>MDTG01286107.1_pt1 | contig 10315 bp, 9 predicted proteins | sample 811421 | NCBI WGS metagenome assembly MDTG01 (sample SAMN05326645, study PRJNA326480) | marine metagenome | isolation source: seawater | place: Pacific Ocean: South East | collected 2011
ACATCGACTGTAGCAAAATTTATGGTATTACCCAAATGTGTCATCTGACTTTTGATTGTCACTGGTGTAGGACTGCTTCGTAGAATAGCATTGTTTTCAACGTGTTCTAGCCTAATAAATCCATGGAAAGCGCCTTCTCCTATGATGCTACCCCACGCATTCAGAGGGAGACGGGATATTCCTAAGCGCAATTGAGCTGCATCTCTTCTTCGAGACCATTCTTTCTGTGTTAAAATTCCATGCATAAGTGCATTGTCCAAAGAGGAAACAATACTTTTAGGAACGCGTAATAGCAGAAGTATTTGACGAAGTGAAACCCAATCGACCTGAGATCCAAGCCAAAGTATCCAAATTATACCGCATGAGATACGAGCTACTGTTTCCAAGAAAGAGTTGATATCGAGTCTAAGAAAAGCACCACCGATGAGTGTCATTGCAATGAGGCCAAGAGTCCAAGCAAATATAGGCTCAATTCTTTTATGTCCACGAATATATGAGATAAATAGAAGGAGAGATCCTATACCAGATCCTATTAAGGAAAATGTTAAACTTGTACTTGTATTTATAGTCAAGATACACACAGTCAACACAAGACTTGCTATCGTGTGCCATAATGGTTTACGATGTTCGAAGAACAATGTGTGATCAGCGTGGAAGTGCATTACGGTCTCCAGTAAGCAAACGTTCCCAACTTCGTCCTGCGACAAATCCAAGTCCAAAAAGGATGATAATCGACATGGCGAGTCCCAACTCTCCTTGACTAAGATCGATAAGACTATCCGTTGGTGGACGACCTGCTATCTCTGCTGTTGCACCAAATACGGTTCCATCAATTCCTTCATAATCACAGCCGGAGAGGTTACTTGAAAATAGAAGTAACATGACAGCCCCAACTGGAATTGATGATTTTTGAAGTGTGGATAATGTAGGGGGAAGGAGATCTACTCTACGATTCAGTAATATTTGAATAATTTTTACAGATACAACGGATTCAAGTATAGCAAGTGGAACTTGAACGGGTGCAAAACCCAAAAGTACACTGAAAAAAGTAGTTTTCGGTTGAACGACGTCTGAAAGAGCGACTGCGAGTATCAATGCATCGAGAATATATACACTCAAACTACCAATACCACATGCAATACCTAGACCAATCGTACTGTTTGATCCTAATCTTAATAGGGCTTTCCAGATACCAATTGTTACTATTGGACCAAATAAACCTAAGGAAAGAGTATTGATACCCAAAGTTGTTAGTCCACCATGTGCGAAGAATACAGCTTGCAGGAGAAGAACAAAGAAAGTAGGCCATATAATGCGACGAATACCAACGATAAGAGCAAATAATGGAGTGAGACAAATATGACTGGTTGCTCCCACGATAGGAACAGGCAGAGGCAATAAGGTTGCCGCAAAAAGCAAACTTGTGACACTAGCCATAATCGTCGACGATGATGTATTGTCTTTTCGTTCAAGTTGTTCTCCTCGCATACTCCAAATTAATACTGGCAAAGTTACAGCACTCCAACCAACTGCTTGAGACATGGGAAGCATTCCTTCTGCTAAATGCATTATGTATCTCCTTTCATCGGAGGTATACGACCTAGAATACTGCTACGTAATGACTTAGGACGCTTTTCTCTCGCCATGAATCCATTTGGAGTTCTGATATACACAGAGAGACAATCGATAATTTCATTGACAGTTTCACTTGGTTTTTGATCTCCAAAAAGATAGGTCCAAGCATTAGGTGAAGCGATAGCTATACCACAAGGTCTTGGACATATACTCAAGCATTTGGCTGGCTTTACGTGTATTTTTTGATGCAAAGGGCTTTGGGTTATAGCTTCGCTAAGTTTTTGATAGAGGATGTAACCCTGTCTATTTTCTTTAGGTTCACGTGGTGTACCAGATGTTCTGCAAGATAGACATACATAGAGAGTGCAATTTAAATCAGTCTCACTGACTAATGTATTTGAATTTGAAGGTTTTGATATTGCAGATTTCGTTTCAATCATACTGTATCCAAGGGTTATTTTATCGAAGAATACTTTAAGGACAATATTTTTATATGGGGATAAGTTCTGAGAGAATAGTAGATTCTCTGACAAGGCAATCAAACTTATTTTAGGTCGTGAATTCTGGAATCTCGTCCAAAATATCTTCGCGAAGTGTGAAACAAATAGAACGATTGCTAATTTCAACATGTTTTTCTTGTGCTCTCGATAAAATTGCTACTATATATTTTTCCATCTCCGCATCTATATTGATCTCACTCACATCATTCATAATGACAGGTGTTCTGTCTTCTTTATTGTAGAGGATGTGATGGCTAGGAATTGTCTTACTAGAATCTAAGAATCCCGATAAAACATTCATAGGAAGTCGATTTGAATCGTTATCCAATAGCATAGGAATTCCTCCCCTAAAAAATTACAGTCTAATATAATGCAAGTTACTTGCAAATGCAAATTGCTTGTATTTGTAGTCGGTCAAATTGGAGAGATGCTATTCATTGTTGTATCAAGATGGTTATATTTTCTGTAGAGACTAAAAATGGTTAGTTGAATATTGATATACTGTAAGGGTCTCTTCGTTTGTTGGTGTGTATGATTTTTTTTAAAGGGTCCTTACACTAATTTTTTATTGTTGATTCATGTTGAGTTAAAAACTTTTAGAAGTGAGAATGTTGATACTCAGTAATGAAGTAGAAATTAAAAAACAAAGGATAAAGAGCGAGGATTTTAGAATGCTGAGTTATACGATTTGGCTATTTTTGATTGCCTGTGAAGAATCAGATGTCCAAGACAACAAAAAAATGGAAGGACAGGAAATAGGGGATTGTCAGGATGAGCTTGATAATGATTCTGATGGACTTTTTGATTGCGAAGATGATGGGTGTTCGACAAATAACGATTGTATAGACGACAAATCGCTGGTAGAGGAAGTAGATAATGACGAAGATGGGATTTCATTTGAATACGATTGTGACGATACAAATCCTCTATCAACAATTGTAATTGAAGATGGTGATTGTGATGGCATACTTTCAGAAGATGATTGCGACGACACGAATCCAGAATCCACAATAAAATCAGAGGATATGGATTGTGATGGCGTCTTGGACAGTGTAGATGAAGATATAGATGGTGATGGAATAATGGATGAATACGACTGTGACGATACAGATCCATTATCTACGATTGTTCAAGAAGACAATGACTGTGATGGTGTTTTGAATACTGTTGATGAAGATGCTGATGGTGATGGAATAATTAAGGAAGATGACTGTGACGATATAAATTCAAATTCTACAATTGTTCAAGAGGATAATGACTGCGATGGTGTTTTGAATACTGTTGACGAAGATGCAGATGGTGATGGAACAATAGGAGACGAAGACTGTGATGACTTGGATTCAAATTCTGCAACACGTCTTACAGATCTTGATTGTGATGGTTATTTGAATCAGGTTGACGAAGATGTAGATGGTGATGGAATAATGTTCTTGCTTGACTGTGATGATACAAATCCAGAATCCACAATAAAATCAGAGGATATGGATTGTGATGGTGTTTTGGACAGTGTGGATACAGATGACGATGGTGACGGAGTAATAGAAGAAGATGACTGTGATGATGTAAATCCGAACTCCACAATAAAATCAGAAGATTTAGATTGTGATGGTATTTTGAATGAGAACGATTTCGATGCAGATGATGATGAAACTTTAGGAGTAGAAGACTGTGATGATTTAAATCCAGAATCCACAATAAAATCAGAAGATTTAGATTGTGATGGTGTTTTGGACAGTGTAGATGAAGATATAGATGGTGATGGAACAATAGGAGAAGATGACTGCGATGATACAGATCCACTATCTACGATATATCTTACAGACATGGATTGTGATAACTATTTAAATATCATTGATGAAGACGCCGATGGTGATGGTATATTAGGTGAAGAAGATTGTGATGATTTGAACCCAAACTCTACGATAACACTAGAAGATTTGGACTGTGATGGTATTTTGAATGGAGAAGATGAAGATGTAGATGGTGATGGAACAATAGGGGAAGAAGACTGTGACGATACAGATTTTGAATCTACGATATATCTTACAGATCTTGATTGTGATGGAGTCTTGGACAGTGTAGATGAAGATGCCGATGGTGATGGTATATTAGGTGAAGAAGACTGTGATGACTTGAATCTTGAATCTACAACAATACTAGAAGATTTAGATTGTGACGGTGTTTTAAATTACCTTGACGAAGATGTAGATGGTGACGGAACAATAGGAGAAGAGGACTGTGATGATACAGATACTGAATCTACAATAATTGAAGAGGATCTTGATTGTGATGGTATCTTTGACTTCTTTGATGAAGATGCAGATGGTGACGGAGTAATTTACTTATTAGACTGCGACGATTTGAATCCTGAATCTACGATAAAATCAAATGATGCTGACTGTGATGGTGTCTTAGATAATATTGAATAGAAGATTTTCTAGTAGAATATTTCTATCCATAATGGGTTTTATCCGGACAGCGATAGAGAAATATTTCTTCATTACTAGGTTGATGCCGACACAGAATTGTTTGACAACAAAAATGAAAATATTGTTAAAGATCCTACTAAGATCAACAGGGTCAGATTATACGAGGTAATATTTGTTAATAGGTCCACAGAGAGGAAGTAGAACATTATCGATTAAATAGAGCTTGATGAAAATACAAGAGCATTATGTAAAATAGAATCTATTTTGCTCATCTGTTTTTACAAAAAGTATTTGCATATTTGTGCAAATATGCCATAATACTATTATGAACAAAGAAGAAATAGAAGAAATATCTGCTTTATTAAAGGCTTTGGGGGAGTTTAATAGACTTTCATTGGTGTACCAATTGTGTCAATGTAAAACACCACAAAATGCTATGTGCTTATGCGAATGCTGTAGTGTAGATGCTTCAGTTGTATCTCGGCATTTAAAGGTTCTTACACAAGAGGGAATATTGCATCAAGAAAAAAAAGGTCGCGAAAGAACTTATAGTTTGAATAGAGATTATGTCGCCGATCAACTTAGAACCCTAGCAGATAAAATACAGAACGAAAAAAAATCTATATAAACCACAATAAGGAGTACCAATGAATACGAATATTCATCTTAAAGAAATCCGATATATACTTATGAATAACAAAGATTGCAGGTGCGATTGTAAGCAGGACGACTGCTGTCAAAAGAAAACATGCGCATGCTGTTCTGAAAAATGTTGTTGTGAATAAAAATTTTTACTTCATCATGATGTAATGATACATACAAGCAGACAGGTTTTGGAAAACATGTTCTTACACGTACCTTTTTTAGTTACTGCAATCTGCAATCGGTGATGTTACATAGAAATCATCGCTAGAGTTATTGTTATCTATCAGTTTTCCTTTCTCTGTGTGTCTTCGAACGGATTCACCTGTATAGGTACCCGACACATATTGAAAACCCCCATCAATATCTTGATGTAGTCGTTTAAAAGAACCACTATTAGAATCCATGAGTGCTTCCATTGTATCTATGGTGTGATAAGATGGGGTCACTAACAAATCATTCCCTTCTATTTTTTTAACTTCTCCTTCATCAATAGCTGCGGAATCAACAATAACAATCGTAGGACCAAAAACGGTGATAAGCCAATCATATCCTGCCGAGTAATAAATGGACTCCAAGTTTTCTACAACAGGGTCATCCTTGTCTTGTTCGCTCATCTCAACATAGGTTTCGAAGTGAGCATCAAAGTGAGATAATGGAGAATATGGGTTATGGTCGGCGGCATCCTGAGCAATCTTGATGCATCCCATAGGTTCGAGATATCTATGAGATGACTCCATCGGAATTTGCCAAAGGTTTTTAAAATAGAGATAATCTGCGTCTGAAGCATATGAGTCAGGCATATAGCCACTATTGATTTCACCAGCAAGACCAAAGATATCACCAATGCCGACACCTCCGATATCTAGTGTGTATTCACTTGTATTTCTCAATTGTATGAACTGATCTGAATAATATCTATCAATTCCTGCTGTTGGAATACTTCCAGAATAATAGACCTCTTCTATTTTGAGGGCATCAAAAATAGAAGGAGGTTCATCAGCAACATCTTCCTTACATGAAAAAAACAAAATAAAAATCATAACTACCTCCAAAGAATCAATATATAGTTTGGACTAAATTTAAGGGTGTCTTATTGATGTTCTTGCGAAGCAATACACGCGTGCAATTGTTCTTCTAAAATGTTGGTATCAGCAAATTCCTCTCCTTCTAAGATCATTTCAATACGAGAATCTCTTCTGTATCCGTTGGGGTGTATCTCCAAGATATCACTGACAAAATTGACTCCCCACCAACCCTTGGTTGTCCTTATGACAGCTTTAATACGATAAATATGAGACAATTGTGAAATATCTCGTAGCCAATTTGAAATACGTTCGGCATCAAAAATAATTTTCTGCCAACAGATCCAGCCAATTGTAGATATGTTTGGAGAGCGGTGAGATAATTGAATGATAGGCTGAGAATCATTACAAGTTATATCTTGTTCTATGGTTTGGGTGTGGTCATTATCTTTATGATGATCATGATCTGTTCCATGTTTATGACCACATCGTGTCAAGTCTTTTTTTCGTGTATTAACCATTTGTAGATAATCTATTGGTATCTCTCCATTTTGGATATGATCTACCAATTTTTTCTTCGGAAAAAGATTTGTAGCCCATTCTTCAAAGGTTTTTAATTGTTCCTTACTAGCTATATCTGAGCGATTGGCTAGTAGAATGTCTGCGGCTTCAATTTGATCTAGCATTTCTTCTCTGTTGAGTGATTCTACAAGACGAGTGGGATCGATAAGACATATGATTGACTGTATATCAACTGATTCACGTATTCCTGTTTGCCCCAAAGTATCAAGAATCCCTGAAAGAGCCGCGAGACCAGTTGGTTCAATTAACAAACGATCCGGTCGACGCTGTAATAACAGAACAAGGGATACTTTGAACATAAAACCCGCACTGCAGCATATACAACCGCCAGCTACTTCTTTTATTTCGACACCATTTTTTTCTGTTGAATCAGATTTTCGGTGCATCAATGCCGCATCCAAACCTACGAGACCATACTCATTTACTAGAATGGCCCACTTTTCGTGAGAAGGTCGTTGTGTAAGCAGATGATTGATCGTAGTTGTTTTTCCTACACCGAGTGAGCCTCCGATAATGTTCACAGGAATTCTTTTTCGATATTTCGGCTTAGAACCCATAAAAGATCTCCCATAGAAAAAACACACAATCTACATGCAAGTAATTTGCATGTAGATTGTGTTCTAACATAAAAGTTCTAAATGGGCTTGAACAATCTTCACTTATATCAGTGAAGAAACATACTAGCTTTCGCTACCATCATTTATTGACAGTATAATTACTTATGTTCGCTGTTATGAACAAAAAATATTTGATATCCATGCAAGGTTACAATTCAAAGCAATTGGCATAATATGTTGTTGTTGCAGGCCAGTCTGAGAAAACACCTTTTACTCCTATATCATGAGCCAAAACGTGTAGAAGGTGAAAAACATCTCCATCATTATTTATGAGATCTTGGACCGATTGATAATACCAACCACCTCCATTGCTCAATGAACCAGAACGCTCCAACGTCCAAGTTATGATCTGTAAATTGGCTTCTTTGGCTGCAAGAGCGTATTTTGAAGGAATCATTTGACCATCTTTTTGAGTTACCAATGCAAAAATAGGTGGTGCGATGTATTTAAGTCCTTTTTTTTGAAGTTGCTTCATGTTTTTCACAGAGGGAACCCATAATGGATTTTCGTACATACGAGCATCCAAAAGAACAGCTTGTTGAGCAAATTTAGGGTTTTGATCCAACCAATATTCTATATCATCCATATGGAAGGATTGTACATATACATCATTAGGATGAATTCCTATCTCTCGATATTCATCAATGATTTTTTGGGCATAATCTCTCTTCGAAAAATTCATATAGGGCATGTCAACCACAGGCTTCTTTAATTCGGGTGTCATTTTTACGCCCAATTGTTTGAAGAGTTCAATGCTCTCTTTGTGTGTTAGGAGTGTTCCCGTACTACTATACCAATCCGTACGCCAATCGGGTGTTCCTTTCATATACTCTTCAGGTGTTGTAGCATTGGGATTGAATCCATCCATTTTTCCTCTCAACATTTTAAATTCAGCCAAGGTAAAATCTGAAGTTCTACATTCGACCTCAGCCGGCTTTCCTGTCTCAGAATTGGCCGGTATGAAAGGAGTAGAGCATTTTTTTGCTAAGTCTGGATATGCTAGGATATTTGTTGTTAGGTGAAGGTCATTTTGAGAATGACGACAAACCAGTACTTTGTCCTTGGTGAAGGTAACATCACATTCCAAAATACCAGCTCCCATCCGAGCCGCAGCCATATAAGATTCTTTGGTATGTTCCGGAAATTGTGCTGGAGCTCCTCTATGTGCAATCGAAAAGTTCTGTCGCTTGATAGGTTTGTTGATACACTGCTTCAATTGTTTTTGTAATGCCCCTTCATCCATGTCATCTATGAGATAATATGGTCTAGGACCTAGTGAAAAGTATTCAGCCAACCCAGTGGATGAAATACCCCAGAGCAATATGATAAAGATATATGAGAATTTTTGCATTGTTTTTTATCTTTATCAAAATGGTAGTACATCGTAGTTGTTTTTTTATAGCATAAAGATTATTTATCATGCCAAGCAATATGTAAAAAGTATTTCTTTTGCCTCTCCATTTGTAATACAAGAATCCTATCGTTGAGTGTGTCCTATGAATTTTGTTCAAGTAGAATTTTTGTATTTTTTTTCAATAGTTCTTACGGTATATTGGTTGCTTTCAAAACGGCAGTGGCAAAATCTATTTTTGGTTATTTGTAGTGCCATATTTTACGGATGGGTACATCCTTGGTTTTTATTTTTGCTCTATGGTTCTGCTATACTCGATTATAAGGTTGGTCTATTGATCAATGAACGCCCTGAGCAAAAAAAAATGTATCTTTCACTGAGTCTATGTGGAAATTTAGGCATGTTGGGGTATTTTAAATATACCAACTTCTTTATCGATAATTTTATCGTCGTTTTCGAATCTTTGGGTATTCAAAGCAACCTATCATCATTGAATATTATCTTGCCTGTAGGAATTAGTTTCTTTACCTTTCAAACAATGTCTTATACCTTAGACATTTATTTTGGAACATTGAAGCCTCGAAAGCACTTTATTGATTATTTGGTTTTTATTAGTTTCTTTCCTCAACTAGTTGCAGGACCTGTTGAACGTGCAGCTACATTGTTACCTCAAATGGAAAGAGAACGTGTTTTTTCTTGGGATATGATCATATCTGGTTTTAATTTGGCTCTGTGGGGTGCTTTTAAAAAAGTATGTATCGCTGATACCATTGCAATGTATGTCAATAGAGTATTTCAACTAGAAGATCCTTCTGGAGCTATGATATGGGCTGCAACATTGGGTTTTACAATACAAATATTAACAGATTTTTCTGGATACACAGACATAGCACGTGGTACAGCTCGAATGATGGGATTTGAGTTGATGGAAAACTTCAAAAATCCATATATGGCTCGGAATCCTTCTCATTTTTGGAGACGGTGGCATATCTCTTTTTCCACGTGGATTCGTGACTACTTATATATACCACTGGGGGGGTCTCGTGGTACTTTTGCACAGATGACCAAAGCTACATTTGGAGCAATGTTATTGAGTGGTTTGTGGCATGGGGCAAGTTGGACATTTGTGTTATGGGGAGCCTATCATGCTGCTCTATTAACGATGTATCGTTTGGTTGCTCCTAAGATCCCTAAAGAATTTCGCTATTCTAAAATTGGAACGACCGGCGCCATAGGTCTTATGTTTATATTCACAACAATTGGATGGTTGATATTTCGAGAAACCGATATGGCACAGTTGAGTAAATTTTTCTTGTTGAATCCCTTTGCAGGTACAGATAATGAATTTTTAGCAGCATATATTCTTTTTGCGATGTGTATTTTGTGTTCGATTCCTCTCATTTCTGGCTTGATTTTCACAGCACACATTTTTCCTCGTGTAAAAGATAAGGTTTGGTTTCCATTATTACGGACTACATATTGGGGTGTTTTGGCGATTTGTATCTTTATTATGGGTCGTTCTACGAGTAATGACTTCATTTACTTTCAATTTTGATTTGGTTTTTTATTATGGACAATTCTGATAGCGATATTC
>MDTG01343360.1_pt1 | contig 10315 bp, 9 predicted proteins | sample 811421 | NCBI WGS metagenome assembly MDTG01 (sample SAMN05326645, study PRJNA326480) | marine metagenome | isolation source: seawater | place: Pacific Ocean: South East | collected 2011
TCAATTTACTAATCTTGGTTTTGATCAAGATTGTCCGAATACAGAGAGGTTCTTTAAAAATTGTATTATGTTACCAATGAATGTTTTTATAAGTGATGACGATATTCATTACATTTGCGATACAGTAGAACAATTTTATAGAAAATAGCTATGAAAAGAATTATGGATATAGCAATTTCTTTAACAGGGTTATTTATTGCATCCCCCATTCTTTTAATTGTATCTTTTCTTGTGTGGGTGCAGGATTTTAAAATGCCATTTTATATACCTTATAGGGTCGGCAAAGATCAAAAGCAATTTAAAATGATTAAATTGAGGTCGATGATAGTTAATGCTGATGCATCGGGAGTGGATTCAACTGGAGCAAATGACTCTCGTATAACATCTGTAGGCCATCTAATTCGTAAATTTAAATTAGATGAGCTTACGCAACTTTGGAATGTATTAAGAGGTGATATGAGTCTGGTTGGTCCAAGACCAAATGTTATTTCAGAAACTAATTTATATACTGATGTTGAAAAAAAATTACTAGATGTCAGGCCAGGCATAACAGATATATCATCAATAGTTTTTTCTGATGAGGGCGATATTTTATCTAATCATAATGATCCAGATTTGGCATATAATCAGTTAATAAGGCCATGGAAAAGCCGTCTAGGTATAATATATATTGACAATCAATCATTTTTGCTAGACTTACAACTTATATTTATGACTGTGGTTGCAATCATTTCCAAAAAGAAAGCATTGAGCTGGATATCAAAAAAACTTGTGCAACTTCAAGTCAATGAAAATACCATTGAAGTATGTAAACGAGAAGCCGATTTACTCCCACATCCCCCTCCTGGATCTGAGAAAATAGTTGAAGCAAGATAAGCTATTTATTAAGCATACTTAATACTGCCTCCTCAATATCATTTTCCTTGAGATAATATGCACTTTCTAATACCCTTGAAGTTGGTGCAGGAGCATCAGGTAAAGCTAATCGCTTTGGTTGGTTTTTTAAACAGCTTGTAGGAATATTTTCAACAACTTTTGAAATTACTTCTCCTGAGAAACTACCAGTCATGGTTCCAGAGTCTACTACAAGTAAGTTTTGAGTCTTTTTAACGGACAAAATAATATCATCAGCAAGAAAAGGATTTAAGATTCGTAAGTCTATTACTTCACAAGAAATATTTTTAGCAAGAAGACTTTCAGCTGCATTTCTAGCAAGCATGGATGTATGCCCTGAGGAGACAATTGTAATATCTTTTCCAGACTTAGTAATTAAGGGTTTTTGTATAGATAAGTCTAATTCAACTACTGGTTTGAGTTCAGCTTCTTGATCGTAAAGCCACCTATCATCAATATACATAACTGGATCAGGACTTAGTACTGATGCAATTAGAAGATCTCGAGCATCTGCTACTGTTGATGGCATTACTACTCTCAAACCCGGCACATGTGCAAACCATGCATGAAGTGCTTGAGAGTGTTGAGCTCCCTGTTCACCACCTCTATTAATAATTGAACGAATAGTTAAGCCTGGATTTGCTTGGCCACCAAGCATATGTGACCATTTAGCTGCTTGATTAACAATTGAATCCATTGCAAAAACCATAAAATCCATTCTTGGATGAACGACTATTGGCTTCATGCCAGCTAAAGATGCTCCAACAGCCGCACCAGTACAAGCAGATTCTGATACAGGTGTGTCTATTATTCTCTCTGGTCCAAACTTCTTATCTAAGTCAGTCATTGTATTACCAACATACCAAGGACTCCATAAACCTTGACCAATAACAAATACTTCTGGATAATTTTCTAGTAAATGCTCGAAAGCTGACAAAATTGCAGTGCCGTAATTATATTTTTTCATGTTTTATTATTATTATTTGTAGCGAAAACATAATTTAAAGTCGAATCTTGTTTAGGGTAAGGATCATTCATGGCTTTAGTCCAAGCTAATAATATTTTTTTATCAATCTCATCAGAAAAAGTATCTTCATCGTCCTTAGTCCAAATATTATTATTAATAAGTGCTGTCGATAATCGCGTTATAGGATCTCTTTTCTTCCAGCTTTGAACATCATCCAACGACCTATCAACTCCTACATCGATATCATCTCTCCAATCAACATGACCATAATGCCTATAAGTTACTAACTCAAGAAATCTTGGACCTTTGCCATTCCTCATGTCCTCAATTTGTTTTTTTGCTGTATGGTAAATTTCACAAGCATCATTCCCATCTACTATCTCATATGGTATTTCGTTTGCTTTAGCAAACCTGGATATAATGTTACTAGGTTGCCTTAATGAGATATGCATGTGGCTTGCAAAAAGATTATTTTCAATTACAAATAGTATCGGTGCGTTCTGAATTTTAGCTAAATTGAAGGATTCATGAACTACTCCCTCCTCAACAGCGCCATCACCAATGTAAGCTAGGCCAATATCTTTTGTATTTTGCATTTTAGCCGCCATTGCAGCTCCAACTGCCAATGATACAGTTCCTGCTACTATAGGCACAGATCCATAAAAACCACTTGGCTGATCAAATAGATGCATAGAGCCGCCCATACCCTTAGAGAAACCAGTTTCCTTGCCTAACACCTCTGCAAATAATTTATAAAGATTTGGATTTAGGGCTAATAAGTGCGAGTGAGATCTATGTGCTCCAAAAACCCTATCAGTTGCATTAAGCGATTGAGATATACCTACCGGAATGGCCTCTTGCCCGGCACCTAAATGAACAGGACCACCAATTAAACCATTTTTTCTTTGTAAAGCAAGTTGCTGTTCAGTTTTGCGAATAACAATCATTGATTTAAGCATTTCAATGAGAGCATTTTCACTAATATTTTCTATTAAAACAGGATGATTAAAATTTTTTGGATTTGAAAGATTTTTTAAATTTATTTTCATTAGTTAATATATGATTGGATTAGTCATTATCTCAATAATTAGAATTCATTTATAGCTTAACCGCTCTCATTGTAAACTTAAATGCTGATTTTTTTATCTTAATTTTTTTATCAAATTTATTTGAGAGTATTCTTATTCTATCTTTTTTAAGAAAAATATTTAAAACAGGAAATGCCCATGTTAGTGAGCCATAAAAATTAAATTGAGTTTTATGAAATTTTTTTTCATACTCAGTTAATAGTTTTAAACATGGCATTCTTAATAACGTACTTTTAGATCTATTTCCCTTAACATAGTGAATATATCTATTGAACCTATATATTGGGTTGTTATTTAACGAATCTATAGCTAGATATGATCCGCCACTTTTTAAAACTCTATGAATTTCGTTAAGGACTTTATGATTATCTCCATAACTAAGGCTACCTGCACTAACAATAACATCATATGATTGATCTTGAAATGGCAAGGATTCCATATCAGCAACTTCAGCCGAAAATGTATCATATTTTTGAAATCTTTTTTTCATAATTTCTATAGACTCTGATGAAATATCAGTTGCATGAAGTTTGTGACCTGCTTTTAGAATATGTTCAGAATTTTCTCCCATACCTGCTCCAATCTCAAGAAACATTGCCGAGCCTGGAATATCATTAATTAAACTATAATAATTTTCTATTGGATCTAGTAAGTAAGACTTACCAGTATTATAAGAATCAAACTCTTTATCATTCGGGTGTCTTAATGCCCTAGAGTCATATCTTCGTTTTTCTTTTATTTTATCGTTCATATATTTTATTTCTGAAAGGATTCTACGAATGAAACATAATTGTTATAAACTATTTCAGAGTCAAATTTGTTATGAAAGCATTTTTTTGCATTATTAGACATTTTTATTCGAGAATCCTCATCTCTTTCCAAAGATTCTATAGCATGGACTAAAGATTTTGGAGAATTATTTTTATATGTGATTCCACATTCCCAATTTTTTAATAAAGACTCCATTTCACCGGTTACACTTGAAAGAATTGGAAGATTTTTACTTAAATATTCTCCTACCTTATTAGGATATGACCTTTTAAAATCCATTGAAGATGGATAGGGAAGAATTCCAGCCTTTGAAACTGTAAGCAAAGTATTAATTTCATCCTTATTAATCCATCCTGGCAAAATCAAAGATGAACAATTTTTTGCTTCGTTAATAAGAAAATTTTTCATTTCTCCATTTCCGCACACTATAAACTTAATTTGTTTATTTGTTTTATTTAAAATTTTTGCTGCTTCAGTAAGAGTTCTTAATTCTATTCGCTTACTTAAATTTCCAAAAAAACAATAAATATTATGTTTATAAGGGTCTATGTTGTTTTTATCTAAGAATTTCTGATTAAATTTAAAATCATGAGTTGATTCGTATGCTAAAGGAAATGATTTATCTATCAATTTAATATCTTGATTATTTTTATTTCTTGCCCATGAGATAGCAGCATCAGATATACCTGTAACAGCTGTAACATTTTTTATAATTTTTTTTGCTTTATTTTGCCAAGGCCAAAAAATATAATTACCTATGAATTTTAAACTTTTTGGTAAAGTTTCATAAAAAATATCTGGCCAGAAATCTCTAATATCTACAATGGAGGGTATTTTGTTATTTTTTGAGTAATCAATTACGGCTTCAGATAGTTCAATTATTGGGTAATTAGTAATTACAACATCTGGTTTTTTAAAGTTATTAACAATCTTTTTAAACTCTTTTGTAACATCTATGTTGTGTAGAATTCTAGAAAAAGATATATTTTTCTTATATAGCCTGCCAGCCAATTGAACTTCAGTATAGTCTTCATGAATTTTAGTAATAGTGGTTTTCTTACACCTTAATTTTTTTGAAACATGATCAACATTTGAAGTCCATAAAGTTACTTTATGTCCACGATTTACTAAAAATTTTGCAAGAGTTCCAGCCCTATGTAATCGTATATTTCTTGCATCAGACTCAATCGGCTCACCAAGAATATGAATCCAAACATTCATTACAGTATTTTTTTAAGTGCGTTTGCTATTAACTCAGAGGCATTTCCATTACCATATGGAGTAATATTTTTACCAATGTTTCCAAGAGAATTATTTAGTATTTTAGTAATTTTTTTTGAGTCTGTTGGTGGTGCTAGTTTGTTCCATCCAGAATCAATAAGCTCAACCCACTCAGTTTCTTCTCTCAAAGTAACACATGGAATTTTATGAAAGAATGCTTCTTTTTGGACTCCACCAGAGTCAGTAGCAATAAGATTTGCGTTCATCTCAAGCATAATCATATCAAGAAAGCCTACAGGAGGTATTTCAATAACATTTGTTGGAACTTTCAATTCAAACTTCTTAAGATATTTTTTAGTTCTGGGATGCATAGGAAAAATAATAGTTTTATTATAATGCTTTAAACCTGAAATTATTGAATGGAGTCTTTTAAAATCATCAGTGTTCTCTGCGCGATGAATAGATACGAGTGAATATTCATTTGCATTAACATCAAGTCTATCTAAAATAGAACTCTCCTTTTTAGCCACCTCTCCAAAATATAACGCAGCGTCATACATAACATCACCAACAAAATAAATAGATTCCTCTTTTATACCCTCAGACTTAAGGTTTAATTCAGCATTTTTTTGTAGGTATAAATAAAATATTAGAAATATGATCAGTCAATACTCGATTAATTTCTTCAGGCATTTTTCTATTAAATGACCTTAACCCAGACTCGACATGCGCTACCGGTATGTGAAGCTTGGACGCTGCAAGACTTCCTGCTAGGGTAGAATCAGTATCACCATATACTAGAACACAGTCAGCTTTTTGGTCTAATAATACTTTTTCTATAGCTTCAATCATCCTTCCTGTATTCTTTCCATGAGTTCCGCCACCTATACCTAAATTAATAGAAGGTTTTTTTATACCCATTTCTTCAAAAAATATTTCTGACATATTTTTGTCGAAATGTTGACCGGTATGAATTATGTCCTCTTTAATTCCTGATTGAGAAATAGCTCTAGAAACCATAGCTGCTTTAATAAATTGAGGTCTTGCTCCAATGATGGTTGTAATTTTCATATAAAAAATATCCTAATATTTTGTAATCTTATAATTCGTTATACATTTTTGCTAAATTAAAAAATTCAACTTCCCAGTTGTATTTGTACTTAATTAAATTTTTCGCATTTTTACTTATAGCTTTATTGTATTCGTTATTATATGTAGCCTCTTTGATAGCAGCTGAAATTTCAATGGGTTTTAAAGGATTGACATGATAGCCAATATTATTTTTTTCTATAATTTCTTTCCATAACGGAAAGTCAGATGCAATTATTGGAATCCCTGAGGCCATGTACTCAAAAATTTTATTTGGTTGAGAATTAATATGATTTGAAATTGGATGAAAGACAACAATTCCAGCAATAGATCTAGCTAAAATTGCCGGAACATCCTTGTAGGAAACCTTGCCATGAAAAATAACCTTCTTCCATCCTGGATGTTTTCTTGAATCCTGTTCGATTTTTTTATCAGAGAAAACGCCAGCAAGCTCAAGAAAAATATTATCTTTCATACTGTCCAATGCAGTAAGAATCTCTAAAATACCTCTCTCTTTTGTTATTACGCCAACGTAGCATATGTTGTTTCCTTTTTTAATTTTATTGATTGAATCCTCAATCAAACTTATTTCTGGGAAATTATTTATGTTAATTGAATTTCTGTTAAGTTTTAAATATTTCTTATTAATAAATGGTGTGGCCGTAACCACTCCATCAAGCATAGGAATAATTAATTTCTCTAAAAAAATAAAAATAATTCTGATTACTTTTGCTAGATATTTATTTAAGTATTCTTTATCTGGAATTTGTTCTATAAAATCTTCATGGAAGTCAAAAATAACTTTTTTTCCTCTAAGCTTTAGCAAAGGAATCAGTGGAAGTAACTCAGGATCATGCAAATGATATATATCTGCATTTAATTTAAGGGACTTTTGAAGGATTTTATAAGGCGATAAAAGCATTCTTGAGAATCTATTTTTTGATTTTGGTATGGAGAATATTTTTACACCATCTTTTTCACAATCTTCCATGCCATCACCAACAACTAAATATGTGGTGAAACCTTCTTTTGATATGTATTTACACATTCTTTGAAAAATTCTGGTGTCATATCGAGGATGTGCTGAAGTTAAGTGACAAATTGTAGTCATAGCTTTTTCCAATTAGTTGAATTTGAACTTGAAAAGGCAACGAAAAAAAATATACAGTAAATAATTCCATTTGATAAGAAAGAAGACCAGAGTGACTGTTCACTCCATATTAATCCAAAATAAACAGCAATTATTGCTCCTAAAAAATGACTTTTATTATTGTTAGCTAAGTTTAAGAAACTTAATATAATTCCACTAACAAGAGAAGTTGCAATTATTCCAACAATTCCGATATATGCATAACTTATTGACCACAAATTAGTATTCATATTCATATTAAAATTGCCTTGATCAGAATATGAACCTATTGCGTAAGTTACATTATCAAAATTAAAGAAATTTGACGCTTTCTCTAACTCAAAGAAGGTTCCGATATCATTAACATAACTAAAATAGAATGCATTTATGCTGCCTGGGACTATCAACAGTCTTCTGACAAAGGTGTAAGACAGAAAGTCTATATTAAAAATATAATCTACAAAAAAACATGTCAATGAAAAAATTATAGCCGCCATGGGAAAATGATAAAATTTTATTGTATTTCTATTTAAAAAGTATCCGACGGTCATCAACATTAGTAAAATATATAGGTGGGACCTTATAAAAACTGAAAGTAATTGGTCTAAACAAATACAAAAAATTACACATAAAAATAAAAACTTAAACAAATTATTTTCTGACTGAAAAAATTTATATATAAAAAATATTAAAACTAAGCTTCTTAGTGCTGCATATATATATCCACTTATACCTCCTGAATTTGATCTGTTTTCAAGTCTTAATGAATAAATATCTTCCATGGATTGAATGCTAAATATGTAATCAAAATTTTGTATAAGTGAGATTAGGCTGAATATACTCAGTAAATAGATAAAGCTAATTATGAAAAAGTAATCAAACTGATTAGGAAAATTTATTATTTTTCGAATTAAAAAATATTTTGAGAAAAAATTGGAAGATAGCCATAAACAAAATACACCCAATAAGTTTGTTAAAAAAAATATAATAATTTCAAGGCTGTTGTTAAGGAGATAAGATCCTACAGAAATAGATGGAATAAAAACAAATAAGAATAATATATTTAGCCCATATTCCGATGGTTTTTTTGGTTTAATTTTTAATATAAATAAGGGCAGTAAACCAAATAATACAGATGATGCCTCCAAGAAAAAGCCATGATTTATATAGTTGTAGCCTCTATAAGATTCATTGGGATAAACATAATATATATAAAAAAGTTTTAATATTATTATTAGCGAGATAGTTAAAAAGATTGATAATGATGAACTAATTGCAAACTTTTTGTTATGCATAATCATGAATAGTTAGATATTTTTTTCTTTGTGATGCGCTCTATTATACTTTGAAGCTTTTTTAATACTTTGTAGATATTGTTATTCGATAAGAAAAAATTTGGATCTAGGCCTTTATGCTTCAAGTAGCTCTTAAATTCATTTGGTGTGATTTCCAGTTTTCTAGCAATATAATCACTATCATGTTGAAAGTGTTCCATATTATAAGCAGGGGTTCTGAGTATCTCTCTTGCCTCGTCCTTACTAATTAAATTTATTAGCATTTGCGCTGATAAATGAGTTTTTCTTTTATCAAAATCAAATTTATTTACAAGCATATAATCTTGAAAAAAACGAGTCCAAACTGATTCTCCATGCTTGTACTTATATGGCTTATATCCAACTTTATCAATTAAGATCTGAGTCGCTTTTTCCTTGTCATAACCAAGATAATTAAAAGGCTTGATAACCCTTATTTTATATATAAATGGAATTAAGAAATATAGTTTAAAAAAATTAATAATTGGATATTTTTGTAATTTGCCTGTTCCAAATTTTTTAAATACATCTTTTAAATACCTGCTATCCATTGCGTTATGGCCATAATAACCAACCATGCCCTCTGTTTGCATATTACTTCCAGTAAAAACATATTTAATCTCTTCTTTAATCGCGGTGTTATATAAGCTTGCGAAAAAAGCATGATCTTGTGGTATATCCTGATTCATAATTTCAGCCTTAAGAAATGCAACCTGCAATCTTTTAATTTCATCCCATTCTATGACTACTGTTTCAAGATCAAAGCCAGTGTAATCAATAATTTTTTGTATATTTGAGACAGAAAGCTCTGTGTTCCATCCAGCATCAATATGAACAGCAAGCACCTTGATGTCATATTTTTTGAGTAAATAAGCTAGATATGTTGAATCAACCCCTCCACTCAGACCAATAATACAGTCATATTTTTTCTTTGTATTTTTTTTTATATCTAAAATAATATTTTGGAACTTTGTTTCGCCATTATTATATGCATGATAAAAATTTTTCATTTCTTCATCATATCTTTTGCAATAATTACATATTCCATCTTCATCAAAAACTATTTGCTGATCATAACTGTCATTTAGGCACCTTTTACAAGATTTAATATTTTTATTCATAATCATAGTTTATCAATACTGCTTTTCTTGGGCCATAGAAAGAGAACAAGCTGCCGGCAGCAATACCAGATATATCATGTTTCGAGATAAATTGCAGAGAACTATCAATAGATGTTGCGCCTCCAGCAACAACAATTGGTATATTAATAGATCCTTTAAAACTTTTTATCAGATGCTCACTTAACCCAAGAAATGTGCCTTCTCTGGAAATATTCTGCAAAACCAACTCTCCAACTTCAGATTCTTTTATATTATTAATTACATTGTTTATATCTTTTATCTTTTTTCTAGAGTTAATTGAAAAATATATTTTATTATTATGATCAGCCTGATAATCAAGCATTGCAAAAATAGATGAACTACCCCATTTTTTGACTGCTTGTTTTACAATAGATATATTTTCAAATAATAAACTTCTTATTCCAACTTTTTCAATGCCTAAAGAGAAAATGGTTTCAAAATCTTCAAATGTCTTAATTCCTCCAATATAAGATAAAGGCATAAAAGCCTCATCAACCATTCTGTCGAGAAGTTTACGGTTTAAAGCTCCTTGTGATTTATCAATTATAATGATTTCATCTGCACATTTTTCATTAAATATTCTTAATGCATTTAGTGGGTCACCTAAGTATCGAGGTTCTTTAAAATTTTTGGTTTTGATCAGTCTTCCATTTTCAATCAATAAAACTGGTATTAATCTTTTTCTAATATAGTTCATAAAA
>MDTG01021228.1_pt1 | contig 10314 bp, 5 predicted proteins | sample 811421 | NCBI WGS metagenome assembly MDTG01 (sample SAMN05326645, study PRJNA326480) | marine metagenome | isolation source: seawater | place: Pacific Ocean: South East | collected 2011
CGTCAACGACTGATGATGATGATGATGATGATGATGATGATTCCGACTTTGATGATGATGACACCGCATCGTCATTTATCCAAACACACGCAAACGCGTCGTCTCTTCCACCACCACCACCAAAACCTTTTCGGAAAAAAAAGGTCTATATATATGAGTCTGCCTTTGTCGAAAGGAGGGCAAAGGAACGCGACGAAACGTTGAGGTGATCGCGATGATGATGATGATAAAAGTCGAAGAAAGCGGGAGGAGGACGCCGAAGAAGGTCTTCTTTGGCACACGCTTTGACAAAAAGGAATGATATAAAGCGCAAAGTCTTCTGTTTTTGACACGTGGCATTAAAAAAAAGGAGACTAAAGTTTATAAACGACTGAAAAATAATATATAAGTAAACCCTAAACATATTTGTGTATAGGGTTTTTCCAAAAAAAAGGAGGGAGAAAAGGACCTTTTTTACCTTTTAGAAGCGATTTTTGGTGGTGTTCGTTACGAAGAATTTTGGTGTAAAATTGTTTCATCATCGTTACGAACGACAACAGAAAGCGGTACTATTTAATGTCTGTGTACTCCAACGCTACTCTCCGAGAACTCGCCTAAACGACTTTGTTACGTTTAGGTGAACAAGGAAGCCTGGGAAGTCAGTTGGCAGCAGAAGAGTAGGGGTGTGAAACTTTTTTGGGTCCCGGTGACCTCACTCTTGGGAGGATGTGGCGAGGACGTCCTCTGTCGTTCGACACGACCGTGTTACCGAGAAGGACGACGACGACGACGACATCGAAGAAAAGTCTTTTACTCGTTTGGTTTCGGAGGCGTGGGGGTCTTTTTTCGGGGAGTCGTCGTCCCTTTCTCAACACCAAAGCTTTTGAAAGGAACGCTTTGACGACCGAATTGTTTCAAAAACATCATCATTGGAAAGGACCAACAACAAAGGCGACTTTAGTACCGACTTTGAGAAGAAAGGCTTTGACGACGAGGGCAAACGCGACGAAGAAGGAGAAAAACGACCAACACCACCACCAGACGACGCAGGGGGAGGAGGATACTTATTTTGGTGCGACGAAGACGACGGCCGATGATGATGTCACCGACATCACCGACACAAAAAACGAGGAGGAGGGAGATCCAGAAGAAGAAGAAGAAGAAGAAGAAGTGTACGAAGAAATCGAAGAAGAAATCGAAGTCGAATACACGACGATGGACCACATTTCGGATTTTATGAACGAAGTGAAAGAGAAACGAATGGAAATCAGCCGAAATTGCTTTAGCGTCGTCCGAGAGATGACACCAACGCCAGAGTATTTGAAAAGTTCTCGAGCGCGCGGCGACGCGAGCGCGGAACTCGCGTCGCTGGCGGTTGCCGCCGCCGCGGTAGTCGCATCGAAGACAGCGCGAATGAACAAAGAAAAGAAAGAACGATGCATTAAAAACGAAACGTGGACGGTGGAGAAAGCTTTTGAAGCGTTGAAAATTATAGACGGGCAAGAGAACGATTCTTCGGTGGAAATGCGCTTGTACGACGAGACAGATTTTCAACGCGACCAAGAAAAGAAACAGAAAAAATTAGACGAGAAACGAGTGAAGGAGTTAGAAAGACGAAAGTTGAGGGACGAAAAAGAGTGGTTACGAGAGGAAGCGGAGGAGAAGGAACGGCAGAGATTACTCGAGATTGAACGCAAAAAAGAGGAGGAAGAAGAGCGAAAACGAGAACAAATACGCGCCGAGTTTCGACTGAAACAAGCCGAGGAACAAGAGCGGTTGAAAAAACGCGAAGAAGAAGAAGCGGCGAGAAAGAAAAAAGAGTTGGAGGAAGATAGGAAACGAAGAGAAGAGAAGATGCGATTGGAACGCGAAGCTTTAGAAGCGGAACGATTGAGACGAAAGAAAATATCGGAAGAACGCAAAGAAAAAACGTTTAGCATTCAGGCGAACATTAAAGTCGAAGCAAAGAGGAAAAACGGCAAATGTGAAGTGACGGCATCATGCAGAGTGGAGTTTTCAAGCACGTCCGAAGTTAACGAAACGCACGAATCGACGGAAATGGCGAGGTTACAAATGTCCTGGGCCTCAAAATTATCCGGCGAAGCCATGAAGGCGTATAAAAGCGACCAGATTTTGAAGAAAATGATGGGCGAAGGCATTTTGTCCAAAACGCCAACTTTTTCGGACGTCGAGTTTGAACACTGGATGAAACTCGTTCGAGTTCGATTGGACAGAGAGTTACGAACGACTGGTTTACGCGCGGTCGCGGGACTCGAAGCGAACAAATTGACCAAAAACGACAACTTTATCGAACGCGAAGTGACGTTTTCGAGAGCGCTGTTACCGCGAGAAGATCCCGAAAACGTTGAGACGCGCATGCAAAATGCCATTCGATTACTCATTGACCAAGTCGAACAGAAATCAAAGAATAAAAAGAAAAGTGGTAGCGATAAAGCAGCTACGGATGACGACGACGACGATGATGATGATGACCCGTACCTTCTCGGCGATACAAACTCCGTTGTCGATGAAGCGATAGATCCAAGGAAAAGCCCAATGGCGATTTTGACCCGACTTTCCGAACATGAGCTCGCACAAATGCATGGTTTAGATCCATCTCTGGTGTTTCCCGCGGAAACAGACGGGTTGACCACTGAATTGAACGGTCGCGTTTTATCCGGAATCTTAACCGCATCCTTTTTTGTCAAAGTCCTACGCGACGTCACGAAAGACGCGAAACCAGAAGTTTTACGACGGGGCACGCAAATGGCCTCGTCTTTAGTCGGTCGGTGCGCCAACGACGAAGGAAATTGGCGCGCGATGTATTTAGACGGTTTTCGTGGCGATGCGTTAGAAGCTGGCGCTTTAATGGCTCGAGAAGTTATTCCAGATGAAGAGAACGATATCGTTTTATTGAACATCTTCGCCGCTTTAGAGGCGATGGAAAAAGCGAAAAACCGCCGCCCGGAAGAACAAGCGAGCGAAATGATCGATCAAGAGACGTTAAGAAGGATGAAGGCACAAAGACGAATGAATTCGGTACCCATCACGGAAAGGTTATTTGCGACGCGAAATGCGGCGATTCAATTAGCTGGAAGTGGTTCTGTCGAACAAGGTCGGGCGATGTTAGAGGAAGCATATGCGTTGCGAGTGAACCACGTGGAGAAAAGACGCAAAGAATTGGGATTAACTTCAAACGACGAACGGTTTGGCATTCCAGAAACGTTACCGGAGTTGAAAGCGTTGTTGTTCGTGATAGATTACGGCGGTAGCGCGTGGGAAGCGGACAAACGAGGCTTGCAAAAAGAAATTTTGAAAGCGGTGTACGAAGCGTGCGAAAACGGGGCGATGAAGAAAGACGCGGAGAAGGCGTTGGCAACATTTTCAGCGGTTCGACGCTCGTTTATGTTTGAAGAAAACGACGCCGAGTTTGGTCAAGAGTGGGAAGAAAAATTGATGGAGAAAATAATGGATGCGGGAGGACTCCGTGCAGTAGAAGAGAGCGACGGGAACGAAGACGAAGGTGAAGGAAAACCTAGCGCCAACTTAGACGTCGATGTGGAAGAGGTCATTAAAAAATATTACCCCAGAGGTGTCTCGGACGCGCTCGAGTTTGCCGTCCAAACGTACGATGCCGAAATTGAAGCGCGTAGGAAAGTATAGCGCGTAGAAGTAAGTAGTAGTATCATCATAGGCGTTGGGTAATAATATTACACGCTGTTTCTGCCTCGTTAAAAATACACGCTCGATGTCATACAAAAATAAATAAACCACAATACGTCGCGTCATCGACTCTCACGCAGATGAATTGTTAGAATCCGTTGCACTACCACCCATCATGCTCTCTAACATTCGAGTTTGCAACTTTTTATCACCGTTTTCGATATCTTTCTTCGCGAGCGCTTCCATGCTCTTCCACTCGAAATCCATGTTCGCGTAGCCTTGTCTGGCCGTCATGATTCTGTTCGCTAAACTCGAATCTTCTTTCATCAATTTTGCTAACCACTCGTCCGGGTTTTGTCTACCGATTGGGTTCTCTTCCAAAAACTTTAACAAGAATTCGTGTTGGTTGTTCACTCGCTTCGCCTCGCCTTGACCGTCTAAGTTGACTTCCGTCGACAAGCCATCTGGCGTTTGCACATTCAGTCGACAGTTGATAGACTCGAGTTGGCCGATGACCACCCAGGTCGCGGTGTACGTCAGCAGTTGGTGCATGACGTCCGCCGCTTTTCTTTCTGGCGACGACGTGCCTCCAAAGGCACCACACGGCACGTGCACTTTCGGCGAGTCGTCGTTTTCCGCGCGCGGGGTGACGTTCACTTCTCTTCGTCGGCTTAAAGTGCGCATTGGGAATGTAAAGCAAGCCGCCGCTCTTTTTAAACGGACGACGCGCGTTGCCCCAACCGGCGTCGTCGTCGTCGTCGTCGTAAAACAAGAAGACAGCATCATCGCTCGAAAAAGATTCTTTTTGGACGATAGAGATTTCGAGTCGTATCGGTGGTGTGGTCGTTTCTGATGTGGTGGTGCGTCTCGCGCGAAGCGTCACTTTTTAGTAACTCTAGGGAAACGTTTTTAAAGGGAGAAAAAAGTACACGTGGATTTTTTCCTTCTTCCTCCTTAAAGTTTAGGGACTCAAAAAGGACCAAAAGTAACGCCTTTTATTTATTTTTAAATGGTCAATCTTACGGCTTCGAACAACGAGGGCTCTTCTTCTTCGTTCTGCTCCGGAGTGTTGACGGTTGCTGCTTGTCGACGAAAGAGACGCGGAAGGAGAAGAGAGGATGACGAAATGGTCGACGAAAACGCTTCGAACGGGGGAGTGTCGCTCGATGGTGGAAGGCGCGGAGGCGCACAGGTTGTTCGAAGCGCCGGAGATCCACGAGGCGGCGAGACGCGGAGACGCGGAGCGGTTGAGGGCATTGATTTTGGATGGGGGAGGAGGAGAAGAAGAAGAAGGCGTTTTGGTGAACGCGGTAGATCCAGCGGGACGAACGCCGTTGCACTTTGCCGCCGGGTTCGGGAGAATCGCGTGCACGAAATTTTTGTTAGAACGAGGCGCAAAGTTAGAGGTGAGAGATTTGTGGTCCAAAGCGCCGGTGGACTGGGCGTTACAAGCGAAACACGAGGAGGTGGTGAAGCTCCTGAGGATCAAAGCCATCGAGACTGGCCTCGAGATTGGAGGGAGAGGGCAAGTAGCTCCCTTGAGAACGTATCACGAATACTGCTACGATTTGACGACGGAGGAGATCGAAGAAAGATTGGAGGAGGATAGGAAAACAGTGTTGCAACAATGGGAGAAGATGAGCGAAGAGGAGAGAAAAGAGTTTCGCGAGAATCCAAACCGGGATCCTTTAGAGCCTATTCCTTTTTAAAGAAGTGTGACGATAACATAAATAAATAATCGCTAGTATTGAATGCCTAAGTAATTCTATTTCCTCGCGTGTGTTTTTTAAAGCTGAATTTCAGTCAAAGCTTCCTCTCCCGTGTCGTTTTCCTCCCCCTCTTCCTTAGCGTCTTCAAAATTTAAGTGCTTCTTCTCCGTGAATGCCTCTTCCGCGATAGGCTCGACGAATTGATTTCGTTCTTCCCTTTCTCGTTCTTCGCCGCTCTCGGTTTTGTTTTCGACCCCTTTATTCGCATCGTCAACTCCCTGCCCGCGAGGGGGAGTAGGGAGATGGAAATCGGCAAAAAACGCGGAAACGTCCGATTCTGCCACACCCGCCGGCGCATTTGGAATGACAAAAGCGCTATCTTGAGCATCTTCCATCTCGTCTTCTTCGTCATCTTCTTTGGTTTTTTCATCGTCCCAGTCTCGATCTTCCGTCGCAGAATCGGCATTAATGAATGGAGAATCCGGCGCGTCTGGGAATTCGAGGTCGCCCAAAACGTTGTTGTTTTTCTTCGCGGCGGAAGGACTTTGCGGCGGAGTCGTTTGATCTTCCGCCGATATTTGAGCTTCCTCTCCCGCAGTCGCTTGCGCAAACAACCTGTTCAACTCTTCGTCTTCCTCGGCTTCCAACTCTTCTAGAATCGCGTCGACATCGGCGCCCATTTCGGCTAACTTTTCCTTCAATCGATCGCACGCTCGTTCGCTTTGGCCCAAGCACATCAACAAATCGTTCATCTCTTCCTCGAAGTGCTTGGTCGCTTCGTCGTACCCTCGTTTGTATCCTCGCTCCTCGGCTTCAGCCAACTGCTGTGCCGTCAACTCTGCGTCGCGCTGACTCTGCAACTGTTCAACTTTCAACTTCAAATCTGCAACTTCTCTTTCCGCCTGCTCTAAATCCGCCGCCGCATCGGCCTGTTTCAATTTGAGATTTTCATTCTCATTCTTCATCGCATCAATTTCGACGTTTTTATCGCTAATCGTGACCTCTGCGTTGGTAAGTTTTGTGGCGACGTCGTCGTAGACTTCGCGCTCGATCCAACCCGCCGTGTCGTATTTGTACCCTTCGCCCTCGACGTATTCAGCTCCATCGGCTTCTTCCTCGCCGTCGCCTGCATAGTACCACGCGCCAGATGCTTCGTCTAATACCCAACCCGGATAATCGTCCGGGTTGAACGGCAGTTGATCCTTCCCCGCGTGTTTTTCGTCACCATCAATTTCACCGTCGTCGTCGTCGTTGTCGTCGTCATTCTTTTTCTCTTTGTCGTCCTTCTTTTTTTCGTATGGCAACGACGGCATTATTTCGTTGCTGAAATCGTAATCGTAACCCTCGCCCGAAGGAGGAGAAGGTGCTGGTTCAGGTTGCGGAGATGGTGGCGCGAAAGCATCCAAAGACGGAGGCGGCATGAATGGATCGTTATTGTTATCGGCAGCAGTATTCGCGGTACCCTCTTCGCTAATTCGAGGCGACGGTGGAGCAAAATCGAACGCATCGCTGTTCAGTCTTGGAGATTCTGAATAGTTTTGTCCATGTTGTTGTTGTTGTTCTTGTTGCTGCTGCTGCTGTTCTTGTTGTTGTTGTTGTTCCATTTGAGGTGGAGGACGCAAGTAATCGTCGCCGTCCTCGTATTCAACTTGCTGGTACTGCGGTTCGTGTTGCGAATGATTGTTGAAAGTCGATGGATACTGTTGTTGATGATCGATGTGAGCATCGAAGTGACCCGTCGATTCGCGGCCCTCACTTCTGATAGATCCCGTGGCAGATGGAGGTTGTGGAGGCGCTTGTTCCTCCGTGAGATTTCCCCATTGGTCATACATCGGTTGTTGTAGTTGCTGCTGTTGCTGCTGTTGCCGCTGCTGTTGTTCTCCATCGTTACTAAAAGTATTGCTATCGTTGTTCGTGTGAGGAGTTTCTTTTTTCGTCGGCGAGAGCACTTGTTGATTCTCTACGTAATGCGGTGACTCGCTTTCTATTTTACCTTCGTTCTTCGTTTCGTCCTCGTCCTTTGCGCTCGGCCCGGGAACAAAAAATTTTTGCGGCTTGGCCACGTTAATCGGCGGGGGGAAAAAAGACGTTATATCAGCCGCACTCCCAGATACATTTTGTCCACCACCGCTACCATCGCTATTCCCACCACCAGTTGGATTGAAAACATCCACGTACCGGCTTCTAACATCGCTTTGCCTCGCCACGAAACTACTCGCGCGCGGCATCGGAGGCGGCATCGCGTTTTCATTTAAATTCGACGTGGATGCTGGCTCTCCGTTATTGCGCTGTTGTTGTAGCATTTCATCGTTGTTGCTGCTGCTTTCAAAATTCTGTTGTTGTTGTTGCTGCTGCTGCTGCTGCTGCTGCTGCTGCTGCTGCTGCTGCTGAGTATTGTACGGGTCGTTTTCTACTGCCGCGCCTTGACGTCGCGAAAAGTCATCATCGCGTTGCTGATTTCCATTTGCAAACGACGGTTGGTGGTGGTGGTGTGACTGAGGTTGAAAACTATTCGCCGTCCCACCAGTGAACGGTGGTTCCTGATGTTCTTGCTGTCCTCCTCCCATTGCACCGTTCGCGGCGTTCGTGTTCATTGTCGGCGGCGGTGGTCCGGACATCCCTCCCATGGCTTGTCTCGCGGCATCCTTCCCGTTCGGATCGGACCCATCCACCCAGGCCTTTAACGCGTCGTCGTAATAGAATTCGGAGTCGTTTCCGAGTTTCGCTTTGGTCACTTTCTTCCGCGGTTCTCCCTGTTTTTAAAAAAGCGCGAAAGCGATGGATGTGAGCGCAACGACGACGACGACGACGACGACGACGACGAGAGAGAGAGAAAGAAAGAGAAAGAGAACGGGCGCGCACATTTTCGCATATTTAGGGGGAGAGACATCGAAAAAATCCAATTCCTATTCGACGCGGAAGAGACGGAGAAAAGGACGCGAACGGGCGAGACGCAAAGCGTACCCCACCACCGCCACCGAAAGATGCCAATCGGCCGAAGAACCCGCCTCTGTTGGCGGGTGAATTATCTGCCATGTCGCGTGTGCGCTTGTTCGGTGGAATGACGAGATTATGATGATTTTTGCCTTTCTCTTTTAACGTCTCCTTTCAAAAGAGGCCACTCAGAAGAAGACAAAAGGCAAAATGAGGACGATAAAAGCAGCAGCGCGGACGCGCGTTCTTTCGTCGAGAATACAATAAATATTTATGTATAAGTGTACGTGTGTATTAATAAAATCCCATCTCATCACTCTCGCTCCTTTCCCTCTCTTTTGTATCAACGCCGTGTAATATTAAGTCTATCTCTCGCTCTGTTATGGTATGGCTAAATAAAAATCTTTCCTCTCTCTCGCGCGCGCAGCGACGACGATTTTATCTGTTTAATCCATGTAGCCATCGATTTCGCGTTGCTTTTGCAACATTTCGTCCTCTTCTCTCATGGCTTCCGCTTCGGCGCACATTCTTTCGATTTCTTCCGGCGTCAGGCGTCCTCTGTCGTGTTGCAAAGAAACGTTAGCTTCGGAGCCGGTGACGCGATCTCTTGCCGTAACCGTCAACAAACCGTTCGTGTTGACTTCGAAAGTCACGTCGATTTTCGGCACACCTTGTTCGGCTTTCTCGATGCCAGTGATTTGGAACTCTCCCAACAAGTGATTGCCGTCCGTGGACATGCGTTCGCCCTCAAAGATTCTGACGTCGATTTCAGTTTGGTTGTCGTACACCGTGGTGAACTCGGACTTCTTTTTGCACGGAATGGAGGTGTTTCTGTTAACAACTTTCGCAAAGTGTCTGCCTTCGCATTCGACGCCCAAAGATAACGGGACAACGTCCATCAACAAAACCTTGGATGTTTGCTTGTCGCGGACGCCGGCCAAGATGGCACCTTGCACGGCGGCACCGTACGCGACGGCTTCGTCTGGGTGCACGGATTTGTTCAACGGCTTGCCGTCAAAGTATTCCGTCAAAATCTCTTGGACTCTCGGGACGCGAGTGGAACCGCCAACCAAAACAATTTCATTCACCGCAGACTTTTCTCTGCCCGCATCGGATAAGACTCTCTTGACCGCTTCCAAACATCTTTGGAAGGTTGGCTCGTTCACCTTGTTGAATTCGTCTCGACTGATGGTCATGTTCACCTCGTGTTCGCCGATGAAGCATTCCAACCTTGCAGATTGCGCGATGGACAATTCTCTCTTGGCTTTTTCGCACGCGGTTCTCAATTTGCGCTTGGACTTGTCGTCGTTGAAGATGGTGTCCGCATTTGGGTACGTCTTTTGGACGTGTGCCATCAAGGATTCGTCGAAATCTTCGCCACCCAAGTGCGTGTCGCCTGCAGTCGACAACACTTCAAAGACGCCGTCTTGCAAGTGTAACAGGGAAACATCAAAGGTACCACCACCCAAGTCAAAGACCAAAATGGTTTGATCTTTTATGATTTCACCATCGTCGCCTTCTCTTTTATCCAAACCGTACGCCAACGCCGCTGCAGTCGGTTCGTTGATGATTCTCAAAACTTCCAAGCCGGCGATTTGACCGGCGTCCTTGGTTTGTCTTCTTTGGGCGTCGGAGAAGTACGCCGGGACCGTGATGACCGCCTTGTTGATGACGCAACCCAACTGGCCTTCGGCCGTGGCTTTCATTTTTTGCAAAACCATCGCAGAAATTTGCTCTGGGGCAAACTCTTTCTTTTCATTGTTTTGGGTCGGGTCTTCGACGACGATGACTGGCTTACCGCCGGAACCTTCCTTGATCTCAAACGGCATGTGCTGAATATCCTCACCAATTTCGGAGAACTGTCTCCCGATAATTCTCTTAATGTTGAACAAAGTGTTCTTCGGGTTTTGCGAGGCTTGTCTTTTGGCAGATTCACCGACAACTCTGCCGGCTTCAGTGAAGGAAACCCACGACGCGGTCGTTCTGTCGCCTTCGGCGTTGCACAAGACGTGCGCCTCGCCATCTTTCC
>MDTG01168395.1_pt1 | contig 10314 bp, 11 predicted proteins | sample 811421 | NCBI WGS metagenome assembly MDTG01 (sample SAMN05326645, study PRJNA326480) | marine metagenome | isolation source: seawater | place: Pacific Ocean: South East | collected 2011
AAGAAAAAAGAAAAATTAATGATTTATTGAAGAAGAAAAATTCCAAGAACAATCAAAACTAGGTATATAAACTCTTGATAATTTTGCATTTCCAAAATTTTGGTTAAAAACATTTAACCAATTTTCAACCTGTTGTGGTTTTTTATCCTGACTTCCAACTTGCGCAGTAATAACTCCTTTGGGTTTTAAAATTCTTACCAAAGAGTCCATATTTTTTGCGGCTAAATCTATGCAAAACTGATCATCATTAAGATCTACAAAAATATGATCATAAATATCATCACTTACTGATTTAATACTTTCAAATGCACCACCCCAAACACATTTCACAGAATTCTTTTCAGTTGCTTTTTTTCCAATATCTCCAAGGTGTTTATTACAAACATCAACTACTTCAGGATCCAGTTCGTACCAATCGATAAAGTTAAATTTTTTAGAAATACATTCCCTTGCAACTCCTCCATCACCACCACCAATAATTGCAGCTCTTTCATTATCTTTGTTTAAATTTAAACTAGAGCCAACGAAAGTAGAACTGTATAAATGCTCATCAGTTGCAGCAACTTGTATTTCACCATCTATAAATAAAGATTTTCCGAACTGTTCTAATTCTAAAATTTCAATATGCTGACCTACTTTAGATTTAAAGTCTTCCAAAACATCATTCACCACATAAGATTTTTGTAATCCTGGCGAACTATAAATATCATGATAAAGAGATTTTGTATCTCTATTGAATTCTTTTTTAACTATTCTTTTGTGTTCAAATTCTTTTTTAATAATATCTATTGCAACTGAAGGTCTTACTTTTCCACAAGTAAAGAAATCAAAGCTAATAATTCCTTTTTCTGGGAATGTATGAAAACTGATGTGGCTTTCTGCTAACAGTGCAATGATAGTAAATCCCTGAGGTTCAAATTTATATTTAGATATATTTAGGATTGTAACTTTTGCAGCTTTTGCAATATTATGAATTACATTTTCAAATACTGAGGGATCGTATTCTTTTGTAGTACCAATAATGTCTAGAGTTATATGCTCTCCAACTTTAGTCATTAGTTATCCTCTTTTATAATTCTTTGCTTTGGATAAAACTTTTTTCATTTCTTTTAACGTAAGAATCTTTGGCTTACCCAACTTAAGGCTCGTTATATACTGAAGCGATATATTTTCAACCTCTTCAGCTAATTCAAAAGCTTTTGATAAATTTTCTTCAAATGCAATCTGACCGTGATTTGCAATCAAGCAAGCTTTTCGGCCCTTTAAAGCATTTAAAATATTTTTTGATAAATCTCTTGTTCCAAATGTAGCGTATTTCGCACACTTAATGTCATGGCCACCTGCCATAGCAACCATATAGTGAAATGGTGGAATTCCTCTCTTATGAGTAGAAATTGCTGTTGCGTTAGTTGAGTGAGCATGAACAATTGCTTTCGCTTCTAATTTGTTTTTATAAATGGCTAAATGGAATTTCCATTCTGAAGATGGAATACTTTTTTTTTTTATCAAATTTTCCTTCTAAGGAAACAAATACAATATCTTTATTTTTAAGAGAGGAATATTTTTTTCCAGAAGGGGTAATTAAAAAACCATCTTTATATCTGACTGATATGTTACCAGACCTCAGAGCAGATAGCTTTCGACTATTAAGCATTTTTGAATGTTTAATTATTTCAGCCCTAATTTTACTCATTAAAAAACATCTTGATTTTCATTTAATTTGAGATCAGACTACATAAATATTAAAATGTCAGATACAATAAAATATTTTCTAGAAGAAAGCAAAATGCCAAAAACTTGGTATAATATTGCCGCTGATCTACCCAAACCTCTAGATCCAGTCTTGCATCCAGGAACTCTTAAGCCAATAGGACCTGATGATTTGGCGCCTTTGTTTCCAATGGCTTTAATTGGACAAGAAGTATCTCAAGAAAGAGAAATTGAAATACCTGAACCGGTAAGAGATATTTATAAACAATGGCGACCTTCTCCACTTTATAGAGCTAGAAAATTAGAAAAATATTTAGATACACCAGCAAGAATTTATTACAAATACGAAGGAGTTAGCCCGTCAGGAAGTCACAAACCAAATACAGCTGTTGCACAAGCATTTTATAATAAAGAAGAAGGTACAAAAAAAATAACTACCGAAACAGGTGCGGGTCAATGGGGAACTTCGCTTGCTTTTGCATGCAAGTTGTTTGGTATAGAGTTAGATGTTTATATGGTTAAAGTAAGTTTTGAACAAAAACCATATAGAAAATTAGTAATGCAAACATATGGCGCAAGATGTGTTGCAAGTCCATCAAATGAAACAGATAGTGGAAAAGCTATATTAGCAAAACACCCAGATAGTTCTGGTAGCTTAGGAATAGCAATTTCAGAGGCTGTTGAGATGGCTGCTAAAAATCCTGATACAAAATATGCACTTGGTAGTGTACTAAATCATGTACTTATGCATCAAACAATTGTTGGAAATGAAGCATTACTTCAAATGGAAATGGCAGATGATTATCCAGATATTTTAGTTGGATGCACGGGTGGTGGTAGTAACTTTGCAGGATTAGTTTTTCCATTTATAGGTAAAAAATTCAGAGAAGGAACTAATACAAGAGTAATTGCTTGTGAACCAAAATCATGTCCTTCACTTACAAAAGGTAAATTTGTTTATGACTTCGGTGACACTGGAAGACTAACACCACTAATGAAAACACATACATTAGGATCCCAGTTCGTACCACCCGCAACTCATTCTGGTGGATTAAGATATCATGCTATGGCACCGATGGTTAGTCACCTTAAAGAAATTGATGCAATAGAAGCAAAATCATATGGTCAAAAAGAATGTTTTGAAGCTGGAGTTAATTTTGCACGGACAGAAGGTATTGTTCCTGCTCCTGAAGCTACTCATGCAGTCAAAGGTGCAATTGATGCTGCTTTAGAATGCAAAAAGAACGGAGAGACCAAATCTATTCTATTTAATCTTTGTGGACATGGTCACTTCGATATGAAAGCCTACGGTGATTTCTTTGAAGGAACTTTAGCAGAGGATAAATTTGACCAAGCTAGTGTGGACAAAGCTTTAGAAGAATTGCCAAAAATTGCTTAATTTTACAAATTGAGTCTCATAAAACCATTTAGCGGAATAAGACCTAAAAAAAAGTTTGCTAAGTCAGTCGTTTCTCCTAATGTGAGCTATATTGAAAACTATAAACTAAACAAAAAGTTAAATTTTCTTAATTTATTAAATTCACCAAGTATAAATAAATCAAAAAAAATACTTTTAAATCTTAAAAAAAAAAGAATTATTCAAAAAGATATTGGCAATTATTTTTATTTATACCGAATTACATACAATAAAAAAAATCTACTAGGAATTGTTGGAAAAATAAACCTAGATAATTATGATGATAAAAAAATATTAGGTCACGAAGAAACTTTTATTGAGAGAATAAAAAAAAGGAAAGAACAACTATTAAAATTTAATAGTCAAATAAGTCCTATTTATACAACTTACAAAGCTAACCCAGTATCTTTAAAAAAATTAAAGAATATTTTTAAATCTAAGCCAGATTATAACTTAAAAACTAAAGATAAATGTAGGCATGAACTTTGGGTTGTTAAACAATATAATCTACAGAAAATGGTAAGAAATTATATTAAAAATATTAGAAAAATATACATTTGTGATGGTCATCATAGAATCCAAGCTATGCTAAAAAGTAAAAAAAGAATTGCTCCTATGATAATTGCTTTTCCTCACAACCAGGTAAATATATTGGATTATAATAGAGTTGTAAAAACTAGCTATACATTAGAAAAGATAAAGAAAATAATTTCAAAACACTTTTATATAAAAATCTCTCAAAGGGGTAATAAACTAAAACAAAACCAAATTGAAATGTATGCAAATGGAAAATGGTACACAATTAAACCGTTTATAAAGTCAAAAGAATTAGATGTAACAATATTGAGAAAATTAATATTAAATAAAATACTGAAAAATAAAAAAAATATTAAATTCGTATCAGGTTTTAAGGGTAAAACAGCTTTAGAAAACTTTGTTAATTCTAAAAAGTATAATTTAGCATTTAGGTTATATCCTACTAATATTTCACAGGTTTTATTTTTTGCAGAAAAGAAAAAATATATGCCTCAAAAATCTACTTGGTTTCACCCAAAACCTCTTGATGGATTAATTTCTTCTAGAATTATTTCTTAAATAATATTTTTAAACCGTTAGATGATGCTTCAGAAATTCCTCTTTCTGTAATTAATCCAGTTACATATTTTGCAGGTGTTACATCAAAAGCTAAATTCATAGCTTTACTTTTATTAGGGTATATCAAAACTTTCTTAATTTGGTTGTTCTCATCAATACCTTCAACGTGAGATAATTCCTCTGAATTTCTTTCTTCAATAGGAATATCTTTTGCATCTTTAATGTCCCAATCAATTGTTGTGCTTGGAAGTGCCACATAAAAAGGAATATTATTATCATTTGCAGCTAAAGCTTTAAGATAAGTTCCAATTTTATTACAAACATCTCCGTTTGATAATGTTCTATCAGTTCCAACAATACACATATCGACTTCACCTCTTTGCATTAAAATACCACCTGTATTATCAGCTATAATAGTGTTTGGAATTTTTTCTTCATTTAACTCGTATGATGTTAGGTTTGCGCCCTGGTTTCTTGGTCTTGTTTCATCTACCCATACATGAACTGGTATACCTTTTTTGTGTGCATGGTAAATTGGCGATGTAGCTGTACCCCAATTAATTGTTGCTAACCAGCCAGCATTACAGTGAGTTAGAATATTAACTGTACCTTTCTTTTTATTATATATTTCTTCAATTATTTTAAGCCCATTAATACCAATATTTTCACAAAACTTTTCATCCTCATCACATATTTCTTTAGCTTCATTCAGGGCAGTATCCAAAATTTGGTCAGTATTAATTCCTTCTATTTTTTTCATCATACGATCTACAGCCCATTTTAAATTGATAGCAGTGGGTCTAGATTCAATTAATTCTTCTGCACTTCTTTTAATAAATTTTAAATTATTGTTTTCTTGAACTGCTAAAACCAAACCATAAGCTGCTGTTCCTCCTATCAAAGGTGCTCCTCTTACTTCCATTAATTTAATAGCATTGATTGCATCTTTTACTGTCTTAAGTTCTTTAATAATAAACCGATGTGGAAGTTTGGTTTGGTCAATTATTTTAATGACGTTTCTTTCAAACCATATTGTTCGATATTCTTTTCCTTCAATTCTCATTTAGATAAAACTCTTCGAGCTACTGACTTAAGTTTCTCAATTGTTTGTTTTGTTCTTTTTTCTGGAGCAGTTATTATTGCAACATCTAAGCAATTATTTGCTGGATCATTAGGATCAATATGACTTTCAAAATTATCAATTAAATTTTTAATCATAATTTTTGCTTTTTTAGCATTACCTAGTAAAACTTTTATTACTTGCTGTACATCAACGTTTTCATGGTTTGGATGCCAACAATCAAAATCTGTGACCATAGATACAGAGGCATATCTTATTTCAGCCTCTCTAGCGAGTTTTGCCTCTGGCATATTAGTCATTCCAATTACATCAGCTTTCCATAATCTATATAAATTCGACTCTGCTAAAGTTGAAAACTGTGGTCCTTCCATAACCACATAGGTTCCATTCCTTTGATAGTCTATATTAGATTTTTTAATTGCTTCCTCACATGCATTCATCAAACCATTTGAAGTTGGATGAGCCATTGATACATGAGCCACAATCTCATCTTCAAAAAATGTTTTGTTTCTAGCAAAAGTTCTATCAATAAATTGATCAACTATTACAAATTTTCCTGGATACAGATCTTTTTTAAGAGAGCCAACGGCTGATACAGAAACAATGTCGGTTACGCCTAATTGTTTAATTGCATCAATGTTTGCTCTGAAATTTATATTTGAAGGAGAAATAGAATGTCCCTTTCCATGTCTTGGTAAAAAATAAACCTCTTTTCCATTGTATTTAGTTTTTAAAATCTGATCAGATGGTTTTCCCCATGGTGTTTTCAAATCAAGTAATTCTCTATCTTCAAATTCTTCAACATCATAAAGACCGCTGCCACCTATAATAGCCAATTTATTTGTTGTCATAATTAAAAATTTATTTATTTATACTTTTATATTTATCAATTATGAACTTAAAAAATTATATTAGATCAATTCCTGATTACCCAAAAAAAGGTATTCTGTTTAGAGATATAACTACTTTAATTAAGGATAAAAATGCATTTCATGAAACTATTAATCAAATTATTGAAAGATCAAAAAATTACAACTTTTCGAAAATTGCAGCTATAGAGTCTAGAGGTTTTGTTTTTGCTTCTGCAGTTTCTTATATACTAAAAAAACCTTTTATTATGTTGAGAAAAAAAAATAAGTTACCTGCTGAAGTTCATTCTGTAGATTTTGAGCTTGAGTATGGAACTGCCACAATTGAAGTTCATAAAGATTCTATAAATAGTGAAGATGAGGTTTTAATTATAGATGATCTAATTGCTACCGGTGGGACAGCAGAGGCTGCAGCAAAATTAGTTGAACTATCTGATGGAAAAGTTGCTGCATTTATATTTGTAATAAACTTGTTTGATCTTGGTGGGTCAGATAATTTAAATAAAAAAAATTATAAAGTGGAAAATTTACTAGATTTTCCAGGGCATTGATTAATACATATTAGAATAATTAATATAAGTTATAATCAATTTGTTTAGATTAATGAACTTTGATGAATTATATAAAAAAAATCACTGATGATTTCAATAAAGGGAACTACAGAGAAAACTTTAAAGATTTAATTAAAATTTACAAAGAAAATAAAACAAGTGATATTGCAAATAAGTTAGGAGTTGTTTTAATCAATCTAAACAAACCAAAATTTGCAATATATTTTTTTGAAAAATCGATTAATTATAATTCAAAAAATTATAAACCTTATTTTAATTTAGCTAATATCTTAAAACGATCAAATTATAAATCTGCAAACAAATATATTGATATAGCATTAAGTATTCAAAATACTAATGAGGCAAAAATTATTAAATCACATTTGCTTATAAATGAGTACAAATATTATGAAGCAGTTAAATTACTTAACGACATAAAATCTAGTGAAAGTTATTATTTACTTGGTTCATGTCACTTGGCTTTAGGAAATGACTTGGAGAGTAAAACAAACTTTGAAAAATCGTTAGAATATAAAAATATTAATATAAATTTTTTACATCTAAATACATTTCCAAGGGTATACAAAAATACAAGACAATTAAACTATTTTAGAAATAAATTTAATATATTAATTAACAACATTAACAATTTATTATTAAGTAAAAATTTATCTCAAAATGAGAGACTTAATATTATTAAATCAAAAACAAATTTTCATTTAGCTTATCAGCAAAAAAATGATCTAGATCTTAATAAAAAATATTATGATTTAATATCTAGGATTTATCATCATGATAAAAAATTAAATAAAAGTAATTTTAAAAAAAACAAAATTTTATTTGTTTCAGGTTTTTTTTATAAACATACGGTGTCTAAAATTTTTTTTAAATTTGTAGAAGAGTTTGTAAATATAAAAAAATTTGAAGTTCACATGCTAAGTCTATCCAATGTAGAAGATGATTGGACTACTTTATTTAAAAAATTAAATGGTAAATTTTACTCAAAAACATCTATAAATGAAATTTTCAATTTTCTATTAGCTGAAAAATTTGAAACAATAATTTTCCTAGATCATGCAATGAACAATTTAACACAAGCTATTCTTAATAATAAATTAGCAAAAAAATATTTTATGTTGTGGGGTCATCCTGTTACGACTGGTTCAAAAAACGTTGACTTTTTTATTTCTTCAAAACTTATGGATAATAATAATCAGTCTAATTACTCTGAAAAATTAGTATTACTTGATGGAATTGGATTTAATTATAAATTTGATAAAAATTTAGAGTCAGTAAGAAAAATAACGCCTAAAAATAATTCATTCTATATTCCACAGGCTTTATTCAAATTTTTACCTAAATATGATCATTTGCTTGGCTTATTGTTGGAACAAAATAAAAATTCCACTATTTCAATAATAAAAGATAAAGATCCTTATTACTCAAAAATATTTATTGAAAGATTATTAAAAAATAAAAAAATTAATAAAAATTTTAATAAGATTATATTTATTAATGGACAAGATAAAAAATTTAACTTTATAGATAAGTTAATGGAACATAAAATAATAATGGATACTATTGGTTGGTCTGGGGGAAACACCTCAATTGAAGCTTTATATTTAAATAAGCCCATAATCACTTTAAAAGGTAGTAATTTAAGAGGTAACCATACCGCTGCATTTTTAAGACAAATGGATTTAGAAATTTTAATTGCAAAAAGTTATTCTGAATACCTTTCTATAGCTAAAAAATTAAATGATGATGAAAATTTTTATAGTTTTGTAGTAGATAAAATTAAGGAAAATAAAAAGTTTTTATTTGAAAAAAAGATTTCACTTTTTAACAAAATTGATCAGTTTATATAATATTTTGTAACAATTTATAAAAAAACTTATCCACAGCCTCATTTATTGATTTAAAAAATCTTTTATTGGTTATAATTTATAATCTGATGAGAATAGAAGAAGAACTTAAATTAGATTATTCAGATGTACTTTTTAGACCTAAAAGAAGTACGTTAAAAAGTCGTAAAGATGTAAATCTACTAAGAACTTACAGATTTAAATACAGTAAGAATGAATGGTCAGGCATTCCAATAATGGCAGCAAATATGGATGGTGTTGGAGAGATGAGTATCGCCGAAAAATTAAATGAATATGGGATGATAACATCTTTGACAAAACAACACGATGTAAAAAAAATTAAACAAAATAAAAATATTAAAAAAATATACTCTAATATTGCTCTTAGCGTTGGTATTAAAAAAGAAGATTTTCAAAATTTAGATAAAGTATTGAAAGAATTTAGTTTTTTTAAATTTATTTGTATTGATGTTGCTAATGGATACACAGAGCATTTTACTAATTTTATTAAATCTGTAAGAGATAAATATCCAACTAAAACAATAATTGCTGGTAACGTGGTAACAGCTGATATGACTCAAGAATTAGTTCTAAGTGGAGCCGATATTGTTAAAGTTGGAATTGGACCTGGAAGTGTTTGTACTACAAGAATACAAACTGGCGTTGGTTACCCACAATTAAGTGCTGTAATTGAATGTGCTGATGCGGCACATGGACTTGGCGCTCATGTGATTGCAGATGGTGGATGCACATGCCCTGGCGATGTTGCAAAAGGTTTTGGAGGTGGAGCTGATTTTGTAATGCTTGGAGGTATGCTTGCAGGACATGATGAAGGAAATGGTAAAATTGTTAAGATTAATGGAGAAAAATATATTGAGTTCTATGGTTCTAGTTCTGAAGTTGCTAACAAAAAACACTATGGTGGACTTTCAGATTATCGAAGTAGTGAAGGAAGAAAAGTGCGGGTTAAATATAGAGGTAAAATAAACGATACAATATTAAATATTCTTGGTGGCGTAAGAAGTAGCTGTACATATGTTGGTGCTCCATCACTTAAACAATTAAGTAAATGCACAACGTTTGTCAGAGTATCAAATCAGTTTAATGACAGCTTAATTAGATAATTAATTATTCAAATTTAAAATCTTTTATATTTGTAGTTTCGTATTTCTCAAATGGCATATGTATCCAAGGTGAATCTTCTAAATAGTTAACAGAGTAATCAGGATTAAATTTTGATGTTGATTTGTGCCAAATCACTGCTGTTTTAATTTTTTCCTCAAAATAAAAACCATAAAAATGTTCGAGCCACTTAATACTTTTTATTAAAGTTTTTCCTGAGTCAGCTAGATCGTCAACTAACAACACATGAGAGCCTAAATTTGGAGTTGTTTTTGCAAGATCTCGTGAAAATGTAAATTGTCCCTGTTGATTTTTAATATCATCATTATTCCCATGATAAGACTCAACAGACAATATTGCTAATGGGATATTAAATAATCTGCTAAAAATATCTCCAACTCTTAATCCACCTTTTGCTATGCAAATTATTTGGTTAAATTTACAATTATCTTTATAAATTTTTTTTGCTAATTGCTCTATCTTATTATGATAATCTTCCCAGCTTATATATATATCTTTCATAATTTATGGTAGCGGGAAGTGGGATCGAACCACTGACCTCGGGCTTATGAGTCCCGCGCTCTAACCAACTGAGCTACCCCGC
>MDTG01293316.1_pt1 | contig 10313 bp, 10 predicted proteins | sample 811421 | NCBI WGS metagenome assembly MDTG01 (sample SAMN05326645, study PRJNA326480) | marine metagenome | isolation source: seawater | place: Pacific Ocean: South East | collected 2011
CGACTTTTTAAGTGACTTGGCTGGGGCTCGAACCCAGGACCACCTCCTTAAAAGGGAGGTGCTCTACCAACTGAGCTACCAGGTCATTGAAATGAAGCGAGACTTTAGCTCGCCAGTATGCCTTATTTATCCAGTGTTTTGCGGCTGCAAATATAATATCATTAAGTTGATAATTCAAACTAAATTCTTTGAAAAAAGTAATGAATATTTTTATCTTCTTATAAGCTTTTTGGTAATTATTCAGTTCGTGATTCCTTAAATTATTTGCTTTTACTTTGATTCATTATCCGATTTGCGATATTTGCTTTGTGAATGTTATTTTGATTGGTTACATGGGTTGTGGTAAAACGACCATCGGGAAGCAATTAGCCTCTGCGATGAATCGCGAGTTTTACGATCTTGATCAACTTATCGAAAAGCAACATGGGGAAAGCATCGGCTCTATTTTTGAAGCTAAGGGAGCTGTTCATTTCAGAAAAATCGAGTCTGAAGCCCTAAATGAGCTAGTTAACAATCAAACGAGCAGTGTAATCGCAACTGGTGGGGGAACCCCTGTTTATGGTGATAATATGACATTGATTAATGATAAAAATAAAAATTGCAGCGTCTATTTAAAGGTGTCTAGCGAGATTTTGTGCCAACGACTCTGGAAGCAGCGTAAAGATCGTCCTTTAATTGCGTTGATCAATAACCAAAATAATTTACACGAATTCATAAGAAAGCATATGTTTGAACGTGCCCTTACTTATGAAACGGCAATGATCAAAATTGATGTTTCAAGAATTTGTCCTGAGGAGGCTTCAAAAGTTATTTTTGAAGCTTATTTTAAGACAATTTCGCGCTAAAATCCCCATCACTAAAATCTACTACTACATTTTCGTTCAATGAAGTGGAGAGTGAGATTCCTTTAAAATCTGCCTTAACTGGGTATTTTTTGTGATTTCGATCTACTAAAACCGCTGTTTTAAATTGTTTCAGTGGAACCTGTAAAAAATATCCTACGCCATAAATCAGAGCAGTTCCTGAGTACAGAACATCATCAACCAAAATAATCGATTGGTTTTTCAAACTCTCTAGTTCACAATCACATGACACTTCATCGGTCGGATTATTTTTATTCATGCTCACTCGACAGAGCTTCACGTTGAATGGGGCAATAGTGGCAACTTGTTTTTGTAAAAGTTTTGCTAACTCGTATCCGTTATCTGCAATTCCAGCAATTATGATTTGCGATTCGTTGACGTTGGACTCATAAATTTGATAGGCCATTCGCCGTATTTTGTGCACTATGTCTTGATGATTCAATATCATTGTATCAATATAGGAGTAAAGTTATTAAAAATCTTCGTCGGGATTGATTTTGAAATCATCTAAATCTCGCCTCTCTTTTTTGGTAGGACGTCCTGTCCCTTGATACCTTTGACCGTCTCTTGTGCCGCGTACCATTTTAATTTGTTCATATATTTCCTTGGAAGTAAGATCCAGACAATATAGAGCTACAAGTTTGGCTCCAACCCTCGAAAGAGGAAGGTCGATAACCTCGAGTTTGTATGTGATTTGATTGAGGCGATAACTTATTTTATCCCCAGGATAAATTTCTTTAGCCGGTTTAGCAACTCGCCCATTTATTCTTACCGATCCTTTTTTGACTGCGGTACTGGCTTGATTTCGGGTTTTAAAACTCCTTATACTCCATAAATATTTATCTATCCTCATAATAACACTTAAAAGACCGTAAAAGCATTTACAAAAATAATGGAAAAATGGTATCTTGCGCAATCTAAATTAAGGCGATGAATTACAGGCTTAAACCAGTAAAATATTTAATTTTGGGGTTTTTATTCATACTTGCTTGCAATAAGGAAGATGATGGTTTTACATTTGTTCCTGCCAGAGATCGTGCCGAGGAAGCTCCCGTTTCAACAGAAATAATTGAGACTTATTTGAGGACCCACTTTTATAACTACGATGAATTTCAAAATCCTCCTACGGGTTTTGATTTCAAAATTCGCTTTGATACGATCTCAGGTGAAAATATTGATAAAATCCCACTGATCGATCAAGTTCAGTATAAAATGGTGCCTGATCGTGTAGAGGAGGGACTTGATTACAAATTATATTATCTTTCCGCTTATGAAGGAAGTGGAGAACATCCTATGTATCCTGATGTAGTTACCTTGACCTATGAAGGACGATATTTAAATACAGAATTTACTGCCTCTGAGTATACCAAGTTATTTGACAGTGCTAATACCCCTGTTAGCTTTGATTTAACTAGTGTAGTTAATGGTTTTCAAGATGGAGTAATCACTGCTCAAACCTCGCCTTTTCCAGCTATTGAAGCACCTGACGGGTCCGTTTCCTTCCAGGATTATGGCGTTGGTGCTGTTTTTATTCCGTCAGGTTTAGGTTATTATGTTAGTCCACCGAACGGATCAATAATTCCTTTTTATGCGCAATTGATTTTTACTTTTCAATTATATTCTTCTCGTATCGGCGATCAGGATGAAGATGGAATACCAACCATATATGAGGATCTCAATGATAATAATCTTGAAGAAGATGACGATTCGGATTCAGACGGTTTGCCTAATTTCTTTGATGCCGACGATGACGGGGATGGTAGGCCGACTTCAGAGGAAATTATTGTTCGAACTTATGTCTTTATGGATGGAGAGCCAGAGCCTCAGTGGCCTGATTCAGAAGTCGAAGTTATGCGAGAATACGATTTACAGACAATGGAAACCACTATTCAAACTGTTGAATATACCGATGGAGATAATGATGGTGTCCCAGATTACTTGGACTCCGATAGTTAATTACAATTCAGCTTTTCTAGATAAGACTTTTTTCGATTTAGCAACAATGGCGGCTGCATTCAAACCGTATTTATCCATGAGTTGGGCTGGAGTACCTGATTCCCCAAAAGTATCTTGTGTTGCCACAAACTCTTGTGGTGTTGGACGAATTAAGCTGAGTTCGCGGGCTACAGATTCGCCTAATCCCCCCAGATAATTATGTTCTTCTGCAGTAACTACGCATCCGGTTTTGACGACGCTATTAAGTAAAGATTCGGTATCGAGTGGTTTAATGGTGTGCATGTTAATTACTTCAGCACTTATGCCCTCATCATAAAGAAATTTTGAAGCCTCGAGAGCTTCCCAGACCATATGACCGGTAGCTATAATAGTGACGTCATGGCCTTCGGTCAAGGTGATAGCTTTACCTATAACAAAACGCTCATCTGCAGGAGTAAAGTTAGGTACCGATGGACGCCCAAATCGAAGGTAAACTGGACCATAATGATCGGCAATAGCGACAGTTGCAGCTTTAGTTTGATTATAATCGCAAGGGTTTATTACCGTCATTCCCGGTAACATTTTCATTAGGCCAATATCCTCTAAAATTTGATGAGTCGCCCCGTCTTCGCCTAGAGTTAATCCAGCGTGAGAGGCACAAATTTTTACATTTTTATGGCTGTAAGCTACACTTTGACGGATTTGATCGTAAACCCTACCGGTAGAAAAGTTTGCAAAGGTACCCGTAAAAGGGATTTTTCCGCCGATTGTTAAACCAGCAGCTAATCCAATCATATTGGCCTCGGCAATGCCCACTTGAAAAAAACGCTCCGGATGATTAGTTTTAAATTCGTTCATTTTTAACGAACCGGTTAAATCGGCGCAAAGAGCTACAACATTGGGATTACTTTTGCCCAATTCGGTAAGGCCAGCACCAAAACCCGATCGGGTATCTTTTTTTCCTCTATCAGTATATTGTTTCATATCAAATATCAAGTTTAGTAATCTCCAGTAGTTTCCGGGTTTTGGTCTAAGGCCAATGCCAGTTGTTCATCGTTTGGGGCTTTACCATGCCAGGCATGAGTGTGCATCATGAAATCCACACCATTACCCATAATTGTATGCATCAATAGACAGACGGGTTTTCCTTTGCCGGTATGTTCTCGAGCACTTTTCAATCCTGAAATAACACTATTTAAATCATTTCCATCTGATATATTGATTACTAACCAACCAAATGCTTCAAATTTTGCACATAGATTCCCTAAACTGAGTACCTGATCAAGGGAGCCGTCAATCTGTTGCCCATTACAATCGACCGTTACAATAAGGTTATCAACTTGATTACTTGCGGCATACATTATGGCTTCCCAATTTTGACCCTCTTGCAATTCACCGTCGCCGCACAAGGTAAAAACAAGTTGATTGTCTTGATTGAGTTTTTTGGAAAGCGCTGCGCCGATCGCGACTGATATTCCTTGGCCTAAAGATCCCGACGCAACTCGGACTCCGGGTAGACCTTCGTGAGTGGTAGGGTGACCCTGTAGACGTGAATTTAACAATCTAAATGTATTTAGCTCATCGACTGGAAAGTACCCCGATCGCGCCAAAACACTATAAAAAACAGGAGAAATATGGCCGTTAGACAGAAAAAATAAATCTTCTCCTTGTCCATCCATATCAAAACCTTCTTTTCTCTGCATGACTTCTTGAAATAGGGCAACAAAAAATTCGGCACAACCCAAAGAACCACCAGGGTGTCCCGAATTAACCTTGTGCACCTGACGTAAAATATCTCTACGAACCTGAATAACTAAGTTCTCGAGATCGGTGATGTTAGGCATATTTGTGAATATTAGAATGACAAAAATACGACAATGAATTCCATAAGAACAAGGGCTGTAAAATGCATTTATCAACGATTTCAATCGAATAGTTAACACTGATCTGCATTACATGTAACTTTCCATAATTACTTATCACCGGACGAGTGAAATAATCAAATTGTGTAGGAATCGTCATAAATGAATTAACTTTGGGCCTATATTAATTACAGCTCTAACTCGAATAAACTCAGGATGAAGTTTACTTTAGATGCAAAGGATCCAAATTCAAGTGCCCGAGCCACAACGATTGAATTAGCTCATGGTTCAGTTCATACTCCTATATTCATGCCAGTTGGCACATCAGCTACTGTAAAGGGTGTGCATCAGCGAGAATTAGAACAGGACCTAAAGCCTGACATTATTCTTGGGAATACTTATCATCTTTATCTCCGTCCTCAGGCTAATTTATTACAGGAAGCGGGAGGATTGCATCAATTCATGAATTGGTCCGGTAATATATTGACTGACAGTGGTGGCTATCAAGTATATTCTCTTTCAGCCAACCGAAAAATCAAAGAAAATGGGGTTAAGTTTAAATCTCATATTGACGGAAGTTTGCACTTGTTCACCCCAGAAAATGTAATGGATATTCAGAGAAAAATTGGAGCGGATATCATCATGGCTTTTGATGAGTGCACACCCTATCCTTGCGATAAAAATTACGCCCGGGCCTCTATGCATATGACTCATCGTTGGTTAGACCGATGTTTAAATCAGCTCGAACAATCGCCCGAGTTATACAATTTTGAGCAAGTTTTTTTTCCTATTGTACAGGGAAGTACATATACGGATTTAAGGCGTGAATCCGCAGAGTATATAGCTTCTGTTGGTGCTCAAGGAAATGCCATCGGCGGTTTAAGTGTAGGAGAACCTGCTCCTGAAATGTATGCAATGTGTGAGGAGGTGACGGCTATTTTACCAAAAGATAAACCACGATATCTCATGGGTGTTGGTACTCCCATTAATATATTGGAAAATATAGCTCTCGGGATCGACATGTTTGATTGTGTCATGCCTACAAGAAATGCAAGAAACGGTATGTTATTTACATCTAATGGTACCATAAACATTAAAAACAAGAAGTGGGAAAAGGATTTTAATTCTATCGATTCTATGGCCATTACCTGGGTTGATACTGCCTATTCTAAGGCCTATTTACGTCATTTATTTACCGTGAACGAAATGTTGGGCAAACAAATCGCAACCATTCATAATTTAGGTTTTTATTTGTGGTTGGTTCGTCAGGCCAGAAAACATATCTTAGCTGGGGATTTTTTTTCTTGGAAAACCAAGATGGTTCGCCAAATGGATAATCGACTTTAATATTGTGAACATTTTAGACCGTTACATTCTCGGTAAGTACTTAGGGACTTTTGGATTACTCCTTTTACTTTTTGTACCTATTGGCATTCTGGTGAACTTGGCCGATAAAATCGACAAGATTTTAGCTAATGAAGTTCCTTTTGTCGAGGTAGCGAAGTATTACGCTCACTTTACAGTGTACTTTGCCAATTTGTTGTTTCCTTTGTTTCTTTTCTTATCTACAATTTGGTTCACTTCTAAATTGGCGAATAATACAGAGGTAATTGCTTTTTTAAGCAGTGGGGTCTCTTATACAAGATTTTTAAGACCCTATCTCGTCGGATCCACCTTGGTTTGCATATTGGCATTTTTTTTATCCAATTATTTAGCGCCTTATTCGAATAAGAAGTATAACGAGTTTAGTTATCAATATCTAAATAAGCGTCGTGGTAAAGATAGAGAGAAAGCTAATGTATTTCGCCAAGTCAGCAAAAAGGATTACATATATGTGAGTTATTTTAATGTGAAGGAAAGGTCAGGGAATAATTTTACTTTAGAACATTTCGATGGGACAGAAATGACTTATAAAATTGGTGCGAGTCGTATTATATATAATACGGACAAAAATAACTATTCGCTTTATAACTACAGAAAGCGTTATGTGGGAATTAATGAAGATTCTTTAGAATATTTCGCGAAAAAAGATACAGTTTTTCCTTTTGAAATGGAGGATTTGACTCCCGTAGAATACATTGCTGAAACTTTAGATTTTGCGGCTTTAAATCAATTTATTTCAAGAGAAAAGGCTAAAGGGTCTAATTTTATTAATCGTTATGAAGTGGTTCGATACAAGCGTTGGAGCTTGCCAGTATCCGCCTACATTTTGACTATAATTGCTGTCGCTGTTTCCTCCATCAAGCGCAGAGGTGGTATGGGCATAAATTTAGCAATTGGGATTGGGGTTGGAATGATTTATGTTTTTTTTGATAAAATTTTCGGTACTATGGCAGAGCAGAGTACATTCTCTCCATTTTTGGCCACTTGGTTTCCAAATTTTGTTTTTGGCCTACTAGCTTATTTTTTACTTAAAAATGCTAAACGATAATTTACAACACCAGATACATTTACACTTTATAATCCTTATTTGGGGATTTACTGCGGTGCTTGGTGCATTGATCTCCTTGGACGCTATTCCTTTAGTATGGTTCAGAATGTCCTTAGCGGCTGTGGTAGTTTTAGCGTACATGTTGATTCGAGGTCACAGACCAGATTTTAGTCTTAAATTTTTGATTCAAATGCTCGGTTTAGGATTGGCATTGGCTCTGCATTGGTTGACTTTTTTTGGAGCTATTAAAATTTCAAATGTATCGGTGACCCTTTCGGTTATGGCTACTGGAGCTTTTTTTACTGCACTTTTGGAGCCAATTATTTTTTCCAGACCCTTGAATTGGCGTGAACTTGTTTTGGGTTTGATCGCTATGGCGGGTTTAGGAATTATTTTTCAGGCCTCAACTCAATATTTGTGGGGTATTATTATGTCTTTGATTTCTGCTTTTTTGAGTGCCTTTTTTTCAGTATTTAACGGGCATCTCGTAAAAAGTCATTCGGCTTCATCAATTTCTTTTTTTGAACTTTTTTTTGGGGTTCTGTGTTTGAGCATTTATCTACTAATTGAAGGTGACTTTGATGCCTCTTTTTTTCAAATTAACCCTGGCGATTGGACGTATCTCTTAATTTTGAGTACGATTTGTACGGCTTATGCCTTTATCGCCTCGGTTAATCTAATGAAATGGCTGAGTCCATTTACCTTAATGCTTACCATTAATTTAGAGCCTGTTTACGGTATTGTCCTGGCCTTGATAGTTTTTGGTGAAACAGAGTATATGTCTGGGATGTTTTATATTGGAGCAGGCATCATTTTGGCTACAGTACTGGTGAACAATTATTTCAAGGCAAAGGCTTCGATAAATTATAGTAAATAGCTCGAGCAAGCTGTCTTCAAATCTGTATATTTGTGTTTCGTTTTTGACTATTAATATAGTGTCCTATGGAGTATCTTGATTTCGAATTACCCATTAAAGAATTGCAGGAGCAATATAACAAAGCTTGTCAGATAGGAGAGGACAGCAATGTGGATGTTAGCAATACCTGCAAGCAAATCGAAAAAAAATTATTGGCCACAAAAAAAAAGATTTATAAAAATCTTACACCGTGGCAGCGGGTCCAGTTGTCTCGTCATCCTGATCGTCCTTATACCATGGATTACATTCATGCAATTTGTGGTGATAGTTTTCTAGAACTTCATGGCGATCGCAGTTTTAAAGATGACAAAGCAATGGTCGGTGGATTGGGAAAAATTGGTGATCAAAGTTTCATGTTCATAGGTCAGCAAAAGGGTTACAATACAAAAACACGCCAATATCGTAATTTTGGTATGGCTAACCCGGAGGGATATCGTAAAGCTTTACGTCTGATGAAATCAGCTGAAAAGTTTAATTTACCGGTAGTGGCTTTTGTAGATACTCCAGGGGCTTATCCTGGACTTGAAGCTGAGGAGCGCGGTCAAGGCGAAGCAATTGCGCGCAATATTCTTGAAATGACTCGTTTGCAAGTTCCGATTATTGTAGTGATCATTGGAGAAGGAGCCAGCGGCGGTGCTTTAGGCATCGGAGTGGGTGATCGTGTATTAATGCTCGAAAACACTTGGTATTCTGTTATTTCCCCAGAGAGTTGTTCTTCTATTCTTTGGCGTAGTTGGGAGTACAAAGAACAAGCTGCAGAAGCTCTTAAGTTGACCGCAAGAGATATGAAAAAACTTGCACTCATTGACGAAATAGTAAAGGAGCCATTGGGAGGAGCTCATATGGACCGTGAATCGGCTTTTGATTTAGTGGTTAAAACCATTTTGAAACATTTTCAAGAGCTCAAGAACTTATCCCCAAAAAATTTAGTCTCCCAACGTATGGACAAATATGCTGCTATGGGAGAGTTTGATTGCTAAATAGGTCACTTCCAAGGAGTTTCTGAATAACTCTGGTTGTAGGATTAACAGATTATTCAGTTATTAACTTTTTTCTTGACTTATTAACACTCCTGTTGTTGAATACCCGTGAATATACTACCTAAAATACCTGGGATAAAAAATCGTCAATTGCTTATTTTCGTTAATCATGAAACCTCTAGCTAAATCATCTTCGTTTCCCACGAAAGTGGGACAAGTAATTGCACTTGAAAAGGGCAAATTACCCCCTCAAGCTGTTGATTTAGAGGAAGTTGTATTGGGTGCCATGATGATTGATAAAAAAGGAGTTGATGAAGTCATTGATATATTAACTCCTGATGCGTTTTACAAAGAGTCTCATCAACTGATTTTTGAAGCGGTCGTTAATTTGTTTCAGTCTAGTCAACCCGTAGACTTATTAACTGTTTCGGCTGAATTAAAGAAGTCCAAGAAACTTGATCACGTCGGAGGTGAGTTTTATTTGATTCAGCTGACGCAAAAAGTCTCTTCTTCGGCTCATATTGAGTTTCATGCTCGAATAATATTGCAAAAGTATATTCAAAGAAGCCTGATCAAGATTTCTAGTGTCATTATCGAAGAAGCCTATGATGAAGGCACTGATGTTTTTGACTTATTAGATAGTGCTGAATCGAAGCTTTATGAGGTAACCCAGGGTAATTTAAAGCGAAGTTCTGAAACGGCTCAAAACTTGGTAATTCAGGCTAAAAAACGAATTGAAGAAATCGCAAATCGTGAGGGGCTTTCCGGAATACCTTCTGGCTTCACGAGAGTGGATAAATTAACGTCTGGTTGGCAACCCAGTGATTTAGTTATTATTGCTGCACGTCCTGGTATGGGAAAGACAGCACTGACATTGTCTATGGCCCGAAATGTAGCTGTTGAGCACGAAATTCCAGTAGCTTTTTTTTCACTTGAGATGAGTTCAGTTCAGTTGATTACTCGATTAATTTCATCAGAAACAGGGCTATCCTCTGAAAAGTTAAGAACAGGAAGATTGGAAAAACATGAGTGGGAGCAACTTAATGTTAAGGTAAAAAGTCTTGAAAAGGCTCCACTATTTATCGATGACACTCCTGCATTATCCATTTTTGATTTAAGGGCAAAAGCAAGGCGTTTAGCCTCCCAACACGGTATCAAACTCATAATGGTAGATTATCTTCAATTAATGACGGCGGGAGGTTCACAAAAAGGAGGCAACCGAGAACAGGAAATTTCTACTATTTCCAGGAATTTAAAGGCCTTGGCCAAAGAACTCGATGTTCCAGTAATTGCGCTTTCGCAATTATCTCGCGCTGTAGAAACAAG
>MDTG01307561.1_pt1 | contig 10313 bp, 8 predicted proteins | sample 811421 | NCBI WGS metagenome assembly MDTG01 (sample SAMN05326645, study PRJNA326480) | marine metagenome | isolation source: seawater | place: Pacific Ocean: South East | collected 2011
CTACTTTAGGAGGATTTAGAATGTTTAAAAGTATTAGATGGAAATTTATAACAGTCTATTTTGCGCTAGTATTTATTGCTATGGCAATCATAGGTGTATTTATCACGCAAAGCTTTGAGACCTATCATTTAGGCACCGTTAGCGATAGGTTAAAATATATGGCAACGAACCATTTTTTACCGAGTATAAGCGAAAAAATCCCCTCTGAATCCAGCCTGGAAAATGAAAAAGAGACTTTAAATACAATCATAGATGCTTGGGCCAAGGGTTCATTTGAGGAGGCCTTTGTAATAGACAGATATTTCAAGATAATAGCCACAAATAACAGCGCCTTTGAGGATATAAATGCTGTAAGTGAGCTGGATGATGATCTTATTCTTGATGTATTGATGGGAAAAGTAAAAATAGCAGAGAAGGACAGCGTGTTAGGGGAAGAGCCGATTAAAAATGTAGTTTTTCCTATAGAAAAGGATGGAAAGATTGAAGGGGCTTTATACCTCAGATCAAACCTTAAGGATGTTTATATAACCCTAAATAAATCAAAAATCATAATGACACAGGCTACGGTTTTAGCACTTATAATTACAGTAATACTTGGATACCTTATTGCTAAAAGCATAACGGAGCCAATTAACGATGTTACAAAAAAGGCTGCCTTAATGGCTAAGGGAGACTTTAACCAGCGGGTAGATGTGAAATCCGACGATGAGTTAGGAAACTTAGCAGAGATGTTCAACTTTCTAACAGGAAAACTGGAAATAACCTTAGGAGAAATCTCCAGTGAGAAGAGTAAGATGGAAACTATCCTAAATTATATGGCCGATGGAGTTATAGCTGTAAACAAGAACGGTAGATTTATACATGCCAATCCTAAGGCAATGAAGATGCTTAGTTTTTCCAAGGAAGAAATTTTAGAGAAGAAGTATGATGAACTATTTGGGGATTTAAATGATAAATTGACCCTTGAATATATTATGGAAAAGAATAATAAGTTAATAGGCAGTAACTCAATAAATACTAGTGAGCATATATATAAGGTGGACTATGCACCCTTTAAGGATGAAAATAATGAAGTAGGTGGTATAGTTTTAGTAATAAAGGATGTTACCAAGCAACAAAAGCTGGAAAATATGCGAAGAGAGTTTGTAGCCAATGTATCCCATGAGCTTAAAACTCCACTTACCAGTATAAAAAGCTATACTGAAACCCTACTCGATGGAATGCTTGATGATAGAGAGATATCGGAAAGCTTTTTAGGTGTTATTAACAGTGAAGCAGATAGAATGACAAGACTGGTGCGTGATTTATTACAACTATCTAACTTTGATAATAAACGAGCTAAATGGAATAAAGATGAAAATGACTTAGTTAAACTAATAAATCAAATAGTATTAAAGCTTCATCTAACTGCAAAGAATAAAAACCAAAGACTTGAATTTACAACTGATACAGACAACTTGATGGCATATTTTGATTTTGACAGAATTGAGCAGGTGTTACTAAATATCGTAAGTAATGCCATTAAATATACTGAGGATAATGGAGAGGTAAAGATACACCTAGAAGAAAAGGATAACAAGGCATTTATAAAGGTTAAAGATAGTGGAATAGGTATACCAGAAGAAGATTTACCAAGGATATTCGAAAGATTTTACAGGGTAGATAAGGCGCGTTCAAGGGAATTTGGAGGTACAGGACTTGGATTAGCAATCGCAAAGGAAATCATAGAAGCCCATGGTGGAGAGATTGAAATTTCTAGTGAATTGGGCAAAGGAACGGAAGTAATGGTAATTATGCCCATTGAAAAGAGGGCTGTATAGGGATATTTTAAATACAGTGTAATGTCATTGTAATACCTCTGTAATATAAATCATTTATAATAGTAGTATAATTAGGATAAAGTATGCTGGGAGGCCTAGGTATGTTGAAGAAATTAATTACAAGTACGCTAGTTTTAGTAGTACTTAGCACGGCTAGTGTAGTTGTTTATGCCGATGAGACCAATGAGCTATACATAGATGAAGCTATTCTACTAGAAGATGGTGCTATCGTTACTGAAATCGTAGAGGAAAAGGAAGATGAGATCAAGATTATCAGTCCTCAAATTAATCCAGAGAATGAGGTAATCGCCGAAAAAAATCTTCTTATTTCCATTAAAATCCTTGGAGAAACATCTGTGACTCTAAGCGTATACAAGGTAACGGAGGATTTAGAAAATCCTGAAGTTCTACTATTTGACCCTGAGAAAATCGAACCAAACGACGAGCTTGAATCTGATTATGTTAAGCACATTACAAATATTGAATCGGGAACATATAGAATGGTATTTACTAAGGATGACGTGGAAGAACCGATAAAGGATGTTACATTTAATGTGAAGAAAACTGAGGAAGTTGTTAACGAAGAGAAAAATGATTCTGTAAAGGATTTAATAGACTTAGGCATTACTGATTTCTTTTTAGGAGATGAGTAATAGCTGGAGGTACAAAAAATGAGAAGAGAAAAAATTAAATCTGTATTGTTGGTTTCGCTTTTTCTTGTTAGCTTGACACTAACTCAAAGATTATGGTTCTATCTGCCCTTTGGTGGAGTGATTTCTATAGCTAACAATGCAGATTTACAAGAGATAGATATTGATGTTACGGATATATTAAGCCCCCAAAGTTTCTTTATAAGCTTTGGGGGCGGTAATCATACCGTATTTTTTTCAGAGCCCTATGAAGTATGGAATATTTCTACGCCGCCAGAGGCTAAAAAAGAAGTATCGATTTGGAATACTGTAAAGCCTATATTAGAGGATTATCTAAGAGATGAATTTATATATGAGGAAATAACATTAGAGGAATGGGAAAAAATAAATGAGTTTAAATCAGTGAGGATGAATTTTGCGGCTTCACTTCCGGGAGATAGTTTAATCAATGTTCTCAGCGGTGGTGTCAGAGAAATTTCTGAAATACATGATTCTATAAATACAATACTCATTCCAGCGACGGATGGAGATCAAAGAAATATATATTTTGGTAATTATGAGGAAAATAGATATCATAAATTAACAGGATCCATTGTTAGTCCAGAAGTTAGAGGATTGATAGCGAATATTGAAAAAAATGTGGACGACAGAGGTTATATGTACTACGTTACCTTGGAAGATATTTTTCCAAATGTGAATAATGATGTATTAGCTCCACTTTTTGATGAAACAATTATTCCAAGCTACAGTGCAAGAAACCAAATAGATGTTTCTGATAATGCAAACGTAACATCCATAGCGAATCAATTTTTCGGAAGCGGATTTGACTTTGTAAAGAAGATTACGGAAATAGATGGAACATACATATATATGTATGGGTATGGAGAAAAGGCACTGAAGATAAATAAAAAGGGAATATTGGAGTACATGGAAAAGAATGACAAGGAAAAGACAACACCGGAGTTAGACTTTTTAGATAGCTTGAAATATGCAGTTAAATTTGTTGAAGAAAAAATTGATTGGCCTGTAAACAGAGAAAATGCATATTTGTCTGGATATGAAGAGATTGAAGTGGAAGGTGAAAAGGGCTACCGATTTAGCTTTAACTACAGATTGAACGGACTGCCTGTATTTGTACCTGATATAGGGGAAGATGAAGGGATAATTGTAGATGTTGTAGGAAAGCAGGTTACTTATTATAGAAGAGTAGTTAAGCGATACGGGAAAAAACTAGATGATGAAAAAGATTCTGAAAAGCGTATACTTAGCATTGTAGAGGTTCTTAGGAAACATTCCGATATGATTAAGGGTTATTATATAAAGTTTTCAGAAATAGAATTGGACCAAGCTAAAATAGATGGTTTAAAAACAGAAGAATTAATAGACGAGATAGGTTTAGCGTATTATTCAGACCGTGACGATATACTTAAACCTGTTTGGGAAATCACCGTCGGAAATATAGTCTACTATTTTGACTTATATACCGGTGAACACTATACTTTTACTTATAGATAGAAGTAAACTTTATCCTCGACCTTCTCAGTCGAGGATTTTTAAGAGGATGAGGTGTGCTTATGGATTGGGCAAAGGCTAAAAACATTCTTATAATTGCATTTATAATTACAAATCTGTTTTTAGGGTACTATGTCTTAAATAATCAAGAAGATAAAAACTATGCATATACCCTGAGAGAGGAAAGAGTTGACGACGTAAAAAAAATAATCGAGGAAAAGAATATAATTATTGAAGCTGACATACCTCAGCAGATTGAGCAGCCCCCAGAGCTAATTGTTGAATATGAGACCTATAGTAGAGAAGATGTAGAAGCAAAATTCCCTGAGTTCCGTAGTTGGGGTGAAGATGAAATAAAATATTATAGTTATAATGAAGTGGTTGAGGTTCCATTTCACCAAAAGGCCATTAGATATATAAAAAACAGCAAATCCTCTATTTCAAATGAGATTGACGAAAAAGAAGCCAGGGAGATCGCAAATGAATTCATAGGAAAACACGGTTTTAAAGGTGAAGATGTTGAGTTTTGGGCGATTGAAGGGAAAGATGGCAGATTTGAAATAGAGTATAAGCAGACCTACCAAGACGTTATATTGGATAACGGTTATATGACGGTTACTATAAAAAATGGAGAAGTAATTAGACTGGAAAAAAGATGGCTAAAGCCTATAGAAATTAAGACTTCTGATAAAAAAATTACTCCTGTTACCAAGGCATTATTATTGGCGATAGATGAACTGAACGATCAAAGGGAAAGTGAAGAGACTGCAGTAGTAATAAAAGACATTATGATGGTATATAAATTAGATATTTACACATTTCCTGAATTAGTTCATACAGAGTGGTATGAAATTGACGAGAATACTGGTACAGGAACTTTATATTGGAGAATATGTTTAGAAAATGGAGAGTGTATCGATAAGCCAGCAGAAGCCTTTGAATAAGAAATGTTTTTATAGACTATGATAAGATTTATATTAGAAAATTATGAAGATGATTAAAAAAGTAGAAGGATAATTGTGGAGTGCATTCTTTCTACTTTATTTATTTGCTATAATAATATATGAGGAAATTGCATAATTCTAACTTGACTAAGTTGCATAATATATAACGATGTGTATAGAAAGCTAAGTAGGAAATTAATATATATTTTTGTGTTTTGTAATCAAATAAGGTAGAAGAAAGGTTGAAGAGCTAAATGGGTCTTAAATTTTGTTCATTAGCAAGTGGAAGTAGTGGAAATTGTCAATTTGTAGGCAGCAAGGATACAAAATTATTGATAGATGCAGGACTTACTGGGAAGTATATAACTGGAGCTCTCCAAAGTATAGATATTGACGCAAACAGAATTAACGGATTACTCATTACCCATGAGCACAGTGATCATATCAAAGGTGTTGGGGTCTTAATGAGGAAATTTGATATCCCTTTATACGTAAATGAAAAGACATGGGAGGCAATGAAGGATAAAATCGGTTCTGTGGAGGGTAAAGACATAAGACTTTTTAATGGCTGTGAGCCCTTTTCTATTGGTGATATAGGGGTTAAACCCTACAATATATCCCATGATGCTTCAAACCCAGTGGGATTCTCATTTGTCCATGATAACTCGAAGATTAGTATTACAACTGATTCCGGTTGTGTTACCGATGAGATTATGAATGAGATAAAGGACAGTGATTTATTGGTCCTTGAGGCAAATCATGACGTGGAGATGGTCAAGTTTGGAAAATATCCTTGGTTTCTTAAGAAGAGAATACTCGGTGATTTTGGTCATTTATCCAACGAGGCTGCGGGTAATATAGTAACTCAGGTGGTTAAGGAGGGCAATGTAAGATACGTAGTACTAGCCCATCTTAGTAAAGAGAACAACTTTCCAGAACTGGCATATGAAACAGTAAAAAATATTGCCCATGAAAATAAAATAAAGGTTGGTCTAGATATTAATTTAGATTTAACCTATAGAAATAGGATAGGAAGGGTATATAATATAACAGGCAGCTTCTAAGGAGGGATGGAATATGAGTTATGATAACGAATATAACACTGAAGAAAAAAGTGGTGTTGAGGATAATGAAACCAACTTTATTCTAGTAAATCCACCTGCTTATTACCCTGAAAAGCAAAAAGATGATAAAAAAAGAAAAAAGAGATTTCCTTTTTTTACAGTAATAATTGTTTCAATAATATCCGCCATTATTGGTGGTGTTATCGGTGCGTACATAGCACCTACATATCTATATGGTAAATATATTGATTATCCATATATTCATCAGCCAGCTGAAAAGATTGAGATAATAGCAAAAGATACAGAGCTGAATGTGATTTCTGCCGTTGCTCAGAAAGCTATGCCATCGGTTGTGGGGATAACTACCGTATCGGTGCAGAGAGATTTGTTTTATGGAGCTAGGAGGTCCGAGGGATTAGGCACAGGAGTAATAGTAGAAAGCAATGGGTTTATACTTACAAACTCCCATGTTGTGGATAATGGGTCAGCTCAGGAGGTACAGGTTTTATTAAATGATGGAGAGACACTTGAAGCAGAGGTTTTATGGAACGATGTATCCTTAGACCTTGCTGTGATAAAGGTCGATGCAGCCAACCTACCGGTGGCTGAGCTGGGAGAGTCCGATAATCTAGTAGTAGGAGAGACAGCCATAGCAATAGGGAATCCCTTGGGACTGAGCTTTGAGAGGTCAGTAACTGCAGGCATAATAAGCGGACTCAATAGAAGTGTACCCGTAAGCGAATATGAAAGCATAGATGGTCTTATTCAAACCGATGCATCAATAAATCCAGGAAATAGTGGCGGACCGCTACTGAATTCTAGGGGTGAAATTATTGGGATAAATACGGCAAAAATTCAGTCGGGAGAAGGACTTGGGTTTGCTATACCAATAAATACAGCTAAACCGATAGTAGATGAGTTCATCGAAAAGGGTGAATTTAAGAAGGTCTATTTAGGTATAAGACCCTATGATGTTGAGCAAGTGGAAGCCAGCTACGGAGATATTGAAGGCGTAGACAGTGGGGTATTTATATGGAAGGTCTATGAAGGATCATCTGCCGCAATGGCTGGTATGCAAAATGGTGATGTACTAGCTTCGATGGGTGGTATAGAGGTAAAGACCGTAAGACAACTGCTAACAGAGCTATATAAATATAGACCAGGTGATGAAACGACAATAGGAATAGTTCGAGATGGTAAAGAGATGGAGCTAAGAGTCAGATTTAGAAGTAAGGTAGACTAGGAGAGCAGGTGCAAAGTTTGAGATACAAGGTACAAGGGTTTAGTAAGCCTTTGAAGAAATGTTGGTATACTTTGATTCATTTATCTTTATGATATAACATATATTTTAAAAAAATCTGTGTGGATAAATTTTGATGCCACGAACACAAAAAAGGTGCCTTAGGCACCTTTTTTCTAATATACTCGTCTAGCAGTTACGAACTTTGTATTATAGTAACCATTATTCAGTTTAGTAATAACTACTTTTCTAGCACTCTTACCAGAAGAAGCATGGATGAATTCTCCATTTCCAATAAATATTCCAACGTGGCTTATAACACCATTATAACTTCCGCTTGTATCGAAGAAAACTAAATCTCCAACTTGTAGATTACTTTTACTTACCTTTGTACCAACTGTTGCCTGAGTTTTAGAAGTTCTCGGAAGCTCAATGCCAGATCTCTTAAATACGTAAGAGGTAAATCCCGAGCAATCAAAGCTGTTGGGACCAGTTGAACCATAGTTATAAGGTATGCCTAATAGCTTTTTTGCTTCGCTAATAATTTTAAGTGAAATTCTGTTACTGGATCTTGATACAGCATTGTTTGTATAACCATTAATTACAATACTCACAAAATCCTTATGTACCCATCCCTCTTGACCATCATATGTTAATATATTGTACCATCCATTAGAATAATTCTTTATGTATATGTAGGATTCCAATCTTAATTGACTTACTACTTCTGAGTTTATTGAACTTTCTTTTCTTACATTAACATTACTACCTATGATTTTGCCCTTAGAATAATTGGGCTTAAGCTCCACATAGTCCGAATGAATCCAACCCTTTTGTGATTCATCTATTGGCACTTGATACCACATATCCTGTATGGCTAAGATTGGCACCTCAGCCCCCTTAGATAGGGTATACAAAATGTTTGAGGAAGTATTAGGATATTCTCGTACATTGAGAGCATTTACCGACACAACACCTAATTTTATAGGGTCCTTATCAGCATCTACAGCAATAAGGTCATTTAATATCCATCCCTCGGCACCTAAGGTAGTACGTATAGAATACCAATTTCCTTCATGGGATAGAACTTCAGCCACTGCACCAAGGGTGAGCTGATCTACTACATCTGATTTAATATCCGGCATCTTTCTAATATTGACGTCACTTCCAATAATAACTCCTTGAATACTTTCTTCACCATATACCGTGAAAGTCATTGCAAACATAAGTACAAGACTCAAAGATATGGAGATGAGCATTTTACAATTTTTCATCATTTTAAGGCCTCCATAAAATATACAAAACATAGTGTCCCTATTTTCCTAGTATATATTATAACACTATGGGGTTTTTTGTTCAAACTTTAACCTATAAATATATTCAATATTTTTTAAAATATTACAATTATTAACAAGGATTTAAACATACATAAATAGTTTTTCAATATAAACCTAGATTATTCATGTAAGCAGCTGTTATTTTCATAAAAAAACCTTTTGAGTTTTAGTGTAGATAGGCTACAATTGGTATAATATAACTAAATAACTAAGCTAAGTGATTTATACCATTATGAAAGAATTTAAAGAGGGGAAACCATGAAGCATAAGAGAAATGATAAAAGATACATATATATGAGGGATGGAGGCAGGTGTTATTTCTGCAGTAAAGAGCTATTATTTAAGCAAATAAGCCTAGATCATTATCTTCCCAAAAGCAAAGGTGGTCCTAATGACAACTTCAACCTTGTCTGTAGCTGCCGAAGGTGCAATAAATACAAAAAGAGTAGTGTGCCAGACGATTATAAGGATGTATTAATGGAGTTATTTAAAAAAGCAGTTGAGGATGGACAAATAACTTCAATAGGAATAAAGAAAAAAGATCTAATAATGCTTACGAATGAAGTTTATAGGCTAGAAGCAATCGGAGAGTACATAGTTTTTCAAAGCAGCTCCAATAGATTCTACGTAAGGAACAACAAGATAGACAAAATAGTAAGGGTACGAACCAATATAAAAAATGAAGAGTGGTGATTAGATGAATATAACAATAATATCCGTAGGTAAAATAAAGGAAAAATATCTAAAAAACGCAATAAGTGAATATAGCAAGAGACTAAGCAGATACTGCAAGCTCAGCTTCGTAGAAGTAGCCGACGAAAAGGCACCAGAAAACCTAAGCGATACAGAGATGGAAAACATAAAGGCTAAAGAAGGAGAAGGAATACTTAAAAACATAAAGGACGGTTCCTATGTAATAGTCCTAGATATACAAGGTAAGATGATATCCTCAGAGGCATTTGCCAAGAAGATAAACATTTTAGGAATTCAAGGTAAAAGCAATATAGTCTTTATTATAGGAGGCTCATTAGGAATATCAAAGAATGTACTTAGTAGAGCAAACTATAAACTATCCTTTTCACCTATGACCTTTCCCCATCAGCTTATGAAGGTGATTTTACTTGAGCAGGTTTATAGAGGGTTTAGGATAAATAGGGGGGAACCGTATCACAAGTGATGAATAATTAGATTTTACTTTGTATTTTATTAATAATAGTAATCAAATAACATAAGTTCTTTAAAACTTATGTAGGAGTAAAAGGGGGAGTTATGAAAGTATATAGATTATTATCTATTTTAACAACTTTACTAAATAATGATCTTGTATCAGCAAAAGATTTAGCTGATAAGAATGAAGTTTCAATTAAAACAATTCAAAGAGACATAGAAACATTGAATATGGCTGGAATACCCGTTTTCTCGGAAAAAGGGATGAGAGGTGGATACGGAATACTAGATTCATATAAATTTGATACAAAACTTTTATCAAGTTTTGAAGTAGGTGTTTTAAATTCTATTTTAGAAGGATTAAGAAATATCTATGATAATAAGCAATTAGAAGTATTATGGGAGAAATTTGAGTATGCATTAAACTCTGTGCCTAATAATGATAGAGTTCAAATGAAAATTGATTTATCTCCATGGAATCAAGATGAATCTGTTTCATTAAAAGTAAAAACTTTATCTGATGCAATTAAGAATAAATCATTACTTAACATTGAGTATTGTAATATAGAAGGAATATCA
>MDTG01408858.1_pt1 | contig 10313 bp, 15 predicted proteins | sample 811421 | NCBI WGS metagenome assembly MDTG01 (sample SAMN05326645, study PRJNA326480) | marine metagenome | isolation source: seawater | place: Pacific Ocean: South East | collected 2011
TTCAATAAAATTAATGAAGCAAGATTAAACTTCGATCCAAATAAAATTAAGGAGTTAGAAATCACAGAAGAGCAATATAGAGATGCAAGTCAAAAACAGATCATATCTTTAATCCAGAGGTTAAAGAAAGGACTAATTAATGTTAAGGACTTGACAGAATCAGAAGCAGACAAAATAACAAAACTTTTGGATAAGAGGTAAATGTGCCATTAAAAATTAATCTAGTTACACCACCCGACACACTGCACAATCACAATTTTTCTATAAACCTAATAAACACAACTGACAAAGAAAAAGAATTGCTCAGTGTGTATCTTGGTAAACAAGAAGATAACAGAGAAATTAATATCTTTGCATATACTAATGAAGCAAATCCTTCTTGGTTACTTAATCGCTTAGATGGCAAAATTCCTACCTATATTAATCTTGACAACACTAGTGATATTAGTGTACAATATAAGAGTTATATTTTAAGTCTAAGCAACGTCTATTTTTCGACTACAGATGTTAACCAGAAAGAGATATACAGTCTGATTAGTGCAAATCATTTGCCTAATATAGATACATTTTTAGAAAAGGTATATAATGAGCAATAATATAAAAGATAAAGGTTATAAATGTCATTTTTGTGGCAAAGACAAATCAGAAGTTGCAAAACTTATTGTAGGTGATGATAGTGCTATCTGTAATGAATGTATTGACTTATGTAACGGTATTTTACAGAATGAAAAAATAAAGACACTTAAAGAAGAAGCGGGTATAGAAAAAGATAAACTAAATCCAAAAGATATTAAATTATTTTTGGACGAACATGTAATAGGACAAGACAGAGCCAAAATTGCTATGTCAGTTGCAGTTGCACAACATTATAAAAAATTAAACAATCCATCAGATGATCTTAAACTAGATAAAACTAATGTAATGGTAATGGGACCTACGGGTTCAGGTAAAACTTTAATTGCACAAACAGTTTCAGATTACCTTAGTGTACCATTTGCAATTTGTGATGCTACTACATTAACAGAAGCAGGTTACGTAGGTGATGATGTAGAAAGTATTATAAATAGATTGCTGACCAATGCAAACGGAGATGTAAAGTTAGCAGAACGTGGTATTATTTTTATTGATGAAATAGATAAAATCACAAAGAAATCACAAAACGTTTCAATTACAAGAGATGTATCAGGAGAAGGAGTACAACAAGGTTTACTTAAAATTATTGAAGGTACAACAGTAAGAGTTAGTGCTCAAGGTTCTAAAAGAAAACACCCTGGTGCAGAGATGGTAGATGTTGATACCCAAAACATTTTGTTTGTTGTGGGTGGAGCATTTGTTGGTTTGGACAAAGTAATAGGTGAAAGAACTAAATCCGGCGGAATGGGTTTTGGACAAAGTATTGCTGATCCAAATGAAGAACCAGACTTATCTAACGTATTACCAGAAGACCTAGTAAAATATGGATTCATACCAGAGTTTATTGGTCGTTTTGGTTTAATTACTTCAGTAAAAGAGTTGACAGAAGAACAACTTTGTAGTATTATTAAAGAGCCTAAGAACAGTTTAGTAAAACAATACAAATATTTGTTTGATCTGGACAAGGTTAATCTTGAGTTTACAGACGAAAGTTTAAGGGCCATTGCTCAAAAGGCAAAGAAACTTAAAACAGGTGCTAGGGGACTTAAGAGTATAATTGAAGACGTACTTTTAGAGTATCAATTCGAAGCAGAAGAACTTGCTGAAAACGGATTAGACACTATAACAGTACAAAAAGAAACAATTACTAACGGTGAAAAACCATTGTTAGTATATAAGAATACAAGGACAAATGGCAAAAAACGTTAAGGTAAGAACAATGGCACAGGTAAGAGATCCTAATGAGGCAGGTTGTGCTGTCGTAGTGAGAGGTAACTCTCCACAAGACTTTATGAAGGCTTTAAGAAAGTTCAAACGTAAAGTTAATGAGGCAGGCATAGTTCAAGAATATAGGGATCGTCAGTACTATGAAAAACCAAGCGACAAAAAACGCAAGGCTAAAAAGGCGGCAATTCGTAGACAACAACGTGACATGAAAGAACAACAAAACAAATACTAAAGGCAAAATGAATGGCTCTACATGCAATGATCGACCTAGAGACTCTAGGCACAAAACCAGACTGTGTTATATTAACACTTGGTGCAATCAAGTTTAATCCATTTAATACACAAGAGCCACATGATGGTATATATCAAAAAATTGATATTGATTCACAAGACAAATTAGGTAGAACACAAGATGACTCCACAGTTGAATGGTGGGGCAAACAAACACAGTCAGTTCAAGACGAAGCATTTACAGACGAAGGTAGAATAAGTTTAGAAAGAATGACAGTTGAAATCAACAAGTTTCTTGTTGGTGTAGATACTATATGGGCACAAGGTCCTGCCTTTGACATTGTTATATTAGAAAATTTATATCAGCAACTAGGTAAACCTATCCCATGGAACTTTTGGCAGATAAGAGATAGCAGAACATTGTTTAGTTTACTTCCAGAAGATCCACGTAAAGCAATAAGGCAAGAAGCACACAATGCCTTAGCAGATTGTTATTATCAAGCAATCTGTGTACAGAAAGCATATAACAAGTTAGGAGTTACTGCATAATGCGAGTTGAATCAGATATTAAGTTGGATTTTTCTGATGTTCTTCTGCGTCCAAAAAGATCCACACTAGGTAGTAGAAAAGATGTTTCACTAGTAAGAAAGTACAAATTTAGAAATTACACTGCACCCGTTGAACAAGAAAAAGATTATAGTGGTATACCCATTATTGCAAGTAATATGGATGGTGTAGGAACAATGGCAATGGCCGATAATTTAGCACTACAAGGTTTGTTTACTTGTCTTGTTAAAACATATTCTGTAAATGATCTAATTAGATATTTTGAACATGATGATAGATCGCATGATCCAGATAGAACAGGTCATGTTGCTATGAGCATAGGTATTACTGAAGCAGACTTTAATAAGTTTAGCGAAGTGTATAAAGCAGTTAATAACAAACTAAAATATGTTTGTGTTGATGTTGCAAACGGATATACAAAATTCTTTTCCGAATATATTTCAAAATTAAGAAAGCAATTTCCTAATATTGTTATTATTGCAGGTAACGTAGTAACTGGAGATCAAACACAGGAGTTGATTCTAAATGGAGCAGATATTGTTAAAGTGGGCATTGGCCCTGGTAGTGTTTGTACTACTCGCATACAGACTGGCGTTGGATATCCTCAGTTATCCGCGGTCATTGAATGCGCCGACGCGGCACATGGCCTTGGTGGACATGTTATCGCTGATGGTGGTTGTACTTGTCCTGGCGATGTTGCTAAAGCATTTGCCGGTGGTGCTGACTTCGTGATGCTTGGTGGCATGTTAGCAGGACATGACGAAGGTGGCGGTGACATAGTTACTAAACATATTGCTACAGGCGGAGCATACAAAACACCCGAAGGAACTTATGTTCCTTATTTTGAAGAACAAAAGTTTATTCAGTTTTATGGAATGAGTTCAGATACTGCCAACAAAAAACATTTTGGTGGATTAAAAGACTATCGTTCAAGTGAAGGACGAGATGTTTTAGTTCCTTATCGTGGAAAGGTGGCGAACACGATACAGGATTTAGCAGGAGGCATTAGAAGTACTTGTACGTATGTTGGTGCTCCATCGCTAAAACAATTGAGCAAGTGTGCAACATTTGTTCGTGCCACAAATCAATACAATAGAATATTTGCAGGATAAAATATTCTATTACAAACACACGGAGTACACATATATGACTAAAGGTTTGAAAATACCTCATACAACTTTCAAAGTAAGACAAGGTGATTCTGTTCTTGATGACGGATGTAGTTTTGACGAAGGTAAGTGGACTGAAGTTACAACTGACGATTACTTCAAAGGTAAACGTGTAGTATTGTTTAGTCTACCAGGAGCATTTACTCCTACTTGTACATCTACTCAACTTCCTAGTTTTGAAGACAACTACGAAAATATTAAAAGCATGGGCATTGACGAAGTATATTGTTGTTCAGTTAACGATACATTTGTTATGAATGCTTGGGCAGAAGTACTTAAAATTAAAAATGTAAAAGTAATACCAGACGGAAGTGGAAACTTCACACGTTATATGGGTATGCTTATAGGAAAAAATCATAGAGGCTTCGGAAACAGAAGTTGGAGATACATGGCTGTAATTAATGACGGCGTTGTAGAACAATGGTGGCAAGAGCCTGGTATCAACAATGATGGTTCTGACAATGATCCTTACATTGAAACAACACCAGAAAATATGATTTCCTACTTACAATCTGCATCTTCAGATCAGTAAAAACGAAACATAGTTTAACGTAAATAGAACTGTTAGGGGCACGGTGTTCCTAACAGTTTTTTTATGAAACCGCTAGTATGAAAATATTAGCAATAAACAACAGGAGACATTACCTTGGAAAACTTTCACTTGCTGTACAAGGGGCAAGAATACCTACTGTTTATTGCGTTTATCATGATGGTTGCGGGTTTGATTAAAGAGCACAACTTGTTTGCAGGTGCTTATGCCTACATTCAAAAAGTTTTTAAATCAAAACGTGTAATTGTCGCACTGATGAGTGCGTTCACGGGTATACTTCCCATATCGGGTCGAGTAACAGTTTCGGCTGGTATGTTAGACACCATCGCTCCTCCGAAAGGATCAAAAGGACGAGAAAAGTTTGGCATTATCGACTATCTATCAACACACCATTATTATGTTTGGTCACCATTAGAAAAAACAATTCTAATACCAATGGCCGCATTTAGTATTGGTTACGGAGCAGTTGTCTATCAACTGTTACCACTATTAATTGTTTCTTTAGGATTAATATTCGCTTATATTATTTTCTTTGTTAAAGAAGATGATATTGAACTTAATATACAGAAACAACACTTCAAAGTATCAAATGTAATTAGAAATGTTTTACCATTTCTATTTGCTATTATACTTGCACTTAAACCAGTTGGAGGTTTAGATCCTTGGTTAGTGTTTGGTATATTACTGTTCTACTATATGGTGTTAACCATGACGTGGAACTATAAAAAATTATTAGGCTTTGTAGACTTTAAATTACTTGCATGGGTGGCAGTCATTATTGCAATGGCTAACTTCTCAAGAGAACATACAAACGATGTTAAAGCATGGCTAGAAGGAACTGCTTTTGACATTGACACGTTGCAAGGATTTGCTACTATAAGTGCTGTGGCATTTGGTTCAGCATTTATGTTTGGGTCTAGTAGTAGATTTGCCGCCATTACAACAATACTATCTTTAGTTTATGGTATTGAATACTTTGTATGGTTCTTTGCTTTAGATTATGCAGGATATTTGATATCACCTATGCATAAATGTATGGCAATTGGCAAAATGTACTTTGGAACACCATGGAGGAAATATCTTAATGCTTTAGGCACATGGATATTATTACTTGTTGGTGCAGGTGGCTTAACCTTACTTTAAATATTACTTACGGTTTCGGGCGAGGCTAATAATTTCGCCCGATTATTCAAATGAAAAAATTAATCATTACATTTATTTTATGTTTTCCTATGTTAACATGGGCGGGTGATTTCGAAAGCAATCAACTAAATCTAAAAGTTAAAAATTCTGATTACGGTATTGAACTTAGACAATACACACAAAGTAATCGTTCGCATATACAGATAGAAAAATATATAGGCAACTTTAAATTTGCATATCGCTATGATGAAAATGGTAGCAAAACAGAACACAGACCACGTATAGATTATAAACTATACGACGATGGCACATTCTATCTTAAACCAAGAGTAGAATACAGATACTATGAAGGTGATCTAAATGATTATTGGAGAGTAAGATCTGCTATTGGTTTTAAACTTGCAGGTGCATACTTTGAAATAACTCCTATGCTTAGACTAGGAGAAGGATATGAAGAAGATTTAAGTATTGATGAATATCAAACTAAAATTGGATACAAATTCAAAGTAGGCAACAATGCACAACTTAATATGTTTGTACAAAGAGATGATGACAAACACTTCAACAAAAAAGATATGTTCTTTGGAACAGGGTTTACTGTTAACTTTTAATCAAACTTAACTGTATCTTCTTTATAACGTCCGGCTATTATCCAGTTTACACTGATACGGCTGGGCGTTGTTGAAGCAAAAGGATAGTGGTTTAATCTAGCATCAAAGAATACCGCAGTGTTTTCTTTATGTTGATATTCTTTTCCATCTATAACTGTTCCACCGTCAGCATCATTCAAGTAGTATAGTAGACTCCAACGGTTTTCATTTTCATTATCTATATGTGGACTTGTAACTTGACCAGGAGCATACATATTTGCTCTACATCTCATTACGTGATCTATTTTAAACCAATCTTGATTACGCCATGCAAAACTATCAAATGCATGAGTAAGACTTGGTGCTAGATACCACTTGTCATCGCCCGTAGGCTTGTCAAAAAATTGTGTTGCAAAACAAGCCTTATAGGGATCTGGATCATCAATAACTGCTACACCTGGATAGTGCCATGGAAAGCCTTGATGAATTATTTCTTTCTTTATTCTAATATGTAACCATTCTTCTGGAATGAATGGATCTAGTAGAATTGGTTTCTTTGTTAGAGTTACTTGAGCCATGCAACACGTTCTCCGGCATCAACTCTACGTTTGTGTTCTTCAACTGAACCTGGATATCTCCATGCCCATATTGCCACACCTAACATAAATGCTCCACTCCATGCTACTGCTTTAATATTACCTGTTGCATAGTAGGTAAAAGCAAGAGTAGAAGCCATTACAATTATCATTGCGTACTTTCCTTTAGTAGGAAATACTCTTTTCTTGTTCCAGTTTGTAAGGAACTTACCAAACCATGGATGATTGTATAACCATTTTTCCATCTTTGGTGAACTTTTTGCAAATGCCCAAGCGGCAATTACAAGAAAAATTGAAAAAGGAATACCTGGTGTAATAACACCAATGTATGCCATACCTACACAGAAAAATCCAATTCCCATGTACATCCATCTTTTTATTCTATTCATTTTATTTTGTGCCTTTCTAACACTATTAGTAATTTATCCACTAACTCGTCCATCATTCCTGATGTGTGGTTAGGTCCCGGACAAAAACGTAGTCTTTCTGTTCCTACATCAACAGTAGGAAAGTTAATCGGTTGTACGTAGATACCATCTTTGTAAAGTAAATCGTCTGATATCTTTTTGCATTTCACAGCATCTTTTATCATTACTGGAACTATGTGACTGTTATTTTCTAATATAGGTATATCTGCATCACGAAACTTCTGTTTTAATTCGTCTGCTTTGCTATGAATTAACAATCTCAAATTATCATGTTCTTTAACATATTTTATTGATGCTAAAGCACCAGCACATAACACCGGGGAAAGCGATGTTGTAAATATGAAAGCAGGTGCGTATGAACGTATAGCATCAATAAAAGTTTTACTAGCGGCAATATAGCCACCTTGAACTCCAAAAGCCTTTGCAAGTGTTCCATTGATGATGTCTACGTCTAAACCTTGCTCTTCGCAAACGCCACCGCCGTTAGGTCCATACATGCCAACAGCATGGACTTCATCAATATAACTTATTGCTTTATACTTTTTGCATAGTTCAACTATTTCTTTGACCGGAGCAATATCTCCGTCCATAGAGTAAACTGATTCAAATACTACCATTACAGGAGTATCTATTGTTTGTAACAATTCTTCTAAATGTTCTAAATCGTTATGTCGCCAAATAACTTTATTTGCTTTGCTGTGTCTGATACCTTGTATAATTGAACTATGATTTTTAGCATCACTTATAAAAGTAATATCAGGAATAATTTTTGCTACTGTTTCTAATGTTGTTTCATTGGCATTAAAGGCACTAGTGAATAGTAGTGCCGATTCTTTGTTATGTAATTTTGATAGTTCTGCTTCTAAGGCAACGTGATAATGAGTAGTACCTGAAATATTTCTTGTTCCACCACTACCAGCGCCTGCTGTTTCAAGTGCAGTTTTCATTGCATCTAAAACAAATTGATGTTGACCCATACCTAAGTAATCGTTAGAACACCAATTGACTATCTTTTTAATTGCGTATTTAGAATACCAAATTGCTTTTGGAAAATCTCCGCACTCTCGCAATATGTCGTTAAAGACACGGTATCTACCGTCTTCTTTTAAAACGTCAATTGCTTTTTCAAATCTATCTAGATACTGCATGTAGTTCGGCCTCTAGTTTGTCCTTTTTAATATTTAAAGCATCTATTTGATCTAGTGTATGTTGCTTCATAGGACTTGAAGGTAGTACTTTTCTAAACTTAATTTTCAACACTTTAATTTCATTTAGAACTTTTTGCAGTTCTAATCGTACTTCTTTTTCATTACCGGGCAAAACTTGTAACACTGGTTTTGGTGATTCCATTTCTAGACCTAACTTGTCCATAATTAAATCTACCTTCTTTTCCAATGTATCTAGTCTATCTTTTTGTGTCATGTTATTTCCAATTATATACGTATATTATATTTAGCATACAGATCATTTGGAAAAAAATAATCCAAAATGACTTGACTTTTTGTAATTAATGCTTATATAATATAGTATACAACAATTATGTTGTATAAATAAAAGTGTAAGATGCTTGATAGGTCTTACAATTAACTTGCTTAATAAGGAGGACAAGAAAATGACAAACAAATCCCTATCAATCTTTAATCAACTAAGACCCGTAACAGTAGGTTTCGATCCTGTATTTGACAGATTCGAAAGAATGTTCGAAGATGATTTCTTCAATGCACCTACTATTAACAGTAACTACCCACCATACAATATTATAAAAACTGGACAACACACATATAATATTGAGTTGGCTTTGGCTGGTTTTGGCAAAAAGGATATTGACGTTACATACGAAGATGGTGTTGTAACTGTTAAATCAATTCAAGAAGCCAAAACGGAAGACAAAGAATCCGATGGTGTTTTACACAGAGGTATTAGCAAAAGACAGTTTACAAAGTCTTTTTCAATTTCCGATGATGTAGAAGTCAAAGGTGCTGAGTTGAAAGATGGTTTGCTTCAAATCTCTTTGGAAAGAATTATTCCAGAAAGTAAGAAAGCAAGAACTATCACAGTAAAATAAACTAGATTGTAGGGGAGGTGCTTTTGGCATCTTCCCTACTTGATTTATTCATAAATCTAGTGTATATTATACAAATAAATACTTAACGGGTGATATTTAAATGACAACACAAGCCGAAACTATTACTAAAGAAACACAAACCATTGCTCTAAAAGAGCCTGGAATGTATAAGGTTATTTTTTATAATGATAACATTACCCCTATGGATTTTGTTATTCAAGTATTAATTGATATCTTCAAACATAATAAAGATAGAGCAGAAGCAATAATGATGGATATTCATAATAATGGCACAGGTGTTGCAGGAATTTATCCATACGAAATAGCAGAGCAAAAGGGAGTAGAAACAAGTGTACTTGCACGTGAAAGTGGATTCCCTTTACAAGTTAAGATTGAAAATGCGTAATGAACAGTTTTCTTCCTAGCAATATAGGTTATGTAATTGCAGATGTTCCGCAAGACATAATTAACAAACTACAAGCAAAAGCAAATTCATTAAAAAGTAATTTTACACAAGGGCAAGAATACAATAAAAATCTTGCTGGTAACATTCTACATGAATATGATATTAGCGATTTGAAACAAGACTGTGAACCTTTCTTGTTAGACGTTGCTAAACATTACAAGAACGAATTTCCTAATTATAAACCAAGATTCATTTCAGCAGGCAAAATAGTCTTGAAAGGGTTTTGGATGAACTTTCAAAAAAAATATGAATTTAATCCTGTACATCAACATACAGGTTTGTGGAGTTTTGTTATATGGTTAAACGTTCCATATAGCATTGAAGATGAAATGGCATATGGTCCTGGTTCTAAAAGTAACAACAATTTAGCAGGACACTTTGAGTTTTCATATGCAAATATTTTAGGAGAACATACAACATTGCCGATACCGGTAGATAAAACATTTAACGGAAAAATTTGCATGTTTCCTAGTGCTATGCCACACGCAGTATACCCTTTTTATACAAGTGATGATTATAGAATAACAGTCAGCGGGAACATAAATTTTTGGGAACAAGCATAGCGAGGTAAATACCTGCATGTCGACACTTAAAGAACTAACATGGGAATTTCATAAATCTGCAGAAAGAAGTGACTTTGCACGTAAA
>MDTG01262910.1_pt1 | contig 10312 bp, 6 predicted proteins | sample 811421 | NCBI WGS metagenome assembly MDTG01 (sample SAMN05326645, study PRJNA326480) | marine metagenome | isolation source: seawater | place: Pacific Ocean: South East | collected 2011
TACCAATTTTATCTATAGCCTGAACAGAAACTAAAATATATTTAATTTCTCTGTCAAAACAACCTGCGTTCATTTTAAGTCCACCTCCTATAGTTCCAGGGATACAACTTAAAAATTCAAATCCACTTAAACTATTTTCTGCAGCAAAATCTGATAATTTTTTATCTAAAACGGCTGTTCCTGAGATAATCAAATTTGAATTTAAAATTGTTAATCTGTTAAAATTTTTTCCAAGTTTAATTACAACTCCGTTATAAACTTCATCTGTAATTAATGTGTTAGAACCTGCACCAATTATATGAATTTTTTCCTCATTATTTAAAGTTTTTAAAAATTCAACTAATTCTTTTAATTCATTTGCTTTATAAAAGATTTTTGCTTTACCACCAATATTAAACCAGTTTTTTTTTTTTAAATCAGCACCGTAAATAATATTAGGCTCAAAATTTTTAAGTAATTTTCTTAATTCACTAATTTTCATTTCATTAAATTTGGTAAATCTTTTATCCAATTTGAAATTGATCCAGCACCCATGCCTACTACAATTTTTTTACCATACATATTCTTTTTTAAGTATTTTGCTAATTCATTATTATTTCTGACCATAAATAAACTTACATTCGAATTTTTTATAATTTCTTTTGCAAAACTTTCATAACTAAATCCTAACTTAATTTTTTCACCCGCTGAATAAATTGGACACAAAATAACAGTGTCAGCATCTTTAAAAGCATAAGTAAAATCTTTTTTTAAATCTTTAAGTCTTGAAATTCTATGAGGTTGGAAAATACATACTTTTTCAAATTTATTGAAAACTTGTTTTATACCTTGCAAAACAGCTTTAATTTCTGTTGGATGATGCGCATAATCATCATAAAAATCAATATTATTATAAGTAAATATTTTGTTAAACCTTCTTTGAACTCCCTTAAAATTATTTAATCCTTTTTTTATTTTTTGAATTGGAATTCCTACCATTAATGCAACTCCAATTGCTCCAACAGTATTTCTAATGTTGTGAATTCCTAATAGTGGTATTGTTAAGTTTTTAATATCAAATTTTTTTTTGTTGGGTAAATTTACAGCTAAATCAAACTTAGAAAAAGATTGAAATTGTTTTATATTATTTATTTTTAAATTCGTATTATTTTTTTGACCATAAGTATAAAAATTTTTTACTTTAATTGATTTGATTAATTCATTATTAATTTTATTATCTGTGCAAATAAATGATTTCCCAAAGGAAGGAACTTTATTAATGAATTCTATAAAATATTTTTTTAAATCATTTATAGTTTTATAGAAATCCATATGTTCTCTATCAATATTGGTTATTATTGAATAGGTTGGAGATATATGTACAAAACTTCCATCTGACTCATCAGCCTCTAATATAGACCAGTCACTTTTACCTAGCTTTGCAGTATTTTTTATAGAATTTATTACTCCACCATTTATAATAGTTGGGTCAATTTTTGTTTCCTGAAAAATGGATGCAATTAAAGAAGTTGTTGTTGTTTTGCCATGAGATCCGACAACAACGATATTTTTCATCAATGAAACAATGCTGGCTAACATTTTTCCTCTTTTAATTACTGGAATCTTTTTTCTTTTAGCTTCAATTAATTCTGAATTATTTTTCTTAATTGCAGAAGAGATAACAACAATGGTTGCGTGCTTAATATTTTTTTTTGATTGACCTAAAAAAATTTTTATCTTTTCCTTTTTTAACCTTTCGATATTTCTGTTAATTGCAATATCACTCCCTTGAACTTTAAATCCTTGGCCATTCATTATTAACGCTAGCCCGCTCATCCCAATTCCACCAATCCCGATGAAATGTATAATTTCTTTTTTTGCAAGTTTAATTTTCATTAACTATTGTTTTTAATTTCTGATTAACATCATTCCAAGTATTTTTATAATTTAAATTTTTAAGGTTTGATTTTTTTTCACTCATATTAGACTTTACTTTTAATATATTTAATAAAAAATTTGATAATATTTCTTTATTGATATTATTTTGATCTAATATCCAACAACAACCCAGTTCTTCATAAAACTGGGCATTTTTTAATTGGTGATTATCTTTTGCTGTAGGTAGGGGTATGGCTAAAAATGGTTTATTCAGAAATGAAATTTCTGCTAATGAAGTAGCTCCAGCTCTTGTAATACAAAAATCAGATTTATTAATCAAATTAATAAATTTTTCTTCAAAATTAAAAATATCATTTTCAATATTTTTACTGTCGTAAAAAAATTTTAATTTTTTTACATTTTCAAGACTTGTTTGTTGGATAACTTTAATTGGAAAGCTTTTTGAAATATCAATCATTGCTTCTGTTATGGCTTCATCAAAAAATTTAGCACCTTGACTGCCCCCACATATCAAAAAACAAAATTTATTATCTTCATTTTTTGTTTTATCAAATTCATAGAATTCTCTTAAAACAAGAGGTTTTATTAATTTAATTTTATGAAAATATTTTTTAGGAAAATTTAATATTTTATTTGAGTAACAGAATATTTTTTTTGAAAATTGCAAAAAAAATTTATTACATCTTCCCAATACTAAATTAGGTTCTAATAAAAAAATTGTTAAACCTAAAATTTTTGCCCCAATCAGCAGTGGTATTGACATATATCCACCTATTGAAATTACTTTTTCAATTTTAGTTTTTTTAAAAAACAAGATTGCCTTAATTATTAAATATAAGAGTTTAACCAATTGAAATGGAAGAAATAAACTTAAATTAAGTCTTGGTGTATCGATTATTACAATTTTATGAATATCTGGTGATAAATACTTAAGTCCTCTTACGTCAGTAGAATAGAAAATTTCATAACTATCTCTCAAATGCTCTTCAATTATTTTTGCAGGTATAACGTGCCCACCTGATCCACCTGTAGTGATTAATATTTTTTTCACATTAAGATTCAAACTTTTCTTTTTGTCAAATTTAAGATTATACCAGATAATATCGAAACACTAATTATTGATGATCCTCCGTAACTTAAAAATGGTAAAGTCATGCCCGTTGTTGGAAATAATCTAATATTAACCCCAATATGAATCATTGCTTGTAATAATATCAAGCTAGCAGATCCTACTAGGATTAATTTTATAGTATTATTTGTTTCACTATCTACTTTTTTTAAAATTGAAAAAATAAACACCAGAAACAAAATTAATATTAATATTATTGCTATTACTCCGAATTCTTCTGAAATAACTGAAATAATATAGTCTGTATGTGCCTCGGGAACTCTATTTTTTAAAGTGCCCTCTCCAATGCCCTTACCAAAAAAACCTCCACTAGTAATTGAGTCTAATGCTTTGTCTGATTGAAAATTATGAGTACCCGTTTGAGTATCAAAAAAAGATAATAACCTATTCTTTATGTATTCAAATTTGGGAAGATAAAAAACAATAAACAAAAGTGAAATTATCCCAATTACAGATATTGAAATAAGAACTAATAAATTAATTCCTGAAACAAAAATTAAAATTGCCCAACTTAATCCGATTAATAATGTTTGTCCTAAGTCGGGTTGTAAAACTAATAATAAAATAATTGAAGATGTTAATAAAAATGAGATAAAAAATTTTGTTGTATAATTAAAAAATTTCTTATTAGAAATAATTAAGGCAAGCATGATAATAAAAAAAGGCTTCAATAGTTCGACTGGTTGTAATCTTGGTAAAAAAAATAAATCTAACCATCTAGTTGATCCTTTTACTTCAACGCCAATGACAGGGACTAAAAGTAATAATATAAAAGATACAAAAAAAAAATAAATGGAGGAATAATACAAAGTTTTTTTATTTATATAAGAGAACATAAAAATAATGAACAATCCTATAAAAACAAAAACTAGATGTTTAAAAAAGAAAAAATAACTATTTGTATCGAGTTTATCTGATGCAATTAGTGAAGTTGATACTAAAGAAAAAAACAAACCAATTACAAATAGAGTAATAATTAAACTAAAAATAAATTTATCTAGATTTTTCCACCATTGATAATACGAGGAATTGTTAAATATTTTATCAAATATTAACATATTTTTTAATCAGTTTATTAAAATATTGACCCCTATCTTCAAAGTTTTTAAAACTATCAAATGATGCAGAGGCTGGGCTAAATAAGATAGTTTTTTTAACATGATTATCTTTTTTAATATCATCAAATAATCTATCTAATGCTTTTTGAAGGTTAGGAAATTTATTAAATTTGATTTTATCTTTTAAATCTAAACAAAATTTTCTTTGATCGGTTCCAAAAATGTAACCCTTAATATTATTATAGTAATTTTTTGGTAAATTAAATTTATCTCCTTTTTTTGCTACACCACCTAACAACCAATAAATATAATCGTTTTTCTTTAACATTTCGAATGAAGAAGAATAACTTGTAGATTTAGAGTCATTAATAATTGAAATATTTTTATTTTCAAAAATAATTTGTTGGCGATAATTTAAACCTTTAAAATTTTTAATTGCGTAAATTAAATTACTTTTTTTAACATTAAATTTTTTAGCTAATTCAATAACAAATGATAAGTTTTCTTGATTTGATGCTGATAAAAAATATTTATTTTGAAATGATTTAATAATTTTTTTTTTAGGTTTTGTATTAATTTTTATTATTTTACTTTTATATCTACTGTTGATAATCTTTTTTTTAATATGATTGTCATTCTTACTTACGAATGCTAATGAATTTTTATCTTGATTTTCTATTAATTTAAATTTTGCTGAAATATAATTGTTGATAGTTTGATGTCTTTCTAGATGATCTGGAGAAATATTGAGTATTACCGCATATTTAGATTTAAATAACTTGCTATATTCAAGTTGATAAGATGATGCTTCAATAACAAAAATAGTGTCTCTTTTAATTTGTTTAATTGATAAAATTGGATATCCAATATTTCCAGCTAGTTTTACATCTAATTTCTGTTTCTTTAAAACTTGATAAAGCAATTTACATGTAGTTGATTTACCATTTGTTCCCGTAATTGTAATACATAAATTGTTATAAAAAGAATGAAAAACATCTAGATCTGTATAAATAATTTCAGAATTTTTTTTTAAAATTTTTTTTAATTTACATTTATGAATATCTATTCCCGGACTTAATATTATTGAGTCAAATTTAATTTTCTTAATCTGGTTCAATGAAATTAAATTTTTTTGATAACTTTTTATAAGTTTTAATTTTATATTATCGTCAAATAAAAAAATTTTATTTTTTTTTTTTAAAAATTTAAAAGCTGATAAACCACTTTTGCCTAATCCATATATAAGAACTTTTTTATTTATAAAAATATCGGAACTTACGTTCATTATCTTAATTTAAGTGTTGCCAAACCAATTAATGCTAAGATTATTGAAATTATCCAAAACCGTATCACTACTGTTGACTCTGCCCATCCTTTTTTCTCAAAATGATGATGGATTGGTGCCATTTTAAAAACTCTCTTTCCAGTCAATTTATAGGAGACTACTTGCACAATCACCGAAAAAGCTTCTAGTACAAAGAGGCCTCCTGTGATTGCTAAAACAATTTCATGTTTAGTAATTATTCCAATTGCTCCCAAAGATCCTCCTAAAGATAATGAACCAGTATCACCCATAAATATTTTTGCTGGTGGAGCATTAAACCAGAGAAACCCTAAACAAGATCCTATAATTGCACCACAAAAAATCGAAATCTCTCCAGTTCCTTCTATGTAAGCTATCTGTAAATAATCAGAGAAAATAATGTTACCTGCAAAATAGCTAATAAAAGCAAAACAGGCTGCAACTAAAATAACTGGTACAGTTGCTAATCCATCTAGACCATCTGTCAGATTAACAGCATTTGAAGCCCCGACAATTACGAAAACTGAAAATGGAATAAAAAACCATCCAAGATTAATTATTAGATCTTTAAAAAAAGGAAAATAAAGATTTGTAAGTTCTTGGTGATCTAAATGATAAGTTAAAAGACTTATACCGATTACAGATAAAATAATTTGGGCAACTAATTTAAATTTAAATGATACACCTGATGAATTATTATTCTTAATTTTCTTATAATCATCTATAGCACCTAACAATCCAAAAGAGATAAGAATATAAAGTGAAAATATAACATAAATGTTTGTAAGGTCAGACCACATTATGACAGAAAAGATAATGCCAATTAATATAACTAATCCTCCCATTGTAGGAGTTCCAATTTTTTTAATTATATGATCTCCAGGACCGTCATCTCTGATGGGATTAACTATCTTTTTTCTTGAAACCATCTTAATAAATGGTCCACCGATTATTAAAACTAAAATTAATGATGTAAAAACAGCTAAACCTGTTCTAAACGTTATATATTTAAAAACATTCAAAAAACTAAAAATTTCAATGAATTCTAATAAAAAATTATAAAGCATTTAATCTATTCAACTTAAGTAGTTGGGATTGATTGTATAGGCCAGTAGAATTAGATCCTTTAACCATTAAATAGTCCTTATTACTTAATATTTTATTAATCAAATAATTTATTTGCAAAATATTAGTTAAAATTAATCCTTTTTTGCTATTTTTTAATCCTTGATATGTTTTTTTGATATCTTTTCCATATATATGAACTTTATCAATTTTTAATTTATTAATTATCTTCGATATTGATAGATGATGTGTTGATGAATGCTTGCCTAATTCTAACATATCTCCTAACAATATATGCTTAATATTTTTTTTAGCATTAATATTTGCAAAATTTATTAAAGATGTTTTAAGTGACAATGGATTAGAATTATAACTTTCATCTACAAAATTAATAATTTTATTTCTAAACTCTAATTTTGAAATATCACCTCGACCCTCTGGAAATTTAAAATCTAAAAAAATATTTTTTGGAATTTTATCTAATTCAAAAAATAGGCTTATTGCTGTAATTGCTGCTAATAAATTTTGTATATGATGATTTGAGCTATTATTAGAATAATAATAATTAACTTTAGAGTTAACTCTAAAATATATTTTAAACTTACTACCAATTTTAATAATTTTAACTAAATTTGCATAACTTTTTTTATTTCTTAAACTAAATGAAAAAATCTTTAAATTTTTTTTTAGAGCTTTTGTTCTTAAAAATTTAAAAAAAAGGTCATCCTGATTAAGTATTATCTTTCCTCCAGACTTTATATTGTCGATTATTTCTGACTTTGCTTGAGCAATTCCTTTAATATTCTTAAAATTTTTTGAATGTGCGTAGCTAATGTTGGTAATAATTCCTATATTAGGTTTAATTATTTTAGATAATAAATCAATCTCACCTTTTTTATCCATTCCTACTTCAAATATTCCAAACTTTTTATCTTGTCTAAGATTTAATAAACTTAATGGAACTCCAAATTTATTATTGAATGATTTGGGAGAAAAATATGTTTCTGCAATTTTTTTCATACTATTTCCTAATAATTCTTTTAACGAAGTCTTTCCACAACTACCTGTAATACCAATTATATTTGATTTGATGTTGCTTCTATAGTCTGTAGCGCATTCTATTAAAAATTTTAGAGTATCTTTGACTTTTATTTGTTTATTTAGAGGAAGATTTTTATTTATTTTATTTGTAATTACTAATGAAGATTTTCTTTTTATTGCTTCTTTTAAGAATTTATTACCATCATTTTTTTTTCCTTTAATTGCAAAAAAAATATCATTTTGCTTACAATTTTTTGAGTTAATTGAAACTTGATTACATTTCAATTTTTTTATTAATAATTTTGTTTTATCTTGAATAATATTTAACCGCATATCTTTAAACAATTTATTATTTTTAAGACTAATTGATTTTAAAATTTCTTTACGATCAGATAAGAAAAAATTTTTACCATTATAATTTTGAGTTTTTTCATGTCCCTTTCCGGCAATTATTGCAATTTCACCACAAGAAAGATCATTTATGCAATAACGTATTGCTTTTTTCCTATTAGGTATTTCTTTTATACTTTTAGTTTTGATACCCTTTTTAATATCATTTCGAATTTTTTTTGGATTTTCACTGCGTGGATTATCGTCAGTTAAATAAATTAAATCAGCAAATTTTGAGGCAATTTTACCCATTTTAGATCTTTTTGATCTGTCTCTATCTCCACCACAGCCAAACAATAATCTAATTTTTGCCTTTGGAAATTGTTCCTTAATATTTTTTAAAATAGTTTCTAGTGCCTCAGGAGTATGAGCATAGTCTAATATTACTTTACTATTATTCTTTAATTTTCCTATTTTTTCCAATCTACCTTCGGCTGGTTTAAGTTTAATGATTGATTTTGCTATAGAATTTATATTGAGACCACTTTTAGTTGCAGCTAAGATAGCCATTAAAACATTTTTAATTTGTATTTTTCCAATTAAATCTAAATTTAATTTAATAATCTTTTTTTTATTTTTTTCTCTAATTGTCAAAATCTGATGATTATTTTCGTATTTATGTGAAACGAGTTCTAAGTCAGCATTGGAATTAAGTATACTTAAAAGTCTTAAATTTTTTTTTTTAACTAAACTTTTAAATTTTTTAAATTGAGGGATTGTTGGATCAGTTATTATAGTTCCTTTTTTTTTTATCAAATTGTTAAATAGATACAATTTAGAATTTAAATAATCTTTAAAATTTTTATGATAATCTAAATGATCATGAGATAAATTTGTAAATATTCCAATATCAAAAAGTAGTCCATCTAATCTATTTTGCTTTAATCCATGACTAGATGCTTCTAATATAATATTATTAACCTTATTTGAGATAATATTATTAATAACCTCTCTAAGTTTAATTGGATCTAAAGTTGTATTTTCTACTGAATTTTTTTTGTTATTTTGCTGTATACCGATAGTTCCTATTGATGCAGCTTTATTCTTATTTAAATTCAATATTTGATAATAGAAATCTGCAACAGATGATTTTCCATTAGTTCCTGTAACAGCTATAAAATTTTTTGGTTTTTTTTTTATCATCTTAAAGGAAATCTCTGCTAATAATTTCCTTGGATTTTTATCTTTAATAAAAACAATATTTTTATTATTTAATTTGATATCTTTATCTGAAACTATTACTTTAGCTCCTTTATTAATTGCATCAGCAATAAATTTATTTCCGTCAAATTTTACACCTCGAATTGCAAAAAAAAATATAATTTTTTTTTACTAGGTTGCTATTAAAAGCTATTCCTGAAAAAAAAATCTTATGATATTTTTTGTCTAATTTTTTTATGAAATTTCCAAGATACATTATTAATAAACTTGATTATATTTTGTGGCTAAAATAGGCCCAATTTTCTCTATAATATGTCCTGCAGCCTCCACACTGTTCCAACCAGCGGTATTTCTTGGACTTCCTTTTAATCTAAAATTTGAACCATCTCTATATTCGTATATGTAATCTTCATTTTTTTTAGGTTCATCTAGCATAACAGCTAAAATGTATTTTGGTTGTGATGTTGGAAATACAGAAACAAAAGTATTTATCTTTTTATTAGAATAAACGCCATTAAAAATTTTATTAGCAGTGCCTGTTTTACCACCAATTTCATAACCGCTAACATTAGCTAAGTTTGCTGTGCCCTCTTTGGTTGAAACAATTTTTCTTAAAATAGGTAAAATCTTTACAGTAACATCTTGATTTAAAATTTTTTTTTCTTTTATTTTTTTATTTTTTTTTACCAAAAAAGGGTCTACGTTAAACCCTCCATTTGTTATTATTGAATAACCCTTAACTACTTGGATTAATGTAGTTGTAATACCATGTCCAAAAGATGCTGTAGCAAGTGGACATTTCCCCCAATTAAAATTTACAGGAACCCCAACTTCATCTATATCAAAGTTGATCGAACCGATGATACCAATCTTAGATAAAAATAACTTATAATCCTCTTCTCCAATTTTTTGACCAATTCTAACTGATCCTATATTTCCTGAACGAATTAAAATTTGTTCAGCTGTTAAATTTGAGGGTATATTATTATCATATTCTCTAATTGGAAATCCTGCACAAGTTAGCGATTTTGGTAGATCAACAAACTCTGTTTCTGGTTCAACAATTTTTTTATTAAATGCTGCTGCTAATGTAAAAGTTTTAAAAACAGAACCAAATTCATATATACCCTTGGTTGCCCTATTAATAAAATTAACATCAGTAATTTTTACCCTTTCATTTAGATCAAAATCAGGAAGTGAAACTATTGAAATAATTTCACCTGTATTAACATCCATTAATATTGCAGCACTACCTTTTGCTTTAAAAATTTCATTATATTTTATTAA
>MDTG01437024.1_pt1 | contig 10312 bp, 12 predicted proteins | sample 811421 | NCBI WGS metagenome assembly MDTG01 (sample SAMN05326645, study PRJNA326480) | marine metagenome | isolation source: seawater | place: Pacific Ocean: South East | collected 2011
AGTGGGGCAGCACTGCGAACACCTCTGCTTCGTTGTGCGGAACTTTCGGAGCGAGCTGGCGCAAGCGTCGTGATCAAGCCCGAGAATCTGCAGCACATCGGCGCTTTCAAATTTCGAGGCGCCTACAATCGCCTTGCGCGATTAGATAAGACTGAGCAACAGGCTGGGGTTGTCGCTTTTTCGTCTGGCAATCATGCGCAGGGAGTCGCTTATGCTGCAAAGCTGCTTGGAATGTCTGCGACGATTGTCATGCCGATAGACGCCCCCCGAATCAAGCTGGACAACACCAGGCGCTTGGGCGCAGATGTCAGGCTTTATGATCGACAGATCGAATCACGGGAACAGATAGCGGCTGACATTGCAGCACAAAGTGGCGCGGTGCTAGTGCCTTCTTATGATGACCTCGACATCATTGCTGGGCAGGGTACCTGTGGCTATGAATTGATAGAACAGGCAGCAGCCCTCGGCATTCGGCCGACGATGCTTTTCGTGCCTTGTGGGGGTGGAGGCTTGCTGGCTGGCGTTTCTACCGCGGTAAGGGCGCTACTGCCGGAGACCGAGATTTACGGAGTGGAACCGGAAAACTTTGACGATCACGCCAGGTCGCTAAATTCTGGTACCCGGGAGCGTGTGTCAGGTACTCATCCCACTTTATGTGATTCGCTGATGACCCCAACTCCAGGGGCGCTAACCTGGTCAATCAACCGAACAACCGTCAATGATTTTCTTGTCGTTACCGAAGATGAAGTGCGACACGCCGTCAGCTTCGCCTTTCGATACCTGAAGTTGGTCGTTGAGCCTGGTGGCGCCGTCGCTTTGGCGGCATTGCTTTCGAAGAAGCTGGATCTAGAAGATCAAGAGCTCGCTCTTATTCTCTCCGGGGGTAACATCGATCCTCTTGTCTTCGAAAACTGTTTGAGCCAGTTTCCTGATCCTTGATGAAGCGAGCCTGGAAAAAACCCCGGTCTGATAAAATTGCGGCAGAGGGCGAGTACCCTGAACACCTCATTAAACAGATCCGTGAAACGCCGCGTGCGGTTGAATTGCTGGCCTGCTTTCTCTAAGTCGCGGGAGGTATGGTTTAAGTACCGACTGTTGAGTATTCTGCTTCAACGATGTCTAGAATACGTTGTCGGGTGGGTTGCCCTAAATATCTGCCATTGATGAAGACGGCAGGGGTCCCCTGGACCCCTGCGGAAGTTCCGCCGCGCTGGTCGTTGCGAATCTTCGCGACGACTTCATCGGACTCCATATCGGCTTGTAGGCGATCGATATCCAGATTGAGTTCAAGTGCATAGCTTTCGAATTCTGATTCAGCGTCATGTAGATTCGACCACAGGCTTTGCGTGGCGAACAAATAGTCATGCATTTCCCAGAATTTTCCCTGCCTTGCGGCAGCTTCGGCATATAGCGAAGCTTTCCATGTGTTCTTATGCGTCGAGGTGACTGGGAAATGCCGGAATATGAGATGGGCCCTGTCGTTTAGCTGAGGCCACAGCCTGACCATTGTTTCATTTTCAATAGCGCAGGCGGGACATTGAAAATCAGCATAGACCACTATGCTAACGGGCAGCTTACGATCCCCCCGAACATGATCGTTTCCAGCAATTTCTGCGGGTGAGTAAGTCGCTCCCTGATTAAGCAGGGTGAATAACACGAACAGGGCCAGAATTGGTGCAACACCAAACAGAGCAATCTTGAAAACGAGTGTCCTAAATTGCTCTTTGTGTTTCGCCGCCTGCTGCTTTTCTTGCTTGATTTTTCGCTGTTGTTCCCTCTTGTTCATTGATTCACCTTGATTGAAATTCCTGGTTGACGGCATAGGCCCAGCCATTCTGTATAGCAGGGCGTAATATACAAAAAATCAGGGTTTGCGGCACCGTATCCGATTCCCCTCCTATGGGTTTGGGCCGCGCTGATGATTGATTCCGCTCTGTTTTAACAAAGGTCAAGCACGGGGTATCGCCCGATTTAATCGTCACTTGGATTCTGATGAGTCTCCGTGACGATCGAATGGATTGTACCGTCGGGTAGTTTTGTAATGAGGGTTTGTCCGGGCGTAACGTCAACAGTATGCCGAATCACCTGGTTGCTGTCGCCTAGGCTAATACTGAACCCTCGGTTTAGTACTGCCAGTGGACTGACAGCATTGAGATTTCTACCGACCGAAGCAAGCTTTTCTCGGCGTTGGTCAAGCAGCCTGTCGCTCAAGTGAGCCAAGCGCTGACTAAGAGTAGTCAAATGTATCCGTTGCTCTGGGAGCTTCCGGCTTGGGTTGATAGTGATCAATGCGCGCTGTTGGAAGCTCAGTTGTGCAGTGGCCTGCCGAATTCGGTTGCGCAGCACACGTTGTAGCCGCAGCTCCAGGCGGTCCAGGTTCTGGGCATGATCCTCCAGTCGCTTGTCTGGCCGGCGGAGATGTTTAACAATCCAAGTCAGCCGCTCTGCGCGCCGGATGAGGTCCTGTCCCGCTGAGTTACTTAAGCGCTGCTGCATATTTTGCAGCCGCTCAAGGTAGTCAAGCTGGTTTGGGCTCAACAGTTCGGCTGCCGCAGACGGCGTGGGTGCCCTTAGATCTGCTACCAAGTCAGCGATGGTGAAGTCGATTTCGTGGCCGACCGCGGAGATAACCGGCAGCTCGCTAGCAAATATGGTTCTGGCGACAGATTCTTCGTTGAATGCCTGCAGATCTTCTAAGGAACCGCCGCCTCTGCCAACAACCAACGCCTGTAAACCCAACGTGTTGGCTAAAGCGTTAGCCAGCGTCACTGCTGCACCGATTTCAACCGTGGCTTCTGGGCCCTGAACCGAAACTGGAAAGATGGTGAGTCGCGTCGCAGGAAATCGGCGTCCGAAGACGCTTACCATATCGCGGATCGCAGCCCCGTTAGCCGAGGTGATTATGCCAACGTGGTGGTATCCCTCCTGAATGTCCTGTTTGTGCACCTGATCAAACAGGCCTTCAGCTTGCAAGCGCTGCTTGAGTTCCTCGAACGTGCGCCGCAAAGCACCGTCGCCGGCTTCCTCCATCTGACTGACAATTAGCTGATAATCGCCACGGCTTGGGTAAACGCTCAGTTGGCCGCGAACGACCAGCTGGTCTCCATTTTTGGGGTTGAATCTGATTAGGCGATTTCGGCCGGCAAACATGGCGCAGCGCAGCTGTGATTTCTTGTCCTTTAGGGTGAAATACCAATGGCCAGACGCTGGGTTCGCAAAATTTGAGATTTCGCCTTCAACAGCCACCTGCGAAAAGTGACCCTCAAGGAGCGATTTAGCCATCTGGTTCAGGCTGCTGACACTCAGCACTTTTGCCGGCTCAGCTACCGACGCCTCGGCGGTATCTGCCAAAATCACTGCGCTATCCCTGAACAGGCTCGATGCCTTTGGAAGAAATAACCAGAATTCATTTTACTATGTGACATCACTAAGAGATCGATCATATTAACGTTCTATGTCAGTGCTGCACAAAGCGACAATAACTAGCGCCATCAACAGGTGCACAAAAATTATACGAATGGCATCACCCCAACGGTTGCTAACCGGGGTGAAGAGCTCTTGCAGCATTGACAGCCAATGTGATCCATTTTGAGCATTGAATGGCCCCGAGACGCAGCTAGCGAATTTACCCAGGAGTATTTTATAGAATGAGTTCATAAAGTTTCCTGTGCGTCAGCTGTACCAGCGTCCTCTGTGGCGAGCTTAGTTTCTAAAATCTCTCTATTTATCGCCCAATTCAAGTTAACAGGCTCAGGATTGAAAGCAAAAGGTATTTTCGACTGTCATCTGGGACTAGCACCTAAAGAGATTTGAGCCTGTAGTTTAATTTTGCTAGGGTCATTCTACTTAAGATTTTTATCAGGTGCAGTGATGAGTAACTCGAAAAACTCGCGGGGCGAGAATCAGCATTACGAAGGCCGCGACGCCCAGCATGAGCATTTTGATGCACTGCTTAACCAGTATGAAAGCAAGCATCTGTCCAGGCGACAATTACTGAGCGCGCTTGTGGCATCAGCAGCAGGCGGTTTAATGGCTCACGCCGAAGCGCAAGCACCAGCCGCTATAGGGCGGTCAATGAACCATGTGTCTTTGTCCGTCAGTGATGTAAAGCGCTCCGCGGATTTTTACAGCCGGGTCTTGGGTATGGAAATAGTCAGTCGGCCCGCCAACGGTGGCTTGAATTTAGGCTTGGGATCGGAAAGTTTTCTGGGGCTTTATGAGTTGGGCGATCCAGGGCGTATGCATCATCTGTGTATTGGTGTGGATAACTACAATCCGGATAGGCTGGCAGAAAGATTATCCGATCATGGTATCTACGCAAGCGTCAACCGCGATCTGACAAATCGAACCAGTGGTGGGGATCAGCTGTATTTCACTGACCCTGATGACATCCTGGTTCAACTGGCCCAGCATGGATATCTCGGCTAGGATACTGGGCTGGTGGCAACAGCCATTTTCGTTCGGTCTGCAGGGGTGCTGTCAGAGTTGTCATAAAGGCTTCAAGCTGTTCGAGCTGGATCGGCCGTAACGCCAACGGTTTTGCTTCATTGTGGCTGAGCATGGAGGTAGGCGCTTCGTTATAGTGTTCCATGACCGCTTTGAGATCGGCGATTTGGCCGCCGTGCATATAAGGGGCAGTTTCGGTGATGTTTCTCAGTGTCGGTGTCTTCTGCGCGCCGACTAAGTCATTGTCATCTTTGGCAAACTTCAATTCTATGCACTGAGCTGGCTCTGCATCACTGTATTTTCCAAGGCAATTGAACTCATCCTCACGGGCCAGTTTGATGCCTTCATATCTCCCCATGGAGGGCAGCTGTCCAGCGATGGCGAGTACTCCGGTATTGTGAAACTCGAAGTTGGTCAAGAGGGGGCCGTTATGACAGCTGATGCACTGGGCTTGATCGATAAATAGTGCGAGACCCGCTAGTTCGTCTTTACTGAGGGCGCTTCCCGACACAACAGCAGGATTGGTAATCAAGCTGTCGGCGTAGTCGTCAAACCGACTGCGGCCCGGCTTGATCTTGCGCTGGTAGGCGGCCAACGCTTTGCCAACGTTAGCAAAAGCCTGGTTGATGTCCGAATGCAGGTCTGTGTCAAGGGATTCCCAATTCAATCGGAGCCGCTCATCGCCCAGCGGCGAGGCTGAACGAGGCACGGCTGGTAAATCGGGCAGTGTGTTGAAAAGGCTTTCATATTGAGATGTATAAAGCGGATCCTCAGCGATCAGTCGCACCACCTGTAAGCGATCCAAATTGTGTTCATGACTCGTCTCAATTGGGGCCAAGGCCTGAGCCCACTGAGAATCTTTCCGCCCGTCCCAATAAAACCAAGGGCTGTAGGATAGCCCAACGAGAGAAGGCGTATGCCTGAAACCTGTCTGAGTGCCTACTGCCAGAGTTTGAGTATCGGTAAAGTAGTTCTGCGGCTTGTGGCAGTTTGCGCAGGCTACTTCACCATTGCCGCTGAGACGCTTGTCGAAATATAAGCGGTGACCAAGCTGTGCAGCCAGCTCTAGCTCCGCTACGGCATTACTCGGGTCGCCCGGAGTCGCTGGGAGCTGAGAGAGAGACAAAGACTGGATGAGCGCGCGCTGTGCCGGTGTCCATTCAGCTGGTAGCGAGTTCGGCAACTCTCTCCAGGCCAGCAATCCCACGGCCGCCATCAGGCCAAATACTGCGAGCAAGATTCTTTTCACAGTTGGAATTCCAGGGTCGCTGATTGGCTGTTTTGATCGCTGACTACGGCAATAGTCAGTAACCATCGACCCGGCATGTGGAATCTCATACCCTCCAGCAAATAACGGCCGGGCGCAATCTCTCCGGTGACTACTGGCGCGGTCGGTAAGCCGTGGTCATGATCAGGCATACCGCCAAATACTGAAACCTGGGCACCACGTATCGGTAAGCCGTCGGCTGTGTTCAGCAAGAGCTCCCAGCTGTGGATGCTATTGATTTTCAGTGGATCGAGCTGGCTGAATATTTCAAGCGTTGAGTTCAGATTGGTCTTGAGAGAGAAAATGGCCGACTGGCTCCAGCCATTTGCCATGGGAAGCCACAGGAGGAGCCCAGCAAGCATGAAAGTCTTGGTATTCGGTGGAGTCATACTTCTTTGTGATCAGCCGCTGTTGTAATTCTCAAGACTGAACCGGGGGCTGCAGATGGCCATATATTCCAGAATAATCTTGCCAGTGCTGGTAATACGCTGTTTGATGCCTGGTGGGATTAGTACCACGTTTCCTGCACTCACATGAGTGGCTGCTTTATCGTCGGCTTTGACAAGTCCATGTGCGGTAAGAACGGCATCGCGCTTAAAGATGTCCGCCAACCGTTGCAATTCGGGCACAGACGGCTGAGACCGCACCGTCGTGGTCAGTATCTGCGACTTAACGGCCTTCCTCGTGGTTGAGCTCATTAACTCTCTTGAGCTTCCAGACGTCGGGGTGAATTGGGTGTTTTGAATGGCATGGCTCAGAATCGCGAGACTTTGTATCAACGGAGCAGCTTTCAGGGCTTTCGAAATTTCAGGGTGAAACGATCGGTGTTGCCCCTAATACCTGGAGCACCAACTTCTTGCGTGAGATCGTCTTCGGGATGGTAATGAAGCGGACTATAATCTTCGAACTCGAAGCCGAGTGCAGTGAGCTCCTGAATTACAACCACCGGATCGAGACGGCGCCCGATCGTACGATCATCCGGCTGCATATGACGACGCGTGTGATCAATAACCCCATAGACGCCCCCAGGTTTTAGCGCCTCAAACACAGCCCGGTTCAGATTGTTTCGTCGCTCTTCGGTGAGGTTGTGTAGATTCCAGAAAGTAAGAACCAGATCGAAGTCCGCCTCAGCAAAGCTGAATTTGGGGATATTGAGCAGAGTGAGCTCTGCGTTGATGGCTGATGTACATTCAAGTCCTGGGAGCGTCATGACGCCACTCTTGAACGCCTCGCTGAGGCCAACGGTGAACACCAGTCGCCCTTCGTTGCTGCATAGTGATGGCCCGATTATCTTAGACCAGTAGCCACTTGCTGGAGAGAGCTCTAGGACCTTCATGTTGCTTTCAATGCCAAAGAAACCTAGAGCTTGCATTGGCTTGCGATTCGCATCTCTGGCAATCTCTGATGTTTCTCGAATGCTGCCCTTAAGCGCGCCTTCAAATATGGCGAGCGTGCTCTCTTCGTCAGCAGCGCGGAGGAGCATGCTGATCATGCATAAGCTTAGAGTGACTATGGCTTTATTCATACGGCCTTAACGCTGAAAAGAGAGAATAAGATTAAAGCAAATTTCGGCTAAAATGTTTATCACAGGGAACGGCGGAGGTGATGGGTTGCAGAATTCGGTTGACGGTTGCGTTACTTTCTTCCCAATTGATGGTCTCGTTATGGCCTGTTTGTGCTAGCATTCCTACGTTTTTTGAGTTGCAAGGAAGGAGAAAGCAGTGACAGCCATGAAGGCATTACGATCGTTAAGTTGTTCTCTGTTGGGAAGTCTGTGTTTTGTCTCTGGCGGACTGTATTCTCAGCAGACCGAGAACCCCAGCTGGAACGGAGTACCCGATTTGCAGGGCGTGTACAGCATCGCTACGGTGACTATGCTGGAGCGAGGTGAGCAGTTTGGCGGTGAATTGGTTATCAGCACCGAACAGGCCGCGGTCGTGGGCGAAACTGGAGCGAGTTATCTTGATAATCTGGTAAGTAATGTGGGTGGAGCCGAGTCTCAGGTCGGCGGTTACAACACGTTCTGGATGGATCCGGGCGAAAGAATGGCAGTTATTGACGGTGAGATTAGAACCTCGATCATCATCGAGCCGGAAGCCGGACGCCTGCCCTGGGCCGAAGGTGCTTTGCGGCGCATCTTTAGCAGCATGCGCGGTCAGCAGGCATTAGATGGACCGGAGGTGCGCCCGATGGGCGAGCGCTGTCTGGTCGGTTTTGGCTCTTCGGGTGGACCACCCATGCTTCCGGTGCTATACAACAATCACAGCCGAATCGTTCAGACTGAAGATTACGTCATGATTCTCGCTGAGATGAATCACGACGCGCGCATTATTCGTTTGAAAGACAGCCAGCACAAGGAAATGCAAAAGTGGCTGGGAGACTCTATCGGGTACTACGATGATGACACGCTTGTCGTCGAAACTACCAATTTTCATGCTCAGGAGAGTTTTCGAGGCGCCCTGCGTCACTTCTTCTATTTGTCTGCGGACGCCAAGGTCACTGAGGAGTTTTCCCGGCTCGATAAAGACACGCTGCTCTACCGATTCACGGTTGATGATCCAGCAGTCTACTCTCGAGCTTGGACCGGTGAGCTGCCTATGAATGCCGTTGAGGATAGAATTTACGAATACGCTTGTCATGAGGGGAACTATGCGCTCCCGGGCATTCTTGCCGGAGCAAGGCGGCAAGAGCTGGAATCGGAATTTGGGCTACCGGGACAGTAACCAGTGGAGCGGTTTATATTATGTCTACGATTAGCAAGTTTGATCGCCATGCTGGTTTCAATTCCGGCGAATGTGGCTGATGAGCTGCAGCCGAAATTGTCCGTTAAGGAGATTATGAATAACATAGTTACTCCCGCAACCAACACCATTTGGGGTGCGTATCAATTGAAAACCGAGGCGCAGTGGGATGACGTGCGCAGTGCGGCGGAGGCTGTGATCGATGCCACCAAGCTCTTGAGGATGGGGGGTGCCCATGATAACGAGGCTCGGATGGCTGCGGAGGCCGAATGGCAAACCTTTAACCAGCAGCTGCTTGCTGCGGCCGAACAAGTGTTAATGGCGGCAGAGAATCGCGATGAGAACGCCCTGTCGCAGGTTGGCAATGACGCGCTTTATCCTCCTTGCGAGAGTTGCCATCAGGTTTATCAGAAATATTAAAAAACTAAGTGCTCAACTTGGCACGAACAGAGCGGGCAGCCGCTCCAGAAACCAGAAAAATGCGATTCCGCCGAGACCGTAGGCAAGGCCGCGATGGATGCTGGTTAGGCCGTCAGATGAGAATTTGCCAAAGAACCAGTTCGCCGAAATCATAGTGGCAATAAAGACAACCTGGCCCCCTTCAACGCCCAAGTTGAAGAAAAGCAAAGCAAGCGGAATGTCAGAATCCCTTAACCCCAACTCTCCAAGAGCGCCGGCAAAACCAAAACCGTGAAACAGCCCGAAGACAAAAGCGACAATCCAGGGCTTTTGATGCACTAGGGTCATCTGGCCACGCTGACTCATCACGACTTCCCGCGCCAGCATGAGGATCGACAGTGCGATAAGTACTTCAATTGGCGGTCCGGGGGCCGGGAAAATTTCTAGTACCGCGCAGGCCAGAGTAATACTGTGGGCGACAGTGAACGCAGTTATGGTCTGAAGCAGCTTCCAAAACCCAGTTAATAGAAGTAATAGCCCGAGGACAAACAGCAGATGATCGATGCCAAAAAGGATGTGGTCGGCACCCAGGACTAGATACCGATACGCCAGGCTTCCCAGCGAGCTTGCACCTGCTTTGAGACCGTTGAGGGGGACCTGAATCACGACGCCAGACCCAGGGAAATAACCGGAAACGTCTTCTCCGTCCGCCCACCGGGCGATAGCGACTAATCCCTCAAGCGACCACGGGAAGCTCAAGCTGTCGTCAATATTCAGGGCAGGATTGCATTGAAAGCGGTAGGCGAAATTGCCGGGCGGCAAGCCCTCGCAGCGTTCAGGCAGAATCCGCTCGATGTTAAATAGGGGAGGGACCTGCTGATCCACCACTGAAAGACTGTAGGAGCCGTGGCTCTGCTCATCGAGAAAAATCCTAGCGACACCAGTGACATCCACATCATGTCCGTTCGCCAAGGCTGGGATGAGCAGAAAACAGAACATTAGGTGAAAGAGCGATTTCATGGAGGCCGAACGTCTCTGCAGGAATTGGATCAGACTGGTGAGCTTAATCATCATCAATAATGCGAACGGTGTATTGCTTCCAGAGTTTCTCTATTTCTGTCTGTAACCGTTGCTCTTCTTCCATGTTAATCCATTCCAGCCTGACGCGGTCGCGAATTTCTCCCAATAATGGCAGCTTCGATTCAGTTTTAGATTTGACCTGAAGCCAGTGCTGACCCCGATTGCTGAGAAAGGGCCCCTGCCATGGGCCTATATCCGCGCCGAAAACCTGATCACTGAAAGCTACATCGAAGATGTTCGACAGGTCGAGTCGATTGACATTTGGGAGAGGGGCGAGGTTTCCGGGAGACTGGGACAGCAAAGATTCAGCATCCATGCCGGCGGCCAGCTGTTCCAGCAGTTCTTCAGGCAGGGAATCCTTGCTGTTGAAAACGATTTC
>MDTG01024009.1_pt1 | contig 10311 bp, 7 predicted proteins | sample 811421 | NCBI WGS metagenome assembly MDTG01 (sample SAMN05326645, study PRJNA326480) | marine metagenome | isolation source: seawater | place: Pacific Ocean: South East | collected 2011
CTCTTCCAGGAGGTCTTCTTAGCAATAAGGACATTTGTCTATAGGCTACTGCTTGTTTTGAGAGATCATCATAAATAATTAATGCATGCATTCCATTATCTCTAAAATATTCACCCATAGTGCAACCAGTATAAGGTGCCAAAAATTGAAGTGGCGCAGCATCTGAGGCAGTAGCAGCAACTATTGTTGTATACTCCATTGCTCCAGCCTCTTCTAAAGTTTTTTCAATTTGTCTAACTGTAGATCTTTTTTGTCCAATCGCCACATAAACACAGTATAATTTAAGTTTTTCATCATTTGATTCATTAATTTTCTTTTGATTTATTATAGTATCTATTGCAACAGCTGTTTTTCCTGTTTGTCTATCACCAATAATTAATTCTCTTTGTCCTCTTCCAATTGGCACTAGACTATCAACAGACTTAAGACCTGTTTGCATTGGTTCACTTACAGATTTCCTTGGAATAATACCAGGTGCTTTTACTTCAACTCTTGATCTTTTAACTCCTTTATCTAATTCACCTTTTCCATCTATGGGATTTCCTAATCCATCAACCACTCTTCCTAATAATTCTTTTCCTACTGGTGTGTCTACAATAGCTCCTGTCCTTTTTACTGTATCGCCTTCTTTAACTGCTCTGTCATCACCAAAAATTACTACTCCAACATTTTCACTTTCTAAATTTAATGCCATTCCTTTAGAACCATCTGAAAATTCTACCATTTCTCCAGCTTGAACATTATCTAATCCATATATTCTAGCGATTCCATCACCAACTGATAAGACTTGTCCAACTTCTGTTACTTCTGCTTTATCTCCAAATTTTTTTATTTGCTCTTTTAATATTTTTGTTACTTCTGAAGGATTTATTTCCATCTAAGCCTCTATCATTCTATTTTCAATTTGCTGTAATTTATTTTTGATAGAAGTATCTACCATTACACTGCCAACTTGTACAGTTAAACCTCCAATTAAACTCCCGTCATGTTTATATTTTATTTTTATTTTTGAATTAAAATTTTTTGATAAATCTTCTTTAATGACATTGATTTCATCATCTGAAAGTTTTTTAGCTGAAACTAATACAGCTTTTATTTCTCCCCTTTTTTTAGAACAAGTATCTACAAAGTCATTTAATATTTTTTTAACATAAAAAAATCTTCTTTTAGAAATTAAAAAACTTAAAAATTTTATTAGTAAATTATTTAATTTATAATTTTCAGATATTTTCGATATTACTAAAAGTTGATCTTTTTGATTATTGGTAGGATCTTTTATTAATGAATTAAAATCTTTACTTTCCGAAATTAATTTAATCATAGCAATTGAATGATTTTCAACTTCCTTTATTACATTTGACTCCTCAGCTAACTCATAAAGAGCTAAAGAGTATCTTCTAGCAGATGTATCAGAAAATTCATTTATAGCGCTCAATTTTATCCCCTTAATATAATTGAAGATTTTATAAAGTTGGAATTAGTTAGCACATGAGTTAAATGTCTTCAAGTAGCACATTGTCAAATTCTACTATTTTTATCCAATTAATTAAAGTTTATTGGATCAACATCAACTGTCAGTTTTATTTCTGAACTTAAATTAAAACTTTTTAGAGCAAGTCCTAAAGACTGCTGAATTTTAAATGATTTGTTTGATCTTATTAGAAGTCTATTTCTATAATTTTTCTTTAGCATATATAAAGGAGCATTTACAGGACCTAAAATCTTACCATTTATTTTTTTTTCAAGAAATTTTTTTAATTTATATGAATCTTGATCAAGTTTTTGATTGTTCTTGGAAGTAAGTATCAAAGAAATAAATCTTTCATAAGGAGGTAAATTATTCTTTTTTCTCATATTTAATTCCTCTTCTAAAAAATCAAAAGGATCTTTATTAGTTAATTGAGAAATTATTTTTTCATTAATATTATATGTTTGAAAGTATACTACAGAAGGGGTGCCCGCTCTTCCTGCTCTACCTGACAACTGATGATATAACTGTAAATTTTTTTCATTACTTCTTAAATCATGACCCTGTGAAGATAAATCTATATCTAATACAATAATACAATTCAAATTTGGAAAATGAAAACCTTTTGAAATTAATTGTGTACCAATTAAAATTTTAATTTCGTTGGTATGAATTTTATTTAATATTTCTAAAGAAGATTTTTTATTCATGGTATCACTAGAAAATATTGTCGATTTATAGTTAGGAAATAATAAATTTACTTCTTCATATATTTTTTCTACACCCGGCCCACCAAATATAAATTTGCACATTCCACTTATATTTCTTTTACATTCTCTTTTTAAATCAGATTTAAATCCACAATAATGGCATAAAAGTTTTTTTTTATTTTTATGGTAAACTAAATTAATTGAACAATTGGGACATGAGTAAATTTTGTAACAATTTTTACATAAAACACTTGGTGAAAATCCTCTTCTATTAAGAAAAAAAAGTACTTGGTCACCTTTTTCTAAATGATATTTAACTTTTTCAATTGTTTTAGATGAAATCCAAGAATTATTTTTCAATTCATATTTTTTTAAATCAATAATTTCATGCAATGGTAGGTTTGCTTTTTTATATCGATTAATAAGTCTTGAATAATTATATTTTTTTTTCTTTAAATTTTCAAATGTTTCAATTGATGGTACAGCAGTTACGAGGTTTATGGGTATATCTTCAAAAGAAGCTCTTGATATTGCCATGTCTCTCGCATTATAAATGACACCTTCATCTTGTTTAAAAGACTGGTCATGTTCTTCGTCTACAATAATTACTCCTAATTTTTTAAATGGTAGAAATAGAGCAGACCTTGCTCCTATAACTACTTTTATTTTTCCATTGAGTAGTCCACTCCAAATTATTTTTTTTCTTTTTTTTGAAACTCCAGAGTGCCATAAAGCTGCATTAAATCCAAAATATTCTTTAAATTTTTTTTCGAACTCACTGGTTAATCCGATTTCAGGTAGTAAAATTAATCCTTGAAATCCTTTATCAATTTTTTCTTTTATAGATTGAAAATAAACAATTGTTTTTCCTGATCCTGTGGTGCCTTGTAGCAAGTGTACTCTAAATTTTTTATTATTTTTATTTAGTTCTTTTAAGGCTAAACGTTGTTCCTTGGAAAGTCTAAATTTTAATGGTTCTTTAAATATATTATATTTCTCATAATCTATTAGTTTTTGATCCTCTATGGCCTCGTTACTTAAAAGATGTAATTTTAATGACATCCCTTTTGGAACTAAATTATATTCTGAAAACCAATTTAAAAATTTTATAGTTTTACTATGTAAAGGTTTAATATTAATTTTTTTTATTATTTTTTTTATCTTAAAATTTTTTTTATTATTATTTTCAAAATGATCCCAGACAACTCCAGTAATTTTAGTTTTTCCAAAAGGTACTTTTACGTAGTCTCCCGTGCTTAGTTTTATATCAGAATTGTAAGTAAATGGATGATCAAATATATTAGGTACTAAGACTGGTATTTTCATAATTTTTTATGAAAATTTCTCATGAGTGTATTGGTCTTTTATCAACCGATAGAGCTGCTTCTTTAATGGCCTCTGAAAATGTTGGATGCGCGTGACATGTTCTAGCTATATCTTCTGAGCTAGCTCCAAATTCCATAGCAACAGACATTTCAGCAATCATTTCTCCAGCATGCGATCCTATTATATGAACTCCAAGAACTTTATCAGTTTTGCTATCAGCTAAAATTTTAACAAATCCTTCTTGTTGATCAATAGCTTTAGCTCTCGAATTAGCTATAAAAGGAAATTTCCCTATTTTATAATTAATATTATCATTTTTTAATTGTTCTTCAGTTTTGCCAACTGAAGCAACTTCTGGAAATGTATAAATTACTCCTGGTATTACTTCATAATTCACATGTCCTGATTGCCCTGCAATTATTTCTGCAACTGCTATACCCTCTTCTTCAGCTTTATGTGCTAACATTGGTCCATCAATGACGTCACCTATAGCATATATATTTGAAATACTTGTTTGAAATTTATTGTTAACTTTAATTCTGCCTTTTTTGTCAATTTCTATGCCCAAATTTTCAATGTTTAATTTGTTTGTAAAAGGTTTACGGCCAACAGATACTAATACAACATCACATTCAATATTATCAAGTTTACCATTGGAGTCTGATGTCTCAATAATCAAATTTTTTTTTGTTTTTTTTATCGATTTGACTTTTGTTTTAAGATTAAATTTTATACCTTGTTTAGATAAAATTTTCATAAATTCCATAGATATTTCTTTATCCATGCCTGGTGTAATATGATCTAAATATTCAATTACCTGAACTTCAGAACCAAGTCTAGACCACACAGACCCCATTTCTAAACCAATATAGCCTCCTCCAACAATTACCAGTTTTTTTGGAACTTTTTTTAAAGATAGAGCGCCTGTTGAAGATACAATTTTTTCTTCATCAAACTTAATTCCTGGTAATGATAGTGGCTCTGATCCTGTGCATAAAATTATATTTTTACTTTCAATTAAAGTTTCATTATTCTTTTCATCAAATATAGAAATTGAATTTTTTGATTTTAAACTTCCAGTGCCTTGAAAATATTTAATTTTATTTTTTTTAAAAAGAAATTCTACGCCTTTTGTCAAATTTGTTACTGCTTTTTCTTTACTAAGCATCATTTTATCTAAATTTAATTTTAATCCTTCTATTTCAATTCCTAATTTTTGAAAATTTTTTGCTTTACTAAAATTTTCTGAAAGATTAAGTAAACTTTTAGAAGGAATACATCCCACATTTAAACAAGTTCCGCCTAAAGTTTTTCTTGATTCTATACATGCAGTTTTTAATCCTAATTGGGATAATCTAATTGCGCACACATAACCCGCTGGGCCTCCTCCAATAACTGTTGCGTCAAATTTATCTGTCATTTAAATATCTAAAAATAACCTTCTTGGATCTTCTAAATTTTCTTTAACAATTTTAAGAAATGAAACAGCTTCCTTCCCATCTATTATTCTATGATCATATGATAAAGCTAAATACATTACAGGACGAATTTTTACCTCTTTTCCAACTGCAATTGGTCTGTCTACAATATTATGCATTCCAAGAACCCCAGATTGAGGAGGATTTAATATTGGTGTAGATAGCATCGATCCATAAACTCCACCGTTGCTAATTGTAAAAGTTCCACCCTGTAAATCTTCTATTGTCAAATTTCCATTTTTTGCTTTTTCTGAAAGTTTTTTTATATCTTTTTCTATATCTGCAAATGATAATTCATCAGCATTTCTTAAGACAGGAACTACCAAACCTTTTTCTGTTCCTACAGCAAAGCTAATATTATAGTAATTTTTATAAATTATTTCGTTATCTTCGGTTTCTGCATTTATCGCTGGGAAAAGTTTTAACCCTACTACACAAGCCTTTACAAAAAATGACATAAAACCAAGTTTTATTCCATATCTATTTTTGAAGTCTTCTTGATTTTCTTCTCTCATAGAAATTATTGCTGTCATATCTACCTCATTAAAAGTAGTTAACATTGCAGCATTATCTTGGGCTTGCTTTAACCTTTTTGCAATTGTTTGTCGTAATCTAGACATTTTAATTCTTTCTTCATGACCATATTGGATTTTTCTTTCATTAGGTTTTGGGGTAGATCCCATTAAATCAATCAAATCTCCCTTTAATATTCTTCCATCTTTGCCTGATCCTTTTATTTCATCAATATTAATTTTTTTTTCTGATACTATTTTTCTTACCGACGGAGACAAAATTCTTTCTAGTTTTTGACTGCTTTCTTTAGGGATTTCATTTTTTAAAATTAAAGGTTGTTCATTGATATCTGATTCATCTTTATCTTCAAAAATGCTTGGTTCAGATTTTTTTTCTACTTCTAATTTAATGATATTATTTTCTTGTTTTTTAGTTTCAATTTTACTGGTTTTAATTTTTTCTATACTTTTTTTTTTCTACATTATTTTCTGTTACCACGCCTAAAACAGAGCCAACCTCAACCGTTGAACCATCTTTAGAATTTATTTCTGAAAGAGTTCCACTTACTGGTGAGGGAACTTCTAAATTTACTTTATCTGTTTCTAATTCTACTATTGGTTCGTCAGCTGTAACACTATCCCCTTCATTTTTTAACCATTTTGCAACTGTGGCTTCATTTATACTCTCTCCAAGAGCAGGTACTAATATTTTTTCACTCATAATTATTTAAAAACTTTTTCTATAATTTCTTTTTGTTGGTTTAAATGTCTTTTAGCATAACCTGTTGCAGGTGAAGCCGAAGGATTTCTTCCAATATAAGAAATATTATTATATTTAGCTCCAATATAATCTAATGTCCATTGAATATAATCTCTCACGGAAAACCAGGCACCCATATTTTTTGGCTCTTCTTGGCACCAATAAAATTTTGCATTTTTTGCATATTTTTTTATTTCCTTTACGAGTGATTTTACTGGAAAAGGGTATAATTGTTCGATTCTTAAAAATATAATATCTTTTCTTTTAATTTTTTCTCTTGCTTCTAATAAGTCAAAATAGATTTTACCTGAACACAATATCACTTTGCTAATTTTACTATTTTTTTCAAGTTTTATAAATTTACTTTCTTTTGGATCAATAGCATGATCCCATAGAACTCTATGAAAAGAATTTTTTTTACTAAAATCCTCTAAATTTGAAACACAAAGTTTATTTCTTAGCAAGGACTTAGGGGTCATAACAACTAATGGTTTTCTAAAATCTCTATGAATTTGTCGTCTTAATGCGTGGAAATAATTTGCTGGCGTTGTACAATTAATAACTTGCAAATTATCTTGAGCACACATTTGAAGAAATCTCTCTAATCTACCAGAAGAATGTTCTGGGCCTTGACCTTCATAACCATGTGGTAAAAGCATAACTAAGCCGCTAGCTCTTGACCATTTTCTTTCGCCAGAGGAAATAAATTGATCAATAATTACTTGTGCACCATTTGCAAAATCTCCAAACTGTGCTTCCCAAATAGTTAAAGTACTTGGCTCTACTAAACTATATCCATACTCAAATCCTAACACAGCAAGTTCAGATAAAAAGCTATCAACAACTTCAAATTTTTTTTGATTTTTTGAGACATTATTTAATGGAATATATCTTGAATTATCAACCTGATTACGTAGCACAGAATGTCTTTGGCTAAATGTTCCTCGTCCAGTGTCTTGTCCTACCAGTCTAACTGGAAAACCTTCGTCTAGAAGTGTTCCAAATGCTAGCGACTCAGCTGTTGACCAATCAATTCCTTTTTTTGATATTATTGACTGTTTTCTTAAATCCATAATTTTTGTGATTGTTTTATGAACATTTATTTCTGCCGGAATGGTATTAATTTTTTCAGAAATAATTTTTAATTTATCTAAATCTACACCACTTCTACCTCTTTTATCTTTACCTTTTATTGGCCTATATCTGGACCAAGTTCCTTCAAACCATTCAATTTTAGGTTTATAATCTTTTGCAGTTTTGTATTGTTCTTCTAAAAGATTTTTAAATTCTTTTTTCATTTTATCAAACTCTTCAGTACTAATTATTCCTTCTTTAATTAATTTTTTTCCATATACATTAAGAGACGACGGATGCTGTCTAATTTTTTTATACATTAATGGTTGAGTAAATGATGGCTCATCACCTTCATTGTGGCCAAATCTACGATAGCAAATCACGTCTAAAACAACATCTCTCTTAAATTTTTGCCTAAACTCAATAGCAATTTTAGCACAATGAGTAACAGCTTCAGGGTCATCACCATTGCAATGTAGTATAGGAGCATCTACAACTTTTCCTAAGTCAGAAGGGTATGGACTTGATCTTGCAAATCTAGGACTTGTTGTAAATCCAATTTGATTATTTACAATAATATGAATTGTTCCCCCTGTATTGTGACCAGGTAATCCTGACATAGAAAAACACTCAGCAACAACACCTTGTCCTGCAAATGCAGCATCACCGTGAATTAAAATTGGTATTACTTTTTCTCTTTTTATATCATTATGAAAATATTGTTTTGCTCTTGTTTGCCCAAGCACAACTGGATCTACAGCTTCTAAATGTGATGGGTTATCAGTTAGACTGACATGAACAGAGTTTCCATCAAATTCTCTATTTGAAGAAGCTCCTAAATGATATTTTACATCTCCAGCAGAATCTTCTTGTGTGCTAGATAATTCTCCAGCAAACTCATTAAATATTCTTTTATAAGATTTTTGAAAAACGTTAGCTAAAACATTTAATCTTCCTCTATGGGACATTCCAATTTTAAGCTCTTTAACACCAAGTTGGCCACCTCTTTTTATTATTTGTTCCAATGCTGGAATAAGAGACTCGGCTCCATCTAAGCCAAATCTCTTTGTACCTACAAATTTTAATGCTAAAAATTTTTCAAATCCTTCTGCTTGAATTAATTTATTTAAAATTGCCTTTTTTCCATTTTTAGTAAAATTAATTTTATTTTCTTCTTTCTCCATTCGATCTCTGAACCATTTCTTTTCTTCAGGATCTGAAATATGCATATACTCTACACCTATTGTTGAACAATAGATTTTTTTTAGAAAACTGATTATTTCATTTATAGATGAATAGCCTTTATCCATGTATGAGTGTAAGTATATTTTTTTATCGTATTCATCTTTTTTAAAACCATGATCTGAAGGATGTAATTCATATAAATATTTTCTTTCCATCATCCCAAGAGGATCTAAATTTGCAATTAAATGACCTCTAATTCTATATGCTCTAATAAGAGCTATTGCTTTTATTGTATCAGATTTTGATTTTTCAATATCTTTACTAGTAATATTTAAACTACGATATTCTTTTTCTTCTTTAAATTCCTCTTTTGAAATTTGAATATCTACTTTTTTTTTATCAGGTTTCCAAGTAGGGCCTTCTAAATCTTTTACTATGGTATCTATTTCTTCGCCTAATGTATTAAAATAATTTTTCCAACTTAAAGGCAAAGTTGTATCATTTGCAAGATATCGAAGATACATATCCTCAATAAAACTACTATTAGCTTTGCTCAAAAATGAAGTTTTGGATATTTCTAAATTTTTTGAAGAAGACATTAGTTTTATTTACTTATTATATTATTTAAAAGTAAATTTTAAAGTGACAATTTATTTAAAAGTGTTTTTCCCAGTTCTGCTGGAGATTTTGCAACAGTTATTCCTGCATCTTCCATAATTTCAATCTTTTCTTTTGCACCTCCTTTTCCCTTAGAAATAATAGCCCCAGCATGTCCCATTCTTCTACCACTTGGGGCAGTAAGACCTGCAACAAACCCTACAGTTGGTTTTTTTATTTTATTATTTTTAATAAATTCTGATGCTTCTTCCTCCGCTGATCCTCCTATTTCTCCAATCATTAATATAGACTCTGTCTGAGGATCATTTAAAAATAAATCTAAACAATCTATAAAGTTTGTTCCATTAATTGGATCACCGCCAATACCTATACAAGTAGATTGTCCTAGACCATTTGCTGTCGTTTGAGCAACTGCTTCATAAGTTAAAGTCCCCGATCTAGAAACTATACCAACAGATCCTTTTTTATGTATGTTGCCAGGCATTATTCCAATTTTACATTCTTCAGGAGTAATAATTCCAGGGCAATTTGGTCCGATTAATCTTGAATTTGATTTAAATAATTTCTTTTTCACTTTTAACATATCTAAAATTGGAATTCCTTCAGTTATACAAACAATTAATTCCATAGAAGCATCAATTGCTTCAATTATTGCTGCAGCTGCAAATTTTGCAGGAACATAAATCATGGTGGCATTAGCGCCAGTTTCAGTTTTTGCCTCTTGAACCGTATTAAACACGGGTCTTTCTAAATGAACCTGTCCACCTTTTTTCGGAGTAACACCTCCTACTAGATTAGTTCCATATTTAATAGATTGTTCAGAATGAAAAGTTCCATGCGCTCCTGTGAACCCTTGGCATATAACTTTGGTATCTTTATTTACTAAAACTGACATTTACTTAATTTCCTTTACAATTTTTTGTGCTGCATCAGATAAATCAGAAGCTGAGATAATATCTAAATTAGAATTATCTAAAATTTTTTTACCTTCTTTAAAGTTTGTTCCAGCTAATCTAACGACTAGTGGGACATTAATTTTAATTTCTTTTGCAGCATCAACAACCCCTTGGGCAAGAACATCACATCTCATAATTCCACCAAATATATTTATTAAAATTCCTTTTACATTTTTATCGGAAAGAATAATTTTAAATGCTGCAGATACTTTTTCTTTTGAAGC
>MDTG01095614.1_pt1 | contig 10311 bp, 7 predicted proteins | sample 811421 | NCBI WGS metagenome assembly MDTG01 (sample SAMN05326645, study PRJNA326480) | marine metagenome | isolation source: seawater | place: Pacific Ocean: South East | collected 2011
AAATGATAAAATCAGATCCAAAAAGATTGGTATCATTTATCAAGATAAAAATTTACTTAATGATTTTACCGCTTTAGAAAACGTTTTAATTCCATTGGTAAATAATGGCTTCTCTTTAGAGGAATCAACTAAAAAGGCAAATAAAATTTTATCATTGGTAAATTTATCTAGACGAATCAATCATTTTCCAAGCGAATTATCAGGTGGGGAACAACAAAGAGTAGCTGTTGCCCGAGCTTTAATAACAGAACCTGATCTAATCTTAGCTGATGAACCAACGGGTAGTTTAGATAGGAAAACTGCTAACGAAATATTTTCTTTATTTTTAAAACTAAAGTCAAAAAATAGAGCAATACTTTATGCAACTCATAATAGAGAACTATCAAACAGAGCAGACTATAAGTTAAATATTATTGATGGTAATATAACCAAAAAAAATGGTTGATGTATCAAGAAGAGAGTTCACACATTTAAAAATTCATACACAATATTCTATTTGTGAAGGCGCCTTAAGAACCACAGATCTAGCAAAATATTGTAAAGAAAATAAAGTTAAAGCAGTAGGCCTATGTGATTCAAGCAACATGTGCGGAGCCCTAGAATTTTCTGAGTTCATGGCAAAATCTAAAACTCAACCAATTATAGGATCACAAATTAATATTAAATACAAAAACGAGATAGGAAAAATTCCACTTTTTGCTAAAACCCTGGAAGGTTATAAAAATTTAATTAAGTTATCATCCAAATCTTTTCTTGAAATAAAAGATAATGAAGACCCCCATTGTAAATTTGAAGATATTTTATCAAATTCGACTGGTTTAATTATTTTATCAGGGTCACTTGATGGCTTAATAGGTAAATTATTTTTAAAAAACCTTACAGATGAAATATATGATGTTTTTGAAAAGATTAAGAATTGCTTTCAGGATCGTTTTTATCTCGAAATACAAAGACATGGTGATGATGGAGAAGATTTATTTGAGAAATTTTTAATTAATTCATCAAGCAAGTTTTCTTTACCATTAATAGCTTCTCACGAGGTTTTTTACCTTAATAAAGATATGTATGAAGCACATGATGCTTATTTATGTGTTGGAGAAAAAACCTATATCAATGTTAAAGATAGAAGAAAATATTCTGACTCACATTATTTAAAATCAAGTTCGGAAATGTTTAAGCTTTTTGAGGATCTCCCAGAGGCTTTAGAAAATAATGTAAATTTTCCATTAAGAATTTCTTATAGACCTAGAAATTCTGCTCCTATTTTACCAAACATTCAAACAAATGAAGCAAATAATGTTACAGAAATATTAATTAAAGAATCAAAAAACGGTTTAAAAGAAAAATTAAAAAATTATGTTTTTCAATATGATAAGACAAGCGACAAAAAAAATTTAGAAAATTTATATAATAAAAGATTGGAACATGAGATTAATATTATTTCAAAAATGAAATATTCTAGTTATTTTCTTATTGTTTCAGATTATATCAAGTGGGCAAAAAAAAATGATATTCCAGTTGGACCTGGTCGTGGATCGGGAGCGGGTTCATTAGTAGCATGGGTCCTGTCTATAACAGATATTGATCCTATTAAATTTGATTTAATTTTTGAAAGATTTCTTAACCCTGATAGAATTTCTATGCCTGATTTTGACATAGATTTTTGTGAAGAGAAAAGAGATAAAGTTTTCGAATATCTTAAACAAAAATATGGAAAGGGAGTTGCACACATAATTACATTTGGCAAACTCAAAGCTCGAATGGCTTTCCGTGATATTGGAAGAGTTCTTGGTTTACCTTATGGTTATGTTGACTCTTTATGTAAAATGATTCCTTTTGACCCATCCAGACCTATATCTTTAGAAAAAGCTATTGCAGAAGAACCAAGAATAAGAAAAGAAGAAGAAAAAGATCCTAGAGTTAAAAAACTTGTTGAAATTTCAAAAAAATTGGAAGGGTTAAATAGAAATATGGCAACACATGCCGCTGGTGTAGTTATTCCTGAAGAAAACTTAGCAGAGTTTGTTCCTTTATATAAAGACTCTTCCTCTAACTCACTTTTACCGTCAACACAGTTTGACATGTATGCATCTGAAAATGCTGGTCTGGTTAAATTTGATTTACTAGGGCTTAAAACTTTGACAGTAATAAGTAAAACAATATCTCTCCTTCGAGAAAGAAAAATAAATTTGGATATCAGTAAAATTAGATTAGATGACCAAAAAATATTTCAAATGTTAAGCTTAGGCTACACAATTGGTTTATTTCAATTAGAAAGCGCAGGAATGAGAGATACTTTAATAAATATGAAGCCAAATAAATTTGATGATATTATTGCATTAGTCGCTCTTTATAGACCTGGCCCAATGCAAAATATTCCAATTTATAATCAGTGCAAGCACGGTGAAAAAGAGCCTGACTATTTACATCCGAAAATTAAAAAAATATTAGAACCTACCTACGGTGTAATTATTTATCAAGAACAAGTTATGCAAATCGCCCAAGTGCTGTCAGGTTTTTCTGCAGGTGAAGCAGACATTTTAAGAAAGGCGATGGGGAAAAAGAAAAGAGCAGAATTAGAAAAACAAAAAGAAAAGTTTGTTAATGGAGCAATTAAAAATGGCATAACTAAAGATACTGCAATTTTTATTTTTAAAAAGATTGAACCTTTTGCAGAATATGGATTTAACAAAAGTCACGCAGCCGCATACGCTCTTATTGCCTATCAAACGGCATATTTAAAAAGTTATTATCCTAATGAATTTATTGCAGCATCAATGTCTAATGAACTAGCAAATACTGACAAGCTAAGTGAATTTTATGAGGAATTAAAAAGATTAAGTATAAAAGTTCAAAGACCTTGCATAAATAAATGTTTTTCTGAATTTCTTCCAAAAGGAAAAGTGTTTTATTATGCTTTAGGAGCTATTAAAAATGTAGGTTTCGAAGCTGTGTCTAGAATTATTCAAGAAAGAGAGAAGAAAGGTGAATTCAAATCTATAAGCGATTTTATACATAGAGTTAACCCAAAAGATATAAATAAACTGCAACTAGAAGGTTTGGTAAAAGCTGGAGCTTTTGACGAAATTTTTAAAAACAGGAAAGTATTGTACGAAAATATTCCTAATATAATTCAAAATTCTAAAACTATTCATGAAAACAAATTAAACAATCAATCAAGTTTATTTTTAGATGATAGTCAAAAAATATCGTATTTAATCAGTGAGAATAAAACTTCTTCATGGTCAATCAATGAAACTTTATCTAATGAATTTGGTTCAGTAGGATTTTATTTATCTGATCATCCCTTAAGATCTTATAAAGATATTCTTGAACAATATAATGTTAAAACTTTTAAAGAATTTGAAAATGGAGACAATAATCAGTGCCTTTTAGCTGGAACAATTATGTCTATTAAAGAAAAAAAGACATCCAAAGGCAATTTATTTGCAATTATAAAATTTAGCGATTTAAGCAAATCCTTTGAACTCTTTTTATTTTCTGAAATTTTAGAAAAAAATAGAGAAAAAATTAAAGTTGGAAGTTCTTTTTTATTAACTGTTTTAAAAGATAAACAAAATCAAGAAAATAGATTTAGAAGAATAAGTGTCAGAAAAGTTGAAAAGTTAAGTGATGTTTCTAAAATAACATATTCAAATGTTTGTATCGAGATTGATAAATCAGATAATTTGGATAAACTATATCAATCTTTAAAAGAAAAAGGAGATTCAGTTATTAAAATTTCTATTTATGAAACAGGTAAAAATTATTTATTTCAATTAAAAGATAAAAGAAAATTTAATTACGAAACCTACAAAAACCTTAATAAGGAGCGTTTTATAAAGAAAATAAGCGTTTAATTTTTATTGCGTTTTTGTTTTTAAACTAGTAGAACACTCAATAATTACGCACACAGTTTTCGGTTGAAAGACCTTCCGGTCCTTAAATGGAAAAAATTGTGGTGGAATAACCGGGAAATTATGAATTTACCAAGTTTAACTATTAAACAATTATTGGAAGCTGGAGTACATCTAGGGCATAAAACATTTAGATGGAACCCAAAAATGAGTAAATTTATTTTTGGGTCTAAAGAATCCATTCATATAATAGATTTAGTTCAAACATTAGAAATGACAAATTCTGCTTTACATGAAATACATAAGTGTATTTCAAGTGGGGGTAAAATACTATTTGTTTCAACAAAAAAACAAGCGACAGACACTATAGCCGAGTTAGCAAAAGACACCTCACAATTTTTTGTTAATCATAGGTGGCTAGGAGGCATGCTAACAAATTGGAAAACTATATCTAATTCAATTAAACTTTATAAAAAACTTACTGAAGAGTTAAAAAAAGAAAATAAGGGATTAACCAAAAAAGAAATTTTAAAGCTTGGGACCAAAAGAGACAAATTAGAAAGATCATTAGGAGGTATAGCAGATATGAAAAAAGTACCAGATATGATTTTTATAATTGATACTAATGTAGAGTCTTTAGCAGTAAAAGAAGGTTTAAAGCTAAATATCCCAATAGTTGCTGTTGTCGATACAAATTCTGATCCTACGGGAATAAATTTTCCAATACCTGGCAATGATGATGCTAGACGTTCAATCAATTTGTATTGTGACTTAGTAAAACAAACAATACTAGATGCCCAGAAACATATAGTTAAAAAAGATAAAGATATAGATGAAACTCAACTTGAAGAAAAAAAACAAACAGAAAAAAAGGTACAAAAATTAGATAAAAAAATTCAGTTATCAGAAAAAAAAGCCAAACCATTAGAAAAAAAAGTAAAAGTAGTTAAAAAGTCCAGCAAAATAGTTAAAAATTCTAAATAAAAATTTTTATGTCAGCAGATAATATTTTAGAGAAGGTTAAAGAATTAAGAGAAATTACCGGTGTAGGTTTTAAAGATTGTAAAAATGCTATTGATGAAACAAATGGAGATATTCAAAAATCAATAGATCTTTTGAGAACAAAGGGTATTGCTAAAGCAAATAAAAGAATGGGAAGAGTTGCTGCAGAAGGTATAGTCTGTATTCATGAAAAAAATAATGAATTTTCAATGATAGAAATAAATAGTGAAACTGACTTTGTTGCAAAAAATAATGAATTTATAAAATTTGGTGAAGAAACATCTGCGCTAGCACTAAATAATCTAGGAGATTTAGATAAAGTTTTGAATTCAAAAATGTTAAATAATAAAAGTGTTAAAGATAGTCTTGTTGATTTAATTTCAAAAATAGGCGAAAAAATTACTTTAAGAAGATCATCATTTATTAACAAGGGTAACAATATTAATTTTTCATACACACATACTGCGTTAAAAAAAAATGTCGGAAAATTAGGAGTTCTATTAAGTCTAGAAACAACAAAAAAAAATGATGAAGTTTTATCCAATTTTGGTAAAAATTTATCAATGCACATAGCTGCTTCAGCCCCACTTGCTATTGATAAAAATGGACTTAATGAAGAAACGATAAAAAAAGAGAAAGAAATTATCACTGAAGAGTTGAAGAATAGTGGTAAAGAATCTAAAATTGCTGAAAAGATTGCTATAGGTAAATTAAATAAATTTATTAATGAGAATACTTTGCTTAATCAAGATTGGATTATGGAACCAAAAAAGAAAGTTAAAGATATTTTAAAAGAAGTTGCTGGTAATGAGAAAATAAATATAAAAAAATTTGTGAGATTTAAAGTTGGAGAGGGGATAGAGAATTAAATGAGTTCCGAAGATGTTTTAAAAAATTGTAACACGAAAATGAAGAAAGCATTTGAAATTTTCAATCAAGATTTGTCATCTTTGAGAACTGGAAGAGCTAACGTTTCTATGTTGGATATTATTAAAGTAGATATTTATGGACAAAACATGTCAATAAACCAAGTTGGAACTTTAACAACTCCTGATTCAAGAACTTTAAACATACAGGTTTGGGACGCAAACAACGTGCCACTTATCGACTCAGCAATAAAAAAATCAAGTCTTGGTGTAAACCCACAAATTGACGGTCAATTAATCAGAATACCTATACCAAGCTTAAACGAAGAAAGAAGAGTTGAGCTAAAAAAAGTTATGGGAACTTTAGCTGAAAAAGCAAAAGTTTCAATAAGAAATATTAGACGTGAAGCAAATGATACGATGAAAAAAAATCTCAAAGATAAAAAAACTAGTGAGGATGAATTTAAAAAATATGAAAAAAAAATTCAAAACTCCACTGATTCACAAATTGAAGAACTAGAAAAAAGATTAAAAGAAAAAGAAAAAGAAATAATGACCATATGAACAAGTTAAATCATGTTGCTATTATAATGGATGGCAACGGTCGATGGGGCTTAAAAAGGAAGAATTCACGAAATTACGGTCATTTAAAAGGAATTAGTTCAGTTGAAAAGGCTGTAAAAATCTCAATACAAAAAAAAATTCCATACTTAACTCTTTATACTTTTTCGACTGAAAATTGGAAAAGACCGAAAAAAGAGATAAAATTTCTTTTTGACTTAATAAGAAAATCGTTAAAAAAAAATTTAAATACAATTATAAAAAATGAGATAAGAATAAATATTATTGGGAGAAAACAAGGTCTGCCTAAAGATATAAGAAGAATTATCGAATTCATCAAAAGAAAAACAATAAAAAACAAAAAGATTACGCTAAATTTAGCTATTAACTATGGCTCAAAAGAAGAAATTATTAATGCATGTAAAAAGCTTTTAAAAAATAAAAATAAAAAGTTTGATGCAAAAAGTTTCGAAAATCAACTGTACACAAAAAATATTCCAGATCCTGATATTCTAATCCGCACAGGAGGAAACAAAAGATTAAGTAATTTTTTATTATGGCAGTTAGCTTATACAGAGATTTTTTTCATAGATAAACTTTGGCCAGATTTCAGCGAAAGAGATTACAAAAAAATTATTAATAAATTTTTTAGTATTAAAAGAAGATTTGGAGATATTAATGATTAAAGAATTAAAAAAGAGAATAAATACATCATTATTACTTTTATTTTTTACTTATATTTGTGTGTTTATCAATATATATGTTTCTCTTATCTCTTTAATAGCAATCTCTTTTTTGGGATGGATTGAATTTATACAAATTATAAAAAAAATTTATTTAAAGAAAAAAAAAATGTTATACAGATTAATTCTACTTATAAGTTTAAGTTATTTTACAATATTAACTTTAATATGTTTTAACTTAATAAGTAGTAATCAATTCTTCTTTATTTATATATTATCAATATGTATTGCGTCAGATATTGGAGGTTATGTATTTGGAAAAACTTTTAAGGGAAAAAAATTAACAAAGATTAGCCCAAACAAAACAATTATAGGAGCTGTTGGGTCATTTATTTTATCATTATTACCACTTATTATTTTCTATCTTATTTCAGAGACACAAAATTTATTTGGTTATAATATTTTAGAAAATATAATTTTGTGTCTTTTTATATCTTTAATTTGTCAGATAGGAGATTTATTTATTTCATATTTTAAAAGATTAGCGAAAGTAAAAGATACAGGAAAAATTTTACCTGGTCATGGTGGAATTTTAGATAGAATTGATGGTATTATATTTGCAATACCAAGTGTAAACTTATTTATAGGTCTCTTTTTTTAAATGAAAAAAAAAATTATAATTCTTGGATCTACCGGCTCTATTGGAAAATCAACTTTAGATGTTATAAAAAAAAATAAAAAAAATTTTGATATTTATTTGCTTTCCGCCAACAATAATTATAGGGATTTAATTAAACAAGCCAAAACTTTTAAAGCAAGAAATGTTTTAATAAGAAATAAAATTTTTTTTAAACAAGTACAAGATGGTTTAAAAAAATATCCTACAAAAGTTTATAGCGGAGATATATCATTAAGCAAAATTATTAGTAAAAAAATGGACTATGCTATGTGTGCTATTGTTGGTATTGCAGGGTTACAACCAACTCTAGATTCCATTAAAATTAGTAAGACTGTAGCAATAGCAAACAAAGAATCCATTATATGTGCTTGGAATATTTTATCTAGAGAAATTAAAAAGTATAAAACTATCATTCAACCTGTAGATTCTGAACATTTTTCAATTAAAGAACTTACAAAAAATATTAATGATAACGAGATAGAAGAAATTATTATTACAGCTTCTGGCGGCCCATTCTTAAATTTGCCTATGAATAAATTAAAAAAAGTAAAACCTCATCAAGCTATAAACCATCCAAATTGGAATATGGGAAAAAAAATTTCAATAGATTCTGCAAATTTAATGAATAAGGTGTTCGAGGTTATTGAGGCCAGCAAAATTTTTAATTTTAACAAAAATAAATATAGAATAGTGATACATCCTCAATCATATGTTCATTCAATCATACGTTTTAAAAATGGCTTAATAAAAATGATTTTGTATAATACTGATATGAAAATACCTATATCTAATATTTTGTATGGAAAAAAAAATCAAATTTCAAATATAAAGAAAATAGATTTAAAAAAATTGAACACATTGAATTTTCAAAATGTTAATATTGGAAGATTTCCATCCGTTAAATTAATAAACAAAAGTCTCAATTTGGGTTCGTTAGCACCCACAATATTAAATGCCTCAAATGAGGTGCTAGTAGATCTCTTTTTGTCAAATAAAATAGGGTTTTTGGATATAGTTAAAAAAATAAATGTTATTTTTAAAGATAAAAATTTTAAGAAATATGCTAGAAGAAATCTAAACACGATAAAAGATATAAAAATAGCAGACAATTGGGCTAGATTGAAAACAAACGACATGTGTGTAAGATAACTATTTATGAAAAAAATAAGAAATACAATAATAAGTTTTTTTATAGTCTTTTTTTCTATTAATTCAAATTCATATTCTGAAGTTGTCAATAAAGTTCAAGTTGAAGGTAATAGTAGAATAACTTTAGAAACTATTAAAATTTTCGGTGATATAGTTGAAGGTAGAGATTATGATTCCTCAGGAATTAATCTAATAATAAAAAAACTTTACGATTCAACATTTTTTTCAAACATTTCAGTTAGTTTAGAAAATGGATTATTAACTCTTGTCGTTGAAGAGAATCCAATTATCAATACAATTAGCTTCGAGGGAGAAAAAGCAAATAAATATAAAGAGACAATTTCTGAAATGCTAACTTTAAGGGAAAAAACATCTTACAGAAGTTCTTTTATTAAATCTGACATTAATATTATTAAAGAAGCATATAGAAGCCTAGGTTACTATTTTGTTGAGATTGATGCCAAAGTAGAGAAATTAAATAAAAATATGGTAAACATAGTTTATTTAATAGACAAAAAAGAGAAAGCTAAAATATCTAAAATATATTTTTTAGGAGATAAAAAAGTAAGAGATAAAAAATTAAGAGATATAATCACTTCACAAGAATCAAAGTTTTGGAAATTTTTATCTCGTAATGTTTATCTAAACCAAGGCAGAGTCGAATTAGATAAAAGATTATTAACCTCATATTACAAAAATAAAGGTTATTACGAAGCAGATATATCATCAAGCAATGTAGAATATTCAGAAGGAGAAGGTTTTGTACTTACTTATACAATTAATGCTGGAAACAGATATAGATTTAAAAAAATCTTTGCAAACGTATCAGAATCTTTAGACAAAACTCCATTTATATCTTTAGAAAAAGATTTTAATAAAGTAATTGGAGATTATTATTCACAGAGAGCTTTAACACAAATATTAAAAAAAATTGATAAATTAAGTGAACAGAAAGAATTACAATTTATTAATCACAGAGTAAGTGAAACTTTAAGTGATGATAGCATAGAAATTCAAATAGATATTTTTGAAGGACAAAAATTCTTAGTAGAAAGAATAAATATTATTGGAAATTCTGTTACAAACGATTCCGTCATAAGGTCTGAACTTATTATTGACGAAGGCGATCCTTACAGCGCTCTTCTAGTTAATAAATCAGTAAATAAACTTAAGGCTAGAGGAATTTTTGGTGAAATTACAAGTAAAGTTATTGATGGATCTTCTCCAGATTTAAAAACATTAGAAATAACTGTTGAAGAAAGAGCCACAGGTGAAATTTCTGCTGGCGCAGGCGTAGGTACAGACGGAACTGCTTTTATGGCTGCTGTGAGCGAAAACAATTGGTTGGGTAGAGGGATAAAACTAAAATCTTCTTTAAACATTTCTGAAAAAACTATTAGTGGAGATATTTCAGTTACGAACCCAAATTATAAATTTACCGGAAATTCAGTTTCTGGAGGTCTAAATCTAGCTTCTACAGACCAAACAAGTACATCAGGCTATGAAAGCACAAA
>MDTG01202404.1_pt1 | contig 10311 bp, 5 predicted proteins | sample 811421 | NCBI WGS metagenome assembly MDTG01 (sample SAMN05326645, study PRJNA326480) | marine metagenome | isolation source: seawater | place: Pacific Ocean: South East | collected 2011
CAAGTGGATTTTTCAGGGTGGGGAGAAGCATGCTTTAACTGGTATGTCCTATACCTCATCGGCCAATCACTCTGCTAATCTTAACGCAGAAGGCACTCGCGTTGTTTCTTGTAACACTACTGGTTTATCCAGGACACTAGTACCACTCTATCATCACTGTGGATCCTTGTCAGTCGAATGCACAATGATAAGACGGGCTGCAGACCCCGGTGACTCAAGCAAGGGGCCAATAAATGCCATTAAGCCGGTGCTAAAAGTACCGTCGCACCATGGTCCAGATGTAATGACCGTCAAACCAGAAATATCAATCAATTCCATGGCTGTTGCTGTCCCAACCACAATAATGCATGTTCATGTCATAGTTGCTCAACTGCCTGACGGTCACAATCTCACCACTGAATCAATCATTGACATGTGGTCACAGGAACCAAGGATTATCCTGATGAGTGGAGCAGAAACTGGAATTACCACCACAGCGGAGGTCATGGAATACGCACGAGACATTGGTCGTAAATGGGGGGATTTGCATGAAATTTTCGTCTGGCGGGATGGAGTAAAACTAGAAGGTAATACCCTGTATTATTTCCAAGCAATACATCAAGAATCGGATGTAATTCCAGAAAATATTGATGCTATCAGAGCACTCATGGGTGTCGAAGACGATTGGCGTGCCTCTGTCGCTAAGACCGATGACGCAATCGCAAGATACAACAACATTTTATGAGCAATTTTCCCACAATTGACGGTTGTTTTCAAAAACCCAACGGATTTCCCCGAATTATGCTGCAGCCGAGGCAACTCATTTTTGGAGTAGTTCTCATCCTCGGAATATCATTTTCTCCACTCACCCACAGCGAATTTTTGACCCCAGACCATGAAGCTGAATTTTCTGACGGTGGCCAGAATATATTTCAGCAGGAAATCCTCGACCCAAATTGGTTTGCGGCGTCGAGCAAAGGAGTTAACGGCTACCCCTTGAAAGACCTAAGCGGTCAATTCACGCTTGCTCATGGTTCGTTTAATCCAATCAGTGAAGCACCACCACAAATCCCAGCAAAGTTGCAATATTCGGCAGATTTTGAACAAACTGGTATGAAATTTATTCAGTTGAGAAGCAGCGATTATACCTGGCTATACAATTTACAGAGTTTGGGTAATGTGAACATATTAGATGTATTAGGTGACGGAAATTTTGTGATTAGAGTCTTACCAGATTTGTCCACATCATTAGCCAAATTAGACGACCCTGAACAAGTTAGATGGCTTGCTGATTTACAACCCGGATATCGAATACACCCAGATTTGCTAGCCACAAACAGTCACGACAAATTGGCAGTCATCCCAGCCAGTGATTTAGCAGTTGGAGGTTACGCTGAATTATCTCGAGATTTGATTAATTTCGGCGCATCAACCGCATGGTGTGGCATAACACTCTGTCAGGTTTCCATAGATGAGGGTTCAGATTTTACCTTCAACGCAGCATTTGACGGCCGTGTAGTGTGGATCGAGCCAGTTGGTGAAATGACGGTCCACAACGCTGTGGTAAGGGCAATTTCGGGGGTTGTCTCCGTAGAAAATGATGCGACCTTTACTCTGGATGGCTCAGGTGAGATGATCGCTATTGCTGATACGGGTTTGGATCGTGATCACCCGGATATTTCCGGCCGTGTAGCTGCGGTTTACACGCAGTATGGACTTGATACTTCACCAGCAGACTCTAACGGAGGTCACGGCACTCACGTCACATTGACCGCGATTGGTGATGGTTCAGGCGACTCATCCACTCGAGGTATTGCACCAGCAGCATCTGTGACCATGTATGCACTAGAACATGACCCAACTGGCGTATTTGGTAGGCAGGGCTCAATTTATGATTTACTCGCTGATGCCAAGCAGAAAACTGCAAGAATAGCAATTAATGCTTGGGGTTTAAATGGTAATTTTGGAGAATATACTGCGGACTCTAGGTCTGTTGACCAGTTTGTAAAAGACGAGAGGACAGTGCTTCCGATTTTCTCTGTTGGAGATTGGGATGGCTCAGGTGCATCATCGGTGACTGCACCAGCGACAGCAAAAAATGTGCTTTCAGTTGGTGTCAGTACAACAGGTAGCGGGGGAAGCACTCCGGTGGGTAGTGTTGATCAGGAATCTCGATTAGGGCCAACCGCTGATGGTAGAATAAAGCCTGATGTTGTTGCTCCCGGGATAGAAGTTTGCTCAGGACGCGCACAAGAAGCGAGAAACCCAAGTGGATTTGCATGCGGAACAGGAAGTCATTCTAGCGGTGAGCCACTATACATGACCCTATCCGGAACCTCGCAATCAGCATCCGTAGCGGGTGGTTTAGCGGCGTTAACAAGAGAATTTTTACGTGAACAAGTAGGGATTCAATCGCCCTCAGCATCGCTGATAAAGGCGGCAATGATTAACGGTGCAGATGATTTAGGCGCACCTGACATCCCAAATAATCAAGAAGGATGGGGCCAACTCAATCTGCAAAATACGGTGATGCCGACTTATCAGGGAAGTTCACTAGCTACATTTTACGATGATGGAAAAACCCTGCAACCTTCATTTGGCCTGCTTTATGAATTGGATTTAGACCCCGCTAATGGGCTTGACATAACCCTGGCTTGGAGTGATGAGTCTGGCAGCGCCAACTCTCCCCAGACTGATGCCAAACTAATCAACGACCTTGACTTGATACTAATAGACCCGGATGGCAACCAATTGTTGGGTAATAATTTCAATGCTGGATATTCTGTAACAGGCGGTGTAAGCGATTCACTGAACAATGTCGAACGGATAAGCCTCGCCCCAGATACTGTTGCCAACTCTGGTCAGTGGCTGGTCAAGGTGATGCATCGTGGTGGTGTTAACCAAGACTTTAGCATCGTCATAACCGGCGATGCAACGCTCGTGTCACGACCAGACATTATCGCTTTTCCCGAATCCATCCTATTGTCTTCTATCGCTCCGTTGCAGAATGATGTGGTGTCAGTCAGAGTTTCATGGATGAATCAAGGTACTGCTGACGCTGGAGCATTTGATTGGAAATTGGAAGATTTAACCGAGGGAACAACTTTGATGCAAGGTCAGTCAAACGGTGTATCATCAAGCGGCATCGAGACGGAAATAACCACTCGAACTTTTTCGACAACGGGCATCCATACCCTAAAGCTTAGCCTAGATATCAACAACGCTCTTGACGAGATGAATGACGAATCCTCTGGAATTAACAATAACATACTCGAGATAGACATAGAGGTAACAGCACTTGGTGTGCGAGTTATCCCGCTTGATGAGTCAGGTAACCTCCCAGCGACCGAGGCGGAACGTCAACAAGCAGCGATAAACTCATTTGACGTTAGGAATAGTACTGATATCGATATCCCAATGACAATTCAAAATGAAGGAACTGGCACAGAAATGGTAACGCTCACATATACCAATGTTCAAGAGCAGCATCCTGTTTTTAATTATTTTATTGCACCAGAAGATTCCTGGCAGAAGAGCGTTTCCCAAACGGGGCCATACCAACTTTCCCCTCAGGGACAACAGGGTGATAGTATCCAAGTAACGCTCAATTTTGACAATCTTAACTCAAATTTAGATGACCCTAGTAACCCAAGATATGCCCGGTCTGGTATTTTCTATGTTGATGTGACAGTTGCTTATGAGACCCAGCCAACCGTTTCCCACTCGGTCAGACTTACCATAATTATTGATGAGGTCGATGACGTCAAGATCGTTGTTAGCGGCACGACTGGGTTGTCCGCACTCCCTGGTGATTCGGCATCTTTTGCGATATCTGCTCTTAACATCGGCAATTCTGAGGCACAATACTCTGTCGCTTGTTCATCAGTTAACCTATGGCAAATAATGCTAGGCAACTCAAATTCATCATCACTAGATTTCGAGCCTTTAGACATTGGTAACTATCTTTCCATGCCGGTCAGAATCTTTGTGCCACCAGTATCGCAAGGTAGTCCTATTGCTGGATTCACAGATACCGTCGAGTGTTTTGTTACCTCTTCCACAGACCCGAATCTAAATTACTCGCAAACGGTAAATATAGCCGTTGAAGAATTGTCAGATTACACAACTAACCTGCAAAAATCTGGTTTGGACATCGGCACTAATCTACAGGTGAATGACGTGCTGATAGACAGCGGCGAAGAAATCACTTTGGAATACGCGATCATAAACGAAGGCAATATCGATATATCCCTCGATGTAATTGTTCAGCCTGCCAATCCTAGCTGGTATGTCGACCTTGTATATGACGGACTATTCTACAACAATGAGGTGCGTGTAATGGTTGCCGCAGGTCAACAAAAAATCGTTCAGATAATAATCGCATCACCAGAATCTTCACTCGAGGGTGACTTTAATTTATTTAATATCAAAGCGGAAGTTTCCAATTTTGACTACGTGACAAACAACACAAGATTGGTGATTGTTGAAAAACTATCTATTGATTTAGCGTCACCTGAAAAAATCATCTGTGAATTATCTGAAGACTATTCCTATACCGATTTCGTCATCACTAACGATGGTAACTCAGTAGCGCAATTGGAGTGGTCATATTCTCTGCCACCAGACGGTTGGACAGTTGGTTTTGCTAATCCTGCTACACAACTTGAACCAAGGCAGAATCAAACCGTAAAGTTAGGGTTAATTCCCCCACCAAATGCTCAGGTAACTGACAGTGCTTACAGAATTTCTATCTCAGTAACAGCAACCAACGGCGACCGACAAGTTGTGCAAAGCGTCATTCTAGATGTGGAGGTATTGCCATCGATTTACGGTAACATATCGCTTAGTGATGAAATTCTGCAGCCCTTAATTGGAATTCCAAAGGAAAGCAGCCAATCAACAACCGTAACAATTCGCAATGACGGGAACATCCAATTATCAGGAGATTTAGCTGCGATAGTAACTAATGATCAGGGCGAAGTAATATCAGGTTGGAGACCCACTGTTTCACCAGCATCGGTCAGCATCGGTCCTGGAGAAACTACCTCAATCAAAGTTACCCTATCTCCAAAAGATAATGTTGAGAGAGGACCGTATAACTTACTAATTTCTCTTACATCCCAGGGCGAGGTAATAACAGACTTCACTTTACAAGCCTCATCATCACCAGCTGAGGGCAACCAAGGCCTATTCAACATAGTTCCATGGTATGTATCTGTCCTGATAATTAGCGCAGTTATTGTTTGTGGCGCAATAATTTCTCGACGAGTCAGAAACTCTGGTTCGGTCGAGGATGATGTCGCCCAATTGGTCATCGCTGATACTTATGGGGCGCTACCAGATGCCGGTAGCCGAAGAGAAAAGGCGCTTGACATAGGTGTATCTCAGGATGAAATGACTAGCGGCGAGGTTTCAAAGGAAGAAATTGCCGCAGCACTTGCAAAATCCATGGCTGATCAATTTACTCCACCGGCAACGATGAACCTCCCTCCACCTGGAATGCCACCCGCAGGACTCCCTCCAATCGGCATGCCACCCAAGTCTCAAATTCCTCCCGGCATGCCGCCGGCAATGCTCAAGCCAAGTATGCAAGTAAAGGCACCTCCGATTAGTAATGCGCACAATGGACCACCACTGCCACCAACTGGTTTGCCTGCTGGATGGACGATGGAACAATGGAACGCTTACGGACACATGTGGCTAGAAAAGAACAGGTCGTAAGTGCTACATTGAAATTGGATGATGATTTAGGGCGACTATGACCAGCATAGTTTTGTTCGGACCACCGGGTGCCGGTAAAGGTACCCAAGCAACTAGGATAACTCAGTCAACCGGATTACCTCAGGTATCAACAGGGGATATGCTTAGGGCGGCAGTAAAGAAAGGCACTCCAACGGGCATTGCTGCTAAACAATTTATGGATGCAGGTCAGCTTGTGCCGGATTCGATTATTATTGATTTAATCAAAGAGAGAGTTAAGGAGCCAGATGCAGCAAATGGGCTGATGTTTGATGGATTTCCACGGACAGTACCGCAAGCAGAAGCATTAGCAAACATTACTGAAGTTACTCACGTAATCGCTATTGAGGTCCCGGATAGTAAAATCGTCGAGCGCATTTGCGGTCGGTATTCTTGTTCCAGTTGTGGTGCAGTTTTTCACGATAAATTCAATCCAACCAGCACCAAAGGAATCTGTGATGAGTGTGGTAGTGGTGAACTTAAGCGCCGAGCAGATGATAACGAAACTACGGTAAAACAAAGATTGAACGCTTATCACCAACAAACTTCACCTCTGGCGGATTGGTATGAGAACCGAGGTATATTTCATCGGATTGACGGAGATCGAGAAATCGACAATATTACCCAAGACATTTTGTTAGCGCTTAAGTGAGTGGTGGTATAATGGCCAAAAAACGATCTATTGGGGGTTTTAAATCAAACCGCAAAAATAAATCTTTGGATGTTCAACAGTCATTGATTAGCATTATTGTTGATATTCATAACACACCGATATTGCGCCAGTCTGCAACGCAAAAACTCCTTGCGCTTAACCGTAAACACCGACTTGAAATGCCAAAATATATTGGAGTCATGATTTGTAAAAAATGCCAGATCCTGTATAACTCAAAGAACTCAAGCACCAGGATTAAACACGGACAGATAATCAAAACCTGTCATGTGTGCCAAGATGTAAGACGATTAGGTGGCGGCCCAAAGCACCACAGGGGCTGATAGGATGACAAAGTTACCAAAACACATCAAACGGATGGCATTGTCGAGAGAACTAAAGCCAACAATCAGAATTGGCAAGTCCGGGCTAAGTGATAATCTAATGACCGAGATTAGTGAGCAATTAGCCAGCAAGGATATAGTAAAAATAAAAATAAATCGGGGATTATTTGACAAAAGCGATATTGCTGAGGTTTGGAACCACATCGCTAAATCAACAAACTCCACAATAGTCTCAGTTAGAGGAAATGTTGGCGTATTATGGAAAGGTTAGCATTTTCATACACAATGCTCAAAGATTCGATGTAGGTGGGCAGGTTTGAGGGATGAGTTATGTTTAATTTAGTCGACAAGAGGAGCCGCTCTAAAAGAATCGCATTTACACTACTTTTGATAGTTGGGTGTTTATCAGTAATCGGACATACTACTGCCGCTGGTTCAGGTGGTACCGATGTCCACATAGAACTGTCAGTCAAAGATGGCATGGAGAATACTGCTATCGGTGTTGGTTTAGCGATTTTAATCGGTGTTTATATATTGATTATTTTTGAAACAGTGCACCGAACCTTGGCTGCTGCCTTAGGCGGTTTAATCGCAGTTATTGCGCTCAATTATTTCACCAACGAACCGGCTCTTAGCCTCAAAGCGGTAACCACCATGATTGATTGGGAAACAATAGGACTTCTGCTCGGTATGATGGTAATGGTCGGGGTAATATCCCATACAGGGGTATTCGAATGGTTTGCTGTTGAAGCATACAAAAAAAGTGAAGGTTCAATATGGTCACTAGTAGTGATTCTGTGTATTGTCACTGCAGTTCTTTCCGCATTCCTCGATAACGTTACAACAATCCTGCTGTTGACCCCGGTCACCATTCAACTTGCTAAGGTGCTTGACTTACAACCTGTCCCGCTGCTTATTGCCGAGGTCTTATTTTCGAACATTGGCGGTGCTGCAACGATGATTGGAGATCCACCAAACATAATGATAGGGTCTGGTTTATCTCCAGATGCAATTGAGCGTGCAGAGGGCGGAAAATACGCTGAATTAGCCGCAGATGGAGTTAATTTCAATGATTTCATTATCGAAATGGCTCCGGGAATATTAATGACCGTAGTCCCAGCATTTATGCTGCTAAAGTGGATGTTTCGTGATGAGTTTTCTGGCAAGAGAATTCGTGATGTCGCCGAACTTGAATCAAAATATGGGATTAAAGATTACAAGATGCTTACCACAAGTGGCTTCATACTTGGTTTGGTAATTCTTGGTTTCTTTTTACATCCAATAACTCATATGCCAGTTTCTTGGATTGCATTGGGTGGTGCTGTACTAATGTTATTGGTCACCAACAGACACGAGTTAGATGAACCACTGGAAGAAGTCGAATGGACAACGCTACTATTCTTTGCTGGTCTGTTTGTGCTTGTTCATTCCCTCCAGTACATGGGCGTCATAAACTTCATTGGCGAGTATGTTGAGCAAGCTATTGTTTGGTTCCCACAGGGTGAGGACGGAATTATTCGCCTGACAGCAGCAATGCTAATTCTGCTATGGGTCTCTGCTGTTGCATCTGCTTTCATTGACAACATCCCATACACTGCAACAATGATTCCAATTGTTCTACAAATCTCTCAGGGTGCCAATGTTGAGCTTGGACCACTAATTTGGGCCCTTGCGTTTGGCGCATGTCTAGGAGGTAACGGGACCCTGATTGGTGCATCGGCTAACGTAGTCATGGCTGGCATGTCAGAAGAGGCAGGATACCCAGTTTCGTTCAACGAATTTTTCAAGGCTGGTTTCCCTATGATGATATTGACCACTGCAATCGTGTCACTATACATGGTTTTAGTTTATGCAGTCGGTGGTGGAGGTGCCATGTGGAAGGTTGCATTATTAGCCATAACTATGGTTGGCATAGTTTACCAGGTATATCGTGGAAGGTCCAAGGGCAAAAACCTTGCAGAATCATTGGTTGACCACGACCTCGAGGAATTAAAAGAATTAGCAGGCGAAAAACTAGGCGAGGTCAAGAGCGCCGTATTGGGCTCTACCGAATCTGAATAGACATATTTAGTTTCAATTCAGCGTACAATTGAAAGGCAATGTGTTGTTAGTAGCGCTAGGTCGGGTTATGTTCGAGTGTGGCATATGTGGTTTGCTGTCGCTTAACTCAATCTCCTGCCCAGCATGTGGCAGCCAAAATCTGAGAGACTTAACTTCGTCAGAGGCTGAGTCTAGTGACCTCCCCACAGAGATTCCTGGATTAGATGATGCGGTTGAGTCATGGCGAGAAATTGAGGGTGATGATGACCGAGCATTAGGTGGTATTACAAAGCAAGTTGAAAGTGATGCAGGTGCCTTACCATTTGGTTATTCTGGAGAATCTAATCTGCAAGTCTCAAGGCTTCCGTTTGGTATCGGCAGTCATGCTGAGGGCATACCCTTTGACAGTGAAGTCATGGAATCTGATGATTCAGTTGACCATTACACAACCACACAAGAAATAAGCATGGAAGAATCAGATGCCAATCTGACAGGGCAAGCTTCTCCACAAGACTCAGAGTTTATTGCCGACAATTCGCTTGTTGAGGTGGTTGTGACGCGCCCAAAGCCAATCAGAATTCAGCCATTACCGGACGATTATCTAGAACCTAGTATTGCCTCTAAAACCAATGATTTGCCGGAAGAATTCGAACTCCCAGCCAACGATGTCGATGATATACCTGAAGAATGGCGTATTTCTGTCTCCGAAGTCGATATGGCTGCAATATACTCAACCGAGCAAGAATTTGTCGAAGTTGTTCACCAACCTGAAGAAGATGTAGTTATTTTTGATCATGCGGCTAGTCAGTCAGTTGGCGCATCACAATTAATTCTTGATGATGAAGTAACAATCTTGTCGCTAGAACTTCATCCAGCACGCGCTTTGGATGTGGATGTTTCTAGAAATCCAGAATGCCGAGATGATTTAGACGCCGGATATTTCGCTATCGCAAAAAATAGTTGGTCGGAAGCTGCAATAAAATTCCAGAAAGTAGCCGCCAGAATGCATGGCAACTCTGCGGTCTACAATAACTATGGGCTTTCTTTGCTACAGCGCGCTATCGAGATGGCAAGAGATTCTGATGAATCAACCCAGATGTTGGCGACATCACAGTTTGAGTCTGCGATATTAGCGTTGCGAGAAGCGGCGAAATCTGACCCTGACGAACCAGTGATACTACTCAATTTAGCTCATGCATTGTTGGTAAGTGGGCGCTCAGAAAAAGCCCTGAAAGTTGTAGAAGTTCACAACAGAAAGTATCCTAACTCGGTTGAGGGTGCTAACTTAGAAGCTGCCACTCTTGTAAGCCTCGGACAGAGCGTCAATGCCAAAGCAAGATTATCTCAGTATCGAGGAGATGCTATCGTCGATGAAAATCTTGCTCGTTTGCTGTAATTCTACAAGTCGTTTATTTGGTTGCTAAAATCTATGTAAATCGGTGCATATAACAATTTTTTTAACCAGCCAAAATGACTCGGTTAAACCGATTTATTCATATACAGGAGGTAGGTCCGTTGCTTGCTTAGCACCTTGGCATGCCTATGTCGGGGGAAGGGCTG
>MDTG01216171.1_pt1 | contig 10311 bp, 3 predicted proteins | sample 811421 | NCBI WGS metagenome assembly MDTG01 (sample SAMN05326645, study PRJNA326480) | marine metagenome | isolation source: seawater | place: Pacific Ocean: South East | collected 2011
AGAGAAACTTTTCCTTCATTATATTTTAAATATGTTGGTGTTGGAACAATAATATCCAATTGAGACTTATCGATCAACTTGTTTTCAATATAATTATAGTATCTATCAACAGAAGTTGGATAATTTAGCTTTTCAATACCTTTAGCATTTTTCCAATTATATTCAAATTCAATTTCTAAAATATCATCATTACTAACAATAAAACCTCCTACTGGAAGATCTGATACCCTTCTAATAATTCCTGTTTGCTTTAAATCAATTGATAAAATTGAATCTTTGGGAAGAAAATAATCCTTTCCAAAATCTAATATATTATATGATTGACCTGCTACGTAATCATAATTAATATTATTTGGAACAAAGTTTTCATTAATTATTGAACTCTGTTGATTCCAATGTAATGACCAGTTAGAGTCAAGGTTAATAGTTGATGTATTATGTATTTTTAAAGTAACATCAAAACCTGAGTTACCATATTCGTTAACTTTATATAAAACTTTAATTAAATCATTTTGTCTAGAACATGATAAAATAAAAATTAAGAAAAATAAAATATATTTTGTTCTAATTAAGATGTTATTTAATCCTTGTAAATTCAATTAAATCATCATTTTTAGCAGAAATAATATAGTCTGACTTGTTAATTTTAATAAATTCCATGTCTTTAATATCCCCATTTAAAAAAAGGCCACTTTCGTTTGTAGGTATAGGTATGAATCTATTTTGATCATATTTTAAAAATAATCCAACACTCGCATCATTTCTTGGTGTTTCAACTTCTGAATTATACATATTACCTGCAATTATTATGTCAGTTTGTCCATCATTGTCAATATCTTTCTTTAAGATCTTATTTACTGCTGAGAATTGAACTATCGGAGGTAATGAACTCATTATAAATTTATTGCCTTTGTTTTCTAAATAAACAGATGAAAATGTTTCAACTGAATAATGAAGTGAATTCTCTAGGTCAGGTTCAGAGTAAACATCTTCTAATGTTGCAATTGAAAAGGCGTCATAATCCTTAAATTTTGTTTTAATTGCAGGAATTTGTTGTGATGAACATTGTCTCCCTCTTAATGGATACTGCTCGCCATTGTTATAATAACTCAAAACAATATCACCACTATTATTCTTGTCAAAATCATTATAAAAAATGTCAAATGTTTCTTCACCATTAGTCTGATATTTATAATTATTTCCTAGGTTTCCAACAACTAAATCCATATCTCCATCATTATCAAAGTCTTCAGAAACAATGTCATACCACCAACCTCTTGTTGAATTTTCATCAATCATTGAGTTATCTTCTCTGAGTTTTCCTTCAATATTTTTGAAGAACTTAATTGGAGTCCATTCACCAACTACAATAAGATCTTTCCAATTATCATTGTTATAATCAACCCATACAGAGGATGTAACTAATCCTATGTTTTTATATGGAAAATCATTTTCATCGGCATTTTCAAATCTAATTTTATCTTTATCCGATACATTAATTAAAAGGAAGCTATCAGCTGGTAATGGATAACTGCCTGGAACGATTCTACCCCCTACAAATAGATCAACATCTCCATCGTTGTCGAAATCATCACTTGAAACTCTCATCCCACTAGACAAATTATTTGGCAAGGAGTATTCATTAAAATCAAAATTACCATTTCCTATGTTTGTGTATATTCTGTCTTTCAGAATTTGTGAATTAGGTTGAAACTCATTACCTCCTGAAACAATATATAAATCAAGGTCTCCATCATTGTCAAAATCTTTTAATGTCATATCCATATCTTCATATTTACTATGAGATTCACTAAAAGAGTACATTTTTTTAGTAAACGATCCATTAGAGTTTTGAAAATAAAATGCAGTTGCTTGATCTTTAGCTCCACCTATTACGAAATCATCTAAATTATCTCCATTTATATCTCCAGTAGCAATTCCTGGACCTAATTTAGAGTTTTCATGCGGTAGAAGAACCTCAATTTCATAATCATTGTATTGATTTTCAATATGTTTATGTTTAACAATGTCTTCATTCTCAAAATATAGTTTAGATTCTTGATTTTCTTTAGGTATTAAGACTGAATTATCAATGTCAAATTCAACAATAGAGTTGGACTTTATATTTTGAATAATCTCAGACCTCCCATTTGGCCAGTCAACTCTAATACTTAAAATGTTTTCAATTTTACCTAATCCAAAGTTTAAATAAGGAGATACAGAGGATTGAAAACCTCTAGTTAGTGTCATCTCTTGCATTTGAGAAAAATTATCTGTCTCTACATACACCCTACTATCAATTCCAAAAGGATTATATTCAGAGCCTTTAAGTCTTACTTTTAGATAATTATTTACTGAATTATTTTTATAAATCTGAGCCTTCTGATCAACATTATTAATGATTATCTCAAGATCACCATCATTGTCTAAATCTGAATATGTTGCTCCATTAGAAAAATTTTCTTGATCTAATCCCCAATCAGATGATACATCACTAAATGTTAGGTCAGAATTATTTCTAAATGTAAAATTAGCAATAGCCTCAGAAGGTATTTTGTTTGTATAATGTAGAAGACTATCTTTTGATAATGGTCTTAATCTTAATTCATTAAAAAAATCTTTGTTATTTATTTCTCTTCTGATACCATTGGATATAAAAAGATCTTTCCATCCATCATTGTCAAAATCAGCTAATAAAGGGCCCCAACTCCAGTCAGTTGAAGAAATTCCAGACAATCTTGATATGTTACTATAAAAAGGTTTGTTATCTTCAACTCTTCGATTTAGTTGAAGAGTGTTATGCATATATTGGTAATGAAAACCATAATCAACAGTACTCCAAAAAAGTTCAGGATTCATACTAGCCATATTTGCTTTTGCTCTTCTATTGTCTTTAGCATCCATATCTACCTGAATGTAATCTAGGTTTAGATCATTATTAAAATCAGCAATATCAACACCCATTCCATAAAAAGATGTTTGATTTGTTGATTCTTTAATAATATCACTAAAAGTTCCATCTCCATTATTGAGATACATAAAATCTGGAGAGCTAAAATCATTAGATATGTATATATCAGGATATGAATCATTGTTAAGATCTCCTACTGTTGCGCTAAGTGAAAGTCCATAAGTTCTTAAACCAGCTTCCTCAGTTACCCTTGTAAATGATTTACCATCATTTCTATACAAATTATCTGTTTCGTATTGACCTGAATTTTGCATCTTGTAATAGTAATAATCCCTTGGAGCATCAAATGGTGTTATTGGATAGTTTGCTACATATAAATCTAGATCTCCATCTTTATCATAGTCAAAAAAGGTTCCTTGCACACTATTACCAACATCATCGACACCATACTCCTCTGCCATTTCTTTGAAGGTATTGTCACCGTTATTAATATACAGCTCATTTCTTTTATTACCGTTAAGACCAGCTACTGAAAGATAAATATCTAAATACCCATCCTTATTGATATCGACCATTGTGGAGCCTGTATACCACCTATCATCACCAGTAATCTTTGATGATACAGAGATATCTTCAAAATTTAAATTTCCTTTATTTAGATATAGTCTATTATCCGACATATTTGCTGTAAAAAAAATATCATCAAGGTTATCATTATTAATATCACCAACTGAAACACCACCACCCATATATATATAAGGGTATGTAAAGTAGTTTATAGAATCATTTTCACTTAGTTGATTAATAAAATCGACTCCTGTGTAAGTGGAGGAAAGTAATGTGAATTGTTTTAAATTACTGTCATCTGAACATGAAAAATAAACAAGACAACTAATAAAAAAAATATTATGTAGGTTAAATTTTTTCATACTATAAATTTAAAAAAAAACAGGATGATATTTCATCCTGTTCTTTAGATATTTATACTAACTATTTAATTAAAATCCAGAGTTTTGAGAAAGATTTCCTTCAGAAGTATCAATCGCATTTAATGGGATTGGTAATCTGTTATGTCTCTCTTGAGCATCTGATGATTTTTGACCATAATTTTCTATAGTTCTTGATTCATTGGCAATATATGTATTCATAACTTGAACAAATGTTCCCCATCTTCTTAGATCAAATAGTCTGTGTCCTTCCATTCCTAACTCAAGTCTTCTTTCGAATCTAACAGCTTTTCTAGCTGTAGATGCGTCAGACCAAGTTGAATTGTAAGTATCAATTACATAATTTGGTGAAGTATCAGCTCTTGGAGAGTCTATGGCTCTCTGTCTAACTTGATTAACATATCCTCGAGCCTTTTCTAAACTTCCAGTTTCAACAGCAGCTTCAGCAGCCATAAGAAGAACATCAGCATATCTCATAATATGATAATTTATTCCTGATCTTTGTTCTCCCCAACCACCTGCACCAATATTAGTATCATCTCCAGCTGTGTAGTAATTTTTCTTTCCAACAAATGGCCCTGAAATATCACCAAAAGCAGCTCTTACATTATCCTTACCTGAGTTTAGACCATATCCATTTAGGTCAATACCCCTTCTACCAACTGTGTAATCAATCCTTGGGTCAAGTGGACCAGTATGAGGAGTATGAGAGTCAGTTGAGTTTAAACCATAATCATTTGTGATATCGCTTTGATTCCAACTATCCAGTAATGGTAAACCATTTTGTGTTTTAAAAGCATTAGCTAAATCAATTGATGGTTGATAAAATCCACAACATAAACCTGCACGAATATTAAAGTTTAAAGTACCTCCACGATTACCTTGCTGAGATAAACCTCCTTGAGCGGAAAATTGAATCGCAAAAATTGCTCCTGAACCGTTCTCACCATCAGATCTAAAGTTAGAGAAATAGTCAGATGCTAACGCATAATCTCCTGAGTTAATAACTGCATCTAGATTAGTTAATGCTTCAGCATATTTTCCTTGATAAAGCTGCGCTTTACCTAAGTAAGCTCTTGCAGTAGAAACAATAGGTCTCCCGGCTTCACTATATGAACCTCCTCTTGATGAAGGTAAATTATTAACAGCAAAAGAAAAGTCAGACTCAATTTGATTCCATAATGGACCTGAATTAGGTTGGTTAAAGTCGTTGTTAGCATAATTTTCTACAGATACGAAAGAAACATTCCCCCATATTTTTGTTAATTCAAAGTTATAATGTGCACGTAAAAATCTAGCTTGAGCTTCTTGAACAGCAAAATCAGCAGGATTTTCAGATTTTTGGATTAAATCAATCACACCATTTGCCCTGTTTACTCCTGCATATAACGCATTCCATTTTCCTTCGAAATATGGGTTAGTAGTTCCCCACTGGAAAATTTCAATTTGATATAAATCGGCTTGATCTCCATCAGTTGAACCTTTGTGAGCATCATCTGAAATTACATCTAGCCACCAGTTATCACCACTTTTGGTCCAATCTGCACCAGGACCTCCATTTCTCATACCATCAAGAAGAGAATATGTCCCAGTAAGAAGTAAATCAACACCTGTTTCATTTTGTAGTGATGCATCACTTAATGATCCAACAGGGTCAATATCAGTAAAATCCTCTGAACAAGAGACAATTACTGAGAATGTTAATAATAATATTAGAATTTTTTTCATTTTATTTCTGTTTTAATTTTGGGGTTAAAATTTTAAGTTAATACCTATGGAGTTTGAACTTTCGGTTGGATACTGTTGTCTGTAAACTCCAATATCTAATGCTCCATATTGTGGAATTTCAGGATCAATACCTGTGTAATCAGTTATAGTAAATAAATTTTTTCCACTATAAAAGATTCTCGCACTTGATGCACCAATTTTTGAGGCAAAGCTATCAGGCAAATTATATCCTAATTGCAATGTTCTCATTCTAATGAAAGATCCGTCCTCGATAAAGAACGAGTTGTTTACACCAAATTCGTTGTTTTGAATTGTAGCACTTAGTGCAGGAAATTCAGCATCTGGATTAGATGGAGTCCACGAATCCAATAATGATACACGTCTATTTCCATCGAAGAATAAAGGTGACATACTAAATATTTTTGTATAGTCTAAAAGTTCATTACCTAGTTGACCTGTCAAATATGCAGTAAGATCCCAGTTTTTATACTGAAATGAGAAATTCAAACCAAATGTTACGTCTGGATGTGGATCACCTAATTTTGTTCTATCACTATCATTTATAATTCCATCTCCATTGATATCCGCATATTTAAATCTACCGGGAGCAGCTCCTTCTTGTGAAGCATGAGCAGCAACTTCTGCATCATTTTGGAAAATACCTAAGACTTCTCTTCCATAAAAATATGAAATAGGTTCACCTGGAGAGGTTCTTGTAAAGTTTATACCTCTTTCAGTTGCACCTGTATAGAAATCTCCAATTAATTCTACCATTTCTGTTTTATATTTACCAATTTCAGCAGCAATGTTATATCTAAGTCCATTACTTGTTTCATTTGCATATGACAATGAAAAATCAAAACCTGAGGTTTCCATTGATCCTAAGTTAACGAAAGGTGCACCAGCATCAATTGCAGTACTACTTATTTTATTTACATCTTGAGCAACTAAATCAACAGTTTCCATTTGGAATACATCAATTGTTGCTTGGAGTTTATTATCTAGAAAAGCCATATCTAATGCAAAGTTTTTAGAAATAGTGGTTTCCCAGGTCAAATTAGTGTTACCTTTTGATTGAACAAAAGCACCAAATGTAGTAGCTCCACTACCATTAAATGCATAAGATGCAACTCCTTCTGACAGAGTAGATATATTAACATCAAGGTTTTGTCCACCAATGTCTTCTCTACCCATTTCTCCATATGATACTCTCATTTTTAAGACATCGAAAACTGAGCTATTAAACCAATCTTCGGAGGACATTATCCATGCAAAACTTGCAGACGGGAAAAATGCATCAGCCTCGGCCTGAGCAAATCTTGAAGTTTCATCTTGTCTTGCTGTTGCAGTTATAAAATATTTACCTCCATATGAATAGTTGATTGTTCCTAATACAGAAAAGATTGAACTTGAATTATCTCCTGCATAATTTATAACTGGAGATCCAGCACCTACACTTAATAAGTAATATGACGGGTCTTCAAATAACATATCTCCTACTTGTATTCCATGGCCTTTAAAGTTTCTCTTGACAGCCTCTGTCCCTAGAAGAATATCTATTGAATGATCTCCAAATGAATCTTTATAGTTAAGTGTGTTAAAAACATTCCATTCATCTTGTCTAAAACTTTGTTCTTGAAGATAGTTGTTATTTATCTTACCATCTCCTCTTTCAGGAGTTTTTGCCGTGAATGCTCTTTGGTTGAGATCTCTCATTGTAGCACCAGCACTAAAGTTATAGGTTAACTTGTCAGTTATATTTAGATTAGCATAAAAATCAGCAATTACACGTAAATTTTTATTGTAATTATCTCTTGCTCTAAATAGATCAGCAACTGGATTTGCATCATTACTTAAACCAGTTGAGTTTGAATATGTTCCAGCAAAATTTCCATTTGTGTCATATACAGGTACAAGTGGTGAAGCCTGAGATGCAAACTCAACAGCGTTACCTACTCCATATTGTTCTTTATCATATGAAACATTAAGTCTTTGGCCAATAGTTAAACTTTTTCCAATTTTAAATTCGGTATTAAGTCTTGCAGTTAAACCCTCAAAACCTGTATAGTTTAATACACCTTCGTTGTCTCTATAGTTTAGTGACATTCTATACTTACCTTTTTCACCACCACCTGAAGCTGCAATATTAGCTTGATAACTTTTAGCCGATCTCGTTATTGCATCCATCCAGTTTGTTCCTCCAGGAGTTACTCTAACACCACCCTCACCATATTCAGTAGGATATGGAACATTTAAGAAGTCTGGAATTTTTGGAGATGCACCACTTCCATATTGAGGATGTGATGGAGTTTGACCATCGTTTAATCTACTTTGCCATATCATGTCAGCATGTTGCTGAAGATTCATAGTTTCAGGGTAAGACATCATTTCACTCATTGAGGCTATTGCATTAACTTCTAAAACTGTATCAGAGTTATATTCTCCTGATTTTGTGGTTACAACAACTACACCATTAGATGCACGTGCACCATAAATTGCAGCAGCTCCATCTTTTAAAACACTTATGTTTTCAATATCATTTGGGTTGATATCTCGCAATACGTTTGCATCAGTAGTCTGGACACCGTCAATGACATATAACGGATCATTTCCATTTGTTGAGGAATAACCTCTAATTCTAACAACTGGAGCAGCACCAGGAGCAGCGTTTGATATAACCGTAACACCTGCTACTCTTCCTTGAAGAGCTTCAGCCGCATTAGTTACAGGAGCTTTAAAAGCCTCTTCAACATCAACAGTTCCAATTGCACCAGATAATGATCTCCTTTGTTGGGTCTGATAACCTGATACAACTACTTCATCAAGAATATCTACACTTGCTGATAATACAATATTAATCTGGCCTTGACTACCAACAGTAATTGTTTGAGAAGCAAATCCCAAACTTGAATATGTCAACTGATCACCAGCTGAAGCATTAATTTGATAGTTCCCATCAAAATCTGATACAACACCAATATTAGTGCCCTCTAGAACAACAGTTGCTCCAGGAATAGGATTATTACTCTCATCGGTAATATTTCCAGAAATTGTATCTTGAGAAAAAACAAGACTCGATGACAACATCAATATGGCTATAAAAGCTTTTTTCATGTTAATTATGTTTAGTTTATAACTGCAATTTATATTAATTTAATGTTAAATCACAAAAAAATATTAGAAAAAATTCATTATTATCAACATTAAATGTTAAAAATTATTATATCGATAATTTGATTAAAGTAATATTTATTGGAATAATTGATCTTTATTATGTTGTATATTGGATCAAATTTTAACTTATTTAGTTATTTTTAAAGTTTGGAATATGGAATGGTATGAAAGAAATCGAAAAATTATAATTGCAATAGTTGCTTGTTACTTAGTTTATAGAATATTAACTGTTGTCTTGACATAAATGCATTATATTTTTATTTTATTTTTTGTTGGAATATTAAATTGCCAAATAGATCCTCGTAACATTGAAATTGTCAGGGACTCATTTGGTGTTCCTCATATATATGCCAAAACAGATGCTGAGGTTTCATATGGTCTTGCATGGGCAAATGCTGAGGACGATTTTAAGACAATTCAAGAGGCATATCTTGCAGGAAATGGCATGCTATCAAATTATATTGGTTTAAAAGGTGCTCCAGCTGACTTTATTACCCAATTTATTGGTTCTAGTGAACTTATTGACAGTAAGATAGGTGAAATTAGTCCTGAATATTTGGGAGTTATTTCAGGATATGCACAAGGACTAAATAGTTATGCAAAAAAAAATCCTGATAAAGTTCTATACAAGAAGCTCTTCCCAATTACGCCAAAAATGATGTTAATGTACAGTCAACTTCAACTATTTATATCAAATGAAGGAGCAGAATGGGCCGGTAGAATTTTTAACAATGACACTCAGGATGAATTTTTAGATCAGAATCTTACTGGTTCAAATGTAATTGCAATGAATAGCAACAAAACAAAAAGTGGTGAAACCTTCTTGGCGATTAATACCCATCAACCACTTGAAGGACCAACATCGTGGTATGAGGCTCATTTGAATAGTGAGGAAGGGACTAACATAATAGGAACACTTTACCCTGGAAGTCCTCATATTTTAATCGGTGTAAATAAATACTTAGGTTGGTCTCACACTGTAAACTATCCTGACAAAACAGATGTTTACAGGCTAAGTATGAAAAGCAAAAAAAAATATATTGTAGATAATTATGAGTATGAGCTTGAAAAATTTAAAGCCAAAATTATCATCAAGGTACTTGGTATTCCAATTAAGATAAATCGAAAATTTTATAGAAGCATATATGGCCCAACTTTAAAAAATAAATCAGGTTATTATTCAATTAGAACTCCAACATTATTTAATATAAAAGCATTGGAACAATGGTGGAGAATGGGTAAATCTAAAAATTTTACTGAATTTTATAATAATCTAAAAATGAAACAAATACCTGGTTTTAACATTGGATATGCAGACAGATATGATACAATATTTTACATGTCTAATGGGATTATACCCAAAAGAGCAAATGGATATAATTGGAAAGGCATAGTGCCTGGGGATACCAAAAAAACTTTGTGGACAGAGTATCATGAAATTGAAGATCTACCTCAAGTAATACAACCTAAATCTGGCTTTATATATAATGCAAATCATTCCCCATTTAAATCGACATCTGAAGAAGAAAACCCTAAAGAAAATAATTATAG
>MDTG01246196.1_pt1 | contig 10309 bp, 6 predicted proteins | sample 811421 | NCBI WGS metagenome assembly MDTG01 (sample SAMN05326645, study PRJNA326480) | marine metagenome | isolation source: seawater | place: Pacific Ocean: South East | collected 2011
AAGTTTTTCTTCGATGATACTCGCCTGTTGGTCGGTAAAAAATGAAGTAGCCTTCAGAAAATCCCAGGCTGCGGTATAGTGAATCAACGGTCCAGGCATACGAATATTAATCCCCCACGAAGTGTGATCATCCCAATTACTTTCCAGTATTTCCATTGCTTTTACCGATCGTTCCGCAGCTTGTTTATCGTTATTTAACCAAGCAAGAAATGCGTTAGCAACTGCGATTTCTCCATTCTTACCATGATTTTTAGCATCCCAATCACTAAGATCAATTTCAAAAAAATCCGATTGCGCTTTCGCTAAAAGATCCTCATAAATACTAGCCATAGGATCCTTTTGTATGTTCTCCAAGACCGTCGCTCGCCTATCCTCAGTCAAATATAGAAACGGATGAGTTGTTTTTTCGGTAGTTGATGCACTGCTCTCGTGAATACTAGCTTTTGAAACTACAGCTAAAACTATCCATACAATTAAAACATTCAGATTGCCAAAACTCATGACCTCTCCTATCTGCATTTTTGGTTACAGAAAACCGTAAAATAAAAAAATATCGTATGGGTTTTGACGGATAGCAACATGCCGAAACCGTCGGCTATATGGGGAACAAAGCCGTGTATACGTCTAACCTCAACAAGCTGGCGGGAAATTCCAAAATCTTTACCAATGCCCACTACCAGTCTCCCATTTGCATGCCGTCGCGAGAAAGTTTTATTACTAGGTGCTATCCGTCAGATCTGGGAATCCTGCACAACAAACACAACCACGCAAGCACTGCCGAGCCCCTCGGTCATAAATTTCATCGAGCAGGATTTAAAACTTGCTTCTCCGGCAAATCGCATTTCATTGCCGACAACCTCCGAAACGCGGTTTTGAACGCTATGCCGACTGGGACGATTACCTTCACTATCTCCGAAACAAAAATTTCTTCGAAATAATCGACAAAAACAAAGTAAAAAGAGGCTGTTACCAGGGTGATCCGCGAGAGATGCGGGAATTCGAAGGAGCGACCAACCGATGTTACAACGTCTTTGCTCAAGAAAACGATGGCCATATGAGATTGTAGAAACCACTACTACTCCAGTGGCACCGAGTGATCTGTAATACACAATCCTTTCTATAGTTCCTAACGAGGCAACCTATGCCTTACTAACAATATCTCCAACAGTGATGTTACCCGCCTGTACAACACGCGCGTTGACGCCACGTAAATGCATATTCTTTCCTATATCTGAATTAACAAACAACATAGCATCCATACCGAAGCGCTCTACAAATTTCTTACAGCCGTTGTGCGGTTCCTCAGTGATCTCTAAGACAGCACTACCAATGGACAGGTGTGTCTCAGCAGGTAGATTTTCCTCTCCTAAGTCAAAGTCTACATAAAGCTGGTCACCGGCTAAAGCCCAGCGTCCCTTGGATTGAGCGATATGCTGGATGGCTCGGGAATTAGTCAGCGTGATTTGCGTTTCCAGCTTGGCAGGCCGCTCGGAACCACCGCGCGTCTTCCAATTGTCGCCTTCTAAACCGACGTCTTTATTTAATACACCATTTTCCACAATGTCACGCACTCCAATCTTCGGTCTCCGAACTATCATATCTAAAGTTCCCTGGTCCTTGGGTGACTGAGAAATAACGTCTAATCCAGTTTCAAGCTCTTCTCGACTTAGATGTAATTTGGTCGTCATAATTTCCCTCTCTCTAAATATCGAAGATTTAATTCGCGAAATAATATACATTAAAATTTTTATTTTCACTTAATTATATTTTCCGTACTCAAGACATATCAATTTTTCTATGAGGTCTTAACTTCATTCTTCTAAACCCGTCTTGTTCATAGCATCTAAAAGAGGTGGGACACCAAAAAAAACTAAGCTCAATCCCATCGAATTCATAGCAATAGATCCCCGACGGGACGGATCTTCGCTCCAATCCTGTTGATCCAATAAGTGGCGCAATATAATTCTACCAACCTTCACATATCTGATGTCCTCACTTAATAAATACGCATAGGCCAATGAACCACATAATGCACCATAATAGTTATGAAGCAAAGCATGTCCACTATCAAAAACCTCTCGACCACCACAAAACCAATCAACAGCTCTCAAATAACAATCAGCTACATCTGAACTGCACGTTAATTTGTGAAACTTTTCTAATCCAATAAGCAAATAGTGAATCTGATAACCCTTTAGCTCTTCGTGAGGCAACTCCCGTATGAGATTAGTATAAGGTGGTCCCAGGGCACGAAATTCATCGTCGGTAAAAGGCGGGGTCGATCCCATCTCTGTTGCAAGAGTTGCTCCCTCTGTTGCCATACCGTAAGGAAGTTGGTCAGGTAACCTCTCATCATTTGTTATTTGAAATCTTTTATGCCAGCTACCATCAGCATTCTGGGCTGTAGCTATAATTGAAAAAACTTCCCGAGCTCTGTCGATATATTTGGTATTACTCGTCACTTCGTATGCATAAATCAGCCCCCGAAATACATTAGCAATCGAACGCAAACTAAAACTAAAACGTGAATCTTCAACCCATCGATATTTTAGAAAAAATTCCCCCGCTTGTTCAATAACCTCTCGAGCACGACCATCGCCGGTGAGATAGTAATGATCAACCCAGTTATCAATGAACGTGTGAGATGCGCAGGGCTCATCACCAAAATGATTCATACTATGTCGAAAGGATCCTCCTACCCAATAGGGGCGAAGAGGATGAAAGTGACAGGTATCAACATCTTCAGAGTGACGTGACATGGCCTCTGCAAGTCGAGCTGAATCCACATTTCCGGTTCGCAAAAAATGCAACCATACAGCATGCCGAGGGTCCCATTCACTATTGGACCATCCCCAACGTCCGCGGAACATCCAACTACGATTCTCTTCGTCCCACGTTGTAAGGATATCCCCATAATCTAAATAGCCATACCAATTTTCACGAGAAATTTGACGCGCCATCCAATCTACATAGCCTGAAAGCATTCGTTCACTCTTAGGATACTTTTCAAGGAACTGCACGCTATTCCCAAGTAGCGGAGCACTTCTTCCATTTCCAAGTTCTGAAATAACAACTGGACGTCGCAAAGATCTCGAAAGAATTTCCTTTGTCGAGGTATTTTCTGGCGAAAAACATAGGCTATATTCCGTCGTTTTGGCACTGCCTATTCCATCCGCATAGACTCCTTCACCTTCATGCCAAGCAACCTCTTCAGAATATCGACTGTAGTCGAGGTGTGATTCAACATTATTACTACGCCAAAGAAAAACATCGATTCCCTCATGGCTTATACCAAGAGCTTTTGGATATTCCTCTGAAATATTTGCTATCGCAACCCCAATTTTTTTCTTATCGTCACTCCACTCCACCCATCCATCAAGTTGTTGACCGTTACAAATTTTTTTCTGATCGCCATCATCTGTCAGAGAATCTAGTTCGTATTGGCACTTGGAACGCTGGTGTGCCAAAAAATATAAACCCTTTTTCATATTCTCGGATCTATTCTTCTTTGATCCCAAAGAATATTTAGTCTGACCTTCTGATGTAAAAGAAATTCGTAATCCTATCTCGCTGACTTTCACTTCACGAGGATTTGCAGAGAAAATTACCGTATGCAAGACACGCACTTGGCTTTGTCCGGCAAAAAAATGAAGCCTAATAATCCACTTTAGTGGACGATAGCCTGAATAATGGTGCATACCGATGTCGACCTCATATGCACCTCGAAGGCATAGTACTGTTCTGAGAGAATTAATTTCTTCTACTTCAACTTCATACTCATCGGTCGCCAACGAAGCGAGACAGCAACCACCCATACCATATAATCTACGAGATTTCGAGCCATCATGAGACGATTCTTCAATTCGAACCCATGACTCACAGAAATCATTTTCGAATACATTAATCTCAGATATAAAACTTCCATCCTTTAAGCGTGTTCCTAACTCTAACGTCTGAATTAAAGAGAATTTTTTTCTGTTTATTCTTGCTCGCATTACACCAGTGCAAATTTCGTAATGCTCATCTGTTTTATTTAAAAAGATTTCGTGATCATGTTTCTTTTGAATTTGTTTTTCTTCCCAACAAACTATCATTCGATCCCCGACTCGTCCCTCAAAGTCTATTAGTATCCATTGGATAGAGCCATCGGGCCAGAAAGAAAGGGTTCGGAATTGAGCCGTTACATCTATTCTATCGTTATTCAAAGAAAGATTTGCTATGTTTTTGACAGCATTCTCAGGCAAAGAAACCCCCGTTGTAAGGGGACCCTTTAACTTGCTCCCAGAATCATTTCCTTTCACTACAAGAATAATATGATTCTCATCGTTTAGCATTTAATATTTCTCAGAGAAAATACAACTAAAAAAGGTAGCCTAATCCGATTCGCACTCCCATCGGGTTACCTGGTGTAAAATGCAACTCTGATACAGCCTTATCCTCTTCGCGAAGTCTCGATTCCGTATCAAACTGAGCCTCATTCCACTTAACATCAAAGATATTCTCAACGATGGCCTGTATCTTGAAACGTCCCAATAAGTAGGAGGCATTAACATTGAATAGAGTATAACCTTCGGCAGTTACACTTCCGTTTTCATTAGCTGGTCGGTCCGCTACATGAATATAGCGTAACGCACCTTCAAGCCCGGTTTGGTGTCGAGCAGTCAGACCCCCAGTCGAGGTCAAACGCGGTGCTAGCGTGATCTCGTTAGCACTCTTTGGCGCATCACGAATTATGCCGTGCGAAAAATTTAGATCGGCATCAGCCCATAGCCATTTCAAAATCTCAAGCCGTGCTTCCAGATCTAAACCAATACGACGACTGCGTCCACTTTCCTCTGTAGTTCCCTCATCACCGATGTAGACATACTCACTATCTAAATCCAACCACCATGCTGCGGCACCAAAATTGATTTTAGAAGACGATCGCAAACGTAGACCAATCTCCGCACCTAAAGCACTCGGTAACGTTCCTGTTTCAAGATGACCAGAATCAAGGTTACGCTCAGCAAGGGCAACAAGCAATTCATCTGGTCCACGACCCTGTGTAATGAACGAGCGCTGCAACTCGTCGACGCGCTGATCAATTACTGCGTTACGTGCATCGTTAGAGTGAAAACCCTTACCTACATTGAAAAAAAAGTCTACGGATCGCCCTGGACTATAAACTAACGCAGCCTTTGGACTCAGAATTCGATCATGGGCATAACCTGAAGCATGTGGTAGATTCGCGGGTAAACCCACGAGTCGATCATCGACCTGGAAAGTAAAATAATCAGCTCGAAGCCCGAGCATAAGCTGCCACTGCGAGTTAAGGAAAATTTCCTCACGACCCCACAGCGAGAAGTTGCGCTCTAAGACTCGTGAATCCACTAGTGATTGATCTCTTTCACGTGCACTATTCTTCCATAAACCCACGGTAGTATCGTCACCCCGCATACCGCCACCCAGCGAAGCTCGAACCAAAAACGATCCCAAATTATGGTAGAAAGAGTATTTACTTTTGAATCCGAAGAGCTGGCGATCATCAACTTGCTCAATCATGTCGCCGTTGATTGGATCAGAAAGGAAGAAGGTGAAGTTTGAGAACAATTTAAAATCGTAGCGGCTAAAATAGGCCTGTGTGGTGAAATCGCTATTATTCAGTCCCTTGGAACGAAAAGTCAAATTGATATTATGCCGACCCGTCGTACCACCCTCAAGATCGTCAATAGCTCCCCAACGCCCGATTTGGCCGCTCGTTATGGCGCGAACCGGTAGTTGTCCAGAGGCATCCCATCCCGAGTTAAAGGCTCCCAAATCTAACGTCAATGTCGAGCGCTCTGACAAATGTGTGTGTACTTTTGAGAAGACATTGAAGCGTTGTAAATTTTGCGGACTATCGAAGGGGCCATTACTCCGGTAAAAATTCCCCGCAAAATAGACCGTTTCGCCATCATCGGCCATCGGCAGCTGATATAACATCGTATAATTAGCAGTGCCGAAGCTACCACCAGTAAAGCGGATCTCATTATCATCCAGATGATCGCGAGTCTGAAAACTGACAGCTCCAGCCGTAGCCAGATTTCCGTATTGGGCAAAGTAGGGTCCCTTAAATACATCTACTCGTTCAATCACATCGGGAATCATAAAGTGTAGGTCGGCATAGCCTTGACCATGGCCGTGTGAAACCATGTTTACCGGAAGGCCGTCAACATCAATAGCTACGTCAGTCCCGTGGTCAGCGTCAAATCCTCGCAAAAAAATTTGTTCCGCCTTACCGCCACCGGCATGCTGGGCAACGATCAATCCCGGAGCCATCTGTAACATCTGTTGCGCTGTGCGACTAGGCCGAATTTCTAGATCAAAGGTGCGTACGGAACGGGAAGAGGCCGCCGAGTAAGAGCGTTCAGATTGTACCAATACCTCACTTAGGTGGATGGGGCTGGGATGTAAATGGAAATCTAACTGCGTTTCCTGACCACGCGAGATTTTCACTTTCAACTTGTTGGTTTTGTAACCAATTATACTAGCATGCAGAAAATAGATGCCAGGTTCAATATTAAGGATATCAAATTGCCCTTTGATATCCGTTGTAGCACCCCACCCAGTGTCTTCTATCAGTAAACTAACACCTGGAAGACTCTCACCTGAAGAATCATCAGTAACCGTACCAGAAATACGACCTAAACTCTGAGAATCTACTGTAGTAGCTAATAAAAATAATAATAAATTTATCCACATAATTTTTATAATTTTTGTGGCTTATCTTAAAATAATTGAAATTAAAATATTACTTATTTTTTCTCCAACGGTAATACAAGACGGTGGAAGATTAGACTGAAACACTGATCATAGATTAACTAATTGTTATTATCGTTGAAACCATCTAAAACCAAACCCTAAATTTCGACCATGAATTGGTCCATAGACGTATGAAGTATCAAAATTGTCACCAAAAGGATTTTCAGGATCAACCAACGGCGAATCTTGGGTGTAATTTGTAAAATTTTCTATTGCAAAATAAGGTTGCAATAGAGATCCCGAGCTTAATTCTAAATCTTTCGTCAACTGAAGATTATGCACGGAAAAACTCTCAGATATAGGATCACGAATAAACGGCGGATCGTACTCTGGAAGTTTCATTGGCCCCGTTAGATTAACAGTATAGTCCAGACGCAATCCAGTAGGTAATTGATAGGTAGCATTAACCACTCCCTGATAATCAGCTGCAAATTCCAAAGCACGCACTGTACCATTATCCTTGACAAAAACGTCCATAAATGTAGCCCCAGCTGTAAAGGTAAAAGGAATGGATGTCAATGATTGGCTCAGTGTTAAAGACCAGCCTCTGGTAGTAGATGAGCCGTTTAAATTAGCATAAACTATCTGATTGTTCCGACTATAATCAGGCTCAATCTTATTTGTAAAATAAGTATAAAAGCTCTCCAAATCTATCGTCAATGGATTACTATTAATATCGAAAATATGCTGTAAACTCGCAGTACCATTGAACGACCGTTCGGGATTTAAATCCTCTAAGAGAACTTTCGTCCGAGCACCTGAATAAGCTGCATGATCCTCAGTGAATAGATTGACGACACGAAAACCCGTCCCCGCATTTAGACGTAAAGTCGTAGCATCGCTCGCGTTAACTTTTAAGTTCGCACTAGGAGACGGTATCCAGCCGTAATCCTCCTGATAGTCTATACGAATACCGGATTGAAGTCGCGCAGCATTTAAGAAAAGCCATTCATGTTGGAGAAACCATCCCGGTATCCACCGATTGTCTGGAAAATTTCGAATTAATACTTGATTTTCATCTAAAAGACCCGTTGCACTGGTATTATCGTCATAGCGTTCGCCACGCAAGGTTGATCCGAACATCAACGACTGTTTCCCATTAAGAAGCATTGGCCATAAAAATTGCATAAAAAATGAGGACTGACGAGCTGAATAACTTTCAGCGCCATAAAAGCTGTCTTGATCATGAAAATTTAGTGCCATATCAAATCGAGCACCCGTCTCAGGTTTTATGTTAAATGTAGCCATTGTCTCGAAGCGATGAGTCAAAATTGTCTCTCCATAGACAGAATTAGATCCGCGGTAAGCATCAGAATAATTTCGAACGTAATCAGAAGTACCACCAAGTCGATCTTCGTAATAATAGCGAGTCGATAGTTCCAATTCTGGACGTCCGAACGAATCACGCCGAGCTGCCCGAATGAATAGCGATCCACGAGTACTTAATGTCAGATCAGCGAAATTATCGTTATTGTCATCGTGGTATTCATCATTGTGGAAAAACGTAGCAGAAGCTAATGCAGACCATCGGTCCCAACGGCGAGTACCACCAACGTCGATAGCGTTTTTACCACAAGACGTACGAAATAGATTGACAGTGAGAGGTGGCGCAGTCTGTGGAGTTTTAGTAATCACATTGATAACGCCACCCATCGCCTCACTACCGTATAATATCGACATTGGACCTTTGATTATTTCAATCTGCTGGATCATAGCTGGACTGATACCATTAAGTCCATAAACTGAAGCTAAACTGCTCATTATAGGCATACCATCTATAAGAACAGCCGTGTATGGACCATCTATCCCATTTATACGGATATTATTAGTACCGCATACTCCACAATCTATTTGTTGATACAAACCGTTAACATTCTCAATAACATCCATAACATTAACAGTCGGTATCTTTTCAATATAAGCTGAAGAGACTACGTTAACCTTAGTGGGTGATTCTTTTACAAAGCTACGCATCAAGCTACCAGTTACAGCTACACCATCTATTTCTATAGCACTCTGTTCCAACTCAAAATCAATCCTTACCGTCTCATCAGGATTTAGTGATTTTCCTACTTCAAGACTTTTGAATCCCATAGATGACGCAATAAAAACATATTTTCCAGGCGGTACACTTTTGAGTGTAAAATTACCATCTGCGTCAGCCTGAGCACCGTAAGTGGTGCCCTTAATGCCTACAATAGCGAAGGGTAGTACACTCCCATCTGCACTCACTTTCCCATGTACAAAAGTATCGGCCAGTACAGGTATTGAAATAAAATATAATTTTAAAAAAGCCATTATGAGAATTTTTGAATTAAACTTATTCACCAAAGGAACCGACCTGATTTAATAGTGAAGTCTGAAGTAGGTTGGGATCTCGAAAAATGTGTTCACTAAAACTCTCCAAATTTGACGTGGCAAAAGAACGTACATACTCAGCAAAGCTAACGTGTTCGTAAGCACCAGTACTCCCATAACTCAGGAAAGTACCTAGTGCCCTTGAGTCAATTAGACCAACGTGACTTAAAATATGTTTTCCTTTGGAATCTATTAAAGCAAAGCCGGGTGTAGCGTCTATATTATATTCTCGTGCCCATTCAAATGGTGAAAGTCTTAGTTCATCAATCAGCATACGCGTGGAACGGTCATCAAAATCTATTTTAACGAGTACAAGTTGCTGCAATATAGTGCTTAATTGGGGGAAAATCTTTTTCTCGATCATACTACAAGGTCCGCACCCTTTCGTTTGAACGTAAACGAGCGTCACCTTAAGCTTTTCTCGGCTCTTTAAAAGACTATGATCCAAATCTTCCCAAACAATATTCTCACGGTTTTCATCAGCAGAGGAATTCACAGGTCCAAAATAAAACAAGGAAAAAAAGATACATCCACCCATTATAGATGTAATAAATTCACTCGCGTTAATATTTAATTTTTTCGTACTTTCCATAATTTTAATTAAGAACAAATTTTTCCTGAACCAGGTAAATAAAACGTTTAATCCCTTAGTCTTTACTTAAGACAGATGTATGAAAAATATTAACCCTTTATTTAAGCAGTAAACCTTTGATTTAAGCCACGAATACGATTTGTAAGCATTCTAATTATCTCTTGCATAATTCTGGGATCATTAGCCATAAGCTGGTAAAAACCTTCATGATGTATTTTAAACAGCACACAATCCTCAGTAGTTTTTGCATCAGCTGATCGAGGCTCTTCATCTAGTAAAGCCATTTCACCAAGACAATTTCCTTTACCTAATTCAGCAATTTTTTTATCGGATTTTATTACATCGACCTTTCCAGAGAGTATCACAAACATGTGATCTCCAAAATCATCTTCTTTGAACAGCATCTGACCTTTTTCACAACGGACCTCTTCGGCTATTTGGGCAATATCACCAATGATATCACTCGGGATCTCGCGAAAAAGATCCACCGTCTTTAGGAAAAACGTCTTCTCTAAAATTGAGTACAATTTATTATCCTTTCGCTCGGCGAAACTATGATGAGTCACATTATCCAAAAGA
>MDTG01249970.1_pt1 | contig 10309 bp, 12 predicted proteins | sample 811421 | NCBI WGS metagenome assembly MDTG01 (sample SAMN05326645, study PRJNA326480) | marine metagenome | isolation source: seawater | place: Pacific Ocean: South East | collected 2011
ATTTAATCAGATTTCACTCTCTTGATATTGAATTTGAGATTATATTACTGATAAGCCTGTCAGAGCCTTTATCGATAATCAGTGTTTGAAAAGCGACAGAGGAACTACAAATTATGCCTGCGAGCGTGGTTGTTAAAGCGGTTCCCATACCGGTCGACATTTTTCTCAGAACTTCCTGCATTGCAGACGCATCGAATGTTTGCACTGAAGATACCGGTCCAAGCATCAGAATAAAACCTATTATCGTTCCAAGTAAACCGAGTTTTAGAATGGTCTCCGATATAAACCATAAGCTGTCATTGGGGCCCTTGTACTTCTCTTGTAAATAAAACAGCGTAACATCAGATTCTGAGTTCATTGAGGCGTTTTTCACTTTCTCAATATCGGATAAAAGGGAATCCTTACTATTTCGGTGGGGATCAGATAATTCTGACATCATAAAACTCTGAGTTTTTGAAATTGAAAAAGCTCTAATACCGCACATTATGGAGGCGTATAAAAATAACAGGATTATTAAGTAAACAATTCGACTTTTATCGGACAAAACGATAGCGCGCAGTAGATTCTCTGAAATCAAAACGAAGGTTACGTAGAAAATTATACCGAGAAAAATTAACCACGTAAGAAAGGGCAAATATTTATTCTCTTTTTTTAAAGCATTGCTCGGTTTAATCATTTTTATACTTATTTATTCTTGTATGTTCACTATCGTACCTAATTTTACAAATTTTTTTAAGTCTCTTGCCTCGAAGTTTCTCAGTGCTATGCATCCCTCGGTCCAATTGATGTTTTCGTGTATTATGATTTTTTTGCGTGTCTCTATCCCGATACCATGGATGCCTATCGCACCACCCAGTAGAGTATTTTGAGGAGGATGACGATTCTCTCGGATGGCGGATATAATCTTGTCAAATTCCTTTTTAGTAATCAAACTGCGTTTGAAGCCGTAGTAAGCGTCTTTGACGTTTGGGTAGTTTATCTGAAAGAAAAAATCGAATTTGCTGCTTTCATTGAACCCTGTGACTTTATATTTTCCGGTAGGAGTTTTTTTGTCTCCTCTTTTAACTTTGTCGCCTGTCCCGCCTCTTCCTGTAGCGATATGATAGGTTTTTATAATCTGGCCATTTTGTTCTATTGTTAGGCTATTGTTGCCTTTCTTAACGACTATCTTGTAGTCATGCTGTCCTACGTTACTGGCATAAACAAAAATGTTTGAAAGTGTAGATAGCAGGAATAATGCCTTGAAAAAAAAAGTGCTAAATTTTAGCGCTTTTTTCTTTGAATGAATTTGCGAAATAATCAAATTTTTCCCCATAAGATGCAATGAGATTGTTATATCAGAGATCCTACATTCGCATCAATGAAATGAATAACCGCATTGTTCTATTCTTGTAATTATGACTCAATTATAACTCACAATAGATTTTAGAAAAATTGGCTTTAAATTTTTAATTTGGGCGGCTTTAAACTTGGAGCTGTTTTTAAAAGCTAGTAATGATGATGGAAATCGACATGGAATTTGATTTTAATAGCACTATTCGTACTCTCGCGTTTGTTGGTCCCAGATTTATATATCGATATCCACTTTCTGATTAAGTGTTAACATAAACTATTCGTTTAGCTATACTACGCTGAGTCAATAGCTGTACGCTATTTTTTTTTTATGAAAGCTTATTGAGGGATAACTATGAAGGACAGTAAAAAAGTTGAGATAGAAGCAGCCACATTTAGACATTTATTAAAGTTTTTACAAGATAATAGTCAGGTGCAAAATATTGACTTAATGAATTTAGCAGGATTTTGCCGCAATTGTATTTCGAAGTGGTACTTGAGTGAAGCGGATAAATGCGGAGAAGAACTGGACTATGAGCAGGCCAGAGAAATAGTTTATGGCATGCCTTATCCTGACTGGAAGGATAAACACCAAAAACCGGCCTCTCCAGAACAGTTAGCTAAGTTGGAAGAAAACGCTAAAAATGATTGAAAGTGTGATTAGTCGCCAAAAATTTGGTTGCTTCTTACTTTTTTTTTGTTTCTTCAATTACTCTGTTTTTGCATATGAAGAAATTAATGTTATTGGCACCAGCCCAGGCTCAGGGGGCTCCGATGCAACGTCGACTCTCCCCTTTAAAGGGCAAACGTTAGGCTTTAACGAGTTAGAGACGAATTCATACTCCGACGTGGTGACCGCTTTGAACAGCGAATTTACAGGGATTAATTTTAACTCCGTTCAGGGAAACCCGCTACAAAATGACTTAAGTTATAGAGGTTTCAATGCTTCTCCATTGCTAGGTGTCTCGCAAGGCTTGAGTGTTTATCTGAATGGTGCACGTATGAATGAGCCCTTAGGAGACGAAATAAATTGGGAGCTGTTTTCTACGTCACTAATGAAAACCGTTAAACTTATCGGTGGCGGAGCGCCTCTTTATGGCCGCAACTCGATTGGAGGAACGTTGTTGTTTGAATCTAAAACTGCATTCGATGATTCGCGCGAGTCTTTTTCTATGGAAACCGGATCTTGGGGAAGAGAAAGGTACACCATGCAGACCTCTCATATTTCCAATAACGAAAAAATTGGCTTTCTTGCAAATGTGAACTATTTTGAAGATGATGGTTGGCGGGAGGACTCACCATCTTATTCTCGAAACTACTACCTCTCTACTTCCTACCGAGGACCACCCGTATCCGTAGACATTACTTATTTCCTATTAGACAGTGACTTAGTCGGCAACGGTGCTTCGCCTGAACAGCTACTGAGGCTTGAAAGAGATGCAATTTTTACTTCCCCAGATAGCACACAAAATGAATTGAATATGTTCAATTTCCAGTCCGATTATGAATTTAAAAATACTAGCAGAATATCCGTAGATGCTTATTTTAGAGTTTCGAAAACTTTATCGTTCAATGGGGACGGTTCAGAACTAACTCTCTGTAACTTTGGCCAAGGAGATTTTTTAGTTGAAGGTTTACGAGCAAATATCGATAGAGTGGGATTACTTGATTCAAATGTGTGTTCGTTAGGAAATCCGCTCGGCGTTACTGACATAGATTCATTAGAGGATGCTTTAAATAATTTATCTAATGTAGTTGATTTCGACTTGGATGAGATTGATGAAGATGAGATTTCTGGCTCTGGTCTCTTATCCGATTCTGCTATAAATAATTTGTCGCAACGCAAACAAAATTCGTTTGGGGTAAATTTTAATTATGGATTGAGAAAAAATTTTGGAAAGATAGAGTCGAAGAGCAATTTTGGTGCAAGTTGGAATAAAGGAAAAACTCGTTTTAGGTCATCAACAGAACTTTCTGATATAGACCCTACATCAAGAAGCACAAAAGGCTTGGGGCTAGGGGCTTTCTTGTTGGAAGAGGCAGCTTCAGTTTCAACAAAGACAATTGATTGGGGAATATTTATTGATGAAACTATTCGCCTGAATAGTCGATTATCTGTTTTTACGGGATTGAGATATGATAATGTAGCCATAGAGATAAACGATGTGTCCTTGGAGCGCCCTGAGTTAAATGGAGAGCATGATTTCAACAGAGCGAGCTTCCATCTTGGTTTTTCCTATGAGTTAATAAGAGATACCTATTTCTTCTCAAATTACAATGAGGCATCTAGAAGTCCCACACCGATAGAATTATCCTGCAACGAGGGAACTTTTCAACTCGCTCAGACTATAGCGTCACGAACCGGTGATGACCCCGACGATATAGATTTTGAGTGTAGATTGCCAAATGCTTTTGTTGCAGATCCTCCACTTGATCAAATTGTTTCAAAAAGCTTTGAGATTGGACTTAGGTCACCGACCAGGTTAGGTGGGATAGATTTGAGTTTTTATTCATCTGCCGTTAATAATGACATTATTTTTCAGTCAACGGGCCGTGGCACGGGTCTGTTTGGGAATGTTGAAAAGACCAAACGGCAAGGTTGGGAGTTGGCGAAGGGATTTAAAGGTCGTTATGGGTCGCTGTTGTTTTCTTACGCTTATACGGAAGCAACTTTTGAGAGCACCTTAAATATATTGAGTCCTAACCATCCTTTCTCTGATAGCTCAGGCGAAATTCTTGTTTCGAAAGGTGATTTGATGCCCGGTATTCCAAAGCACAAGTTTCTAGGTAGCTGGTCATTTACAATTGGCGATCAGAGTTTTTTCCGATTTCAAGGACAATATTCGAGTGGAAGTGTTTTAAGAGGAGATGAATCGAACCAGCTTTCAAAGACTGACTCCTATTTTAAGCTTGACATTATTTATAGAGTACAAGTCTCAAAAAATATATCAGCGTACGTCAAGGCCGCAAACGTTTTAGATAGGAATTATGAGAATTTTGGTATTGTCGGAGAAGACCCGTCTAGGTTGCTTCCTAATTTGAATCCTAAGTCTTCAATCTTTTTGAGTCCGGGCGAGCCGCGTGGCGTTTGGCTAGGCTTTAATTTGAAGTATTAGTCGTCTACTAGGATTCCCCATGGAAATTTTCCAACTTTTATAGTGTTTATTCTTTGCAGTTTTTCCACGTCAATTACGGAAACTTGATGGTCAAGGCCATCAGTTGAGTATATTTTTCTTCCACTATTATTTTTTGCCAATCCCCAAACGCGACCCCCCACAGAAATTGTATTCTCGATTTTAAAAGTCTCCGTATTCATGACGAAAACTTTATTGGAGCGACCGCCAGCGACAAAGGCGAGTTTTTTTTCGTCAATGATTATGATGTCTTTGGGTTTTGCCGAGCTATCAGCAAGTTGAGTTTTGTTTAAGGTTGTGCCATTTACGGTATCAATGCTTCTAATTTCGCTACTGATTTCAGAAGTGGCATAAGCAATTTGGTTTACTTCACCAAAGGCGACGGACCGTGGTCTTGCACCGACAAGAACATTATGTCTAATCTTGTGACTAGGTATGTCGATGATGTGGAGCATGTTTGAGGACTCGCTTGTTACGATAACGGTGTCTCCGTTAGGTGAAATGGCTACTCCTTCGGGCTCGATCCCCACTTCAATTTCTGCTAAGAGGACCCCTTCTGGTGTGTAAACGGAAGCTTTTGCATCCTCCTCATTAGAGATGTATATGTTGCCATTACCATGAACTGAAAATGTCTCAGGGTCGTCACCGCAAGCAAAACTTCTGATTATTTTTAAACTGATTGGATCGATAACAGCTATTTTATTCTCTGCACTTATAGCGACATAAATCTCGTGGCGACTCGGTGATATACCGATACCTCTGGGCCTTTTCCCCACAGCTATCTCCTTAATAACCTTTTCAGATTTTATATCAATAACAGATACTGTGTCGCTCGCCTCATTAGTAACAAAAATTCTATTGGTTTTGCCGTGTCCCTCTGAAATCCACGAAAAATGGATTACGGTGACAAAGAGAATAAAAATAGCTCTCATAATATTCCTTTTTTTATTTGTAACACTCTGTTATCCCAAGACTGTCGAGATTAGTAGTCGAAGTTACACCTTTAACTGGAGCGTATCCTAATAGTTTATTTGAATTTGCTAATAATATTGGTTGTCTGAGTTGCCCCGTCTCTCTGAAACTTAAGCCTATTCCTTTTTGACCATCAAAATTTGATATTGATTTGATTTCGTATAAAAGGTCTTCCGGCATATTATTTTGAATTATAGATTCTGCGATTATCTTCACCGAAACCCAGCCAGACCATGAACCATCGTCCATAGGTTTTTGAAATTTTTCTTTAAATCTATTGTTTAACTGCGACGCTGCAAATTTTTTAAAGTCTGGGTGCCAAGCGAGCGCATTAATTTCTTCGAACTTGGATATATTTCTCCATTGTTCTCTTGCATCGTCCAGCATTCGTTGGCTAGGAACGATATTTAACACATTTTCAAAACATTCCTCCCTAATCGAGTTGCTTTTGCTTGCTGTATTGAATACTGGGGATTCTAAAAATTGCTCTGCTAATAGCCGTAGTTCGCCGGTGTTACGATTTGTGATTATCGCGATCGGCTCATTTATAAACTCAAGTTGCATTTTTGACGGGTTTTCTATTAGGTTATATTGAAAGTTAAGGAATTTTCCTTGAAGGTTAGCTTCTTCAACCCCTAGTGTAATGCCGGCAAAGTGTGACTTCTCAATGTTTCCGAAAAATAAAATGTTAACTTCCTTTGTAAGGGCGGAGGATTGAGAAGCAAAAATTGATACTATAAAAAAAGCAATGGCCTTTAGTGAAACGGTAATCTTTGATATTGCGCTAGCTAAGAAACACTTGATAATTGAACGATTCATTTTTTCTCAAATTGTATATTTACATAAGCTGCAAGTATTTATATTGTATAAAAATCACGAACGGTATGTCCTTTAAGATTTTAATATTAGCCTAAAAAATTATAAATTAACATTTTTTACTTTTACGATAATGGCAATTGTCGTTTATTTTTCATATCTTAGATGCAGATTTTTTTCGTTGAGTTTAAAATAGTTGACAAAAATACTTGGAGATAAAGGATGAGAACGCTATACCCTCCTGTAGAGCCTTATAGTAGTGAAATACTTAATACGGGCGATGAACATAAAATTTATGTTGAGCGCTGTGGCAACCAGAATGGAATACCTATCCTGTTTCTTCATGGTGGACCGGGAGGAGGTTGTAAACCCGATCATCGACAGTTTTTTGATGCCTCGAAGTATAATATTATCCTATTCGATCAACGTGGCGCGGGTCGGTCTACTCCCTACGGTGAAATAAGGCATAACGATACACAGAGACTTATTTCTGATATTGAGATAATTAGAAAGCGATATGAGATAGATCAATGGTGTTTATTCGGAGGTTCTTGGGGAGCAACTTTGGCCCTTAAGTATGCTTTAGAACATCGAAAAAGAGTTGATGCTTTGATTTTGAGAGGGACTTTTTTAGCTAGAAAATCAGACTTTGATTGGTTTCTCGGTCATACCGGTGCAGCAAGAATATTGCCTCAGGAATGGCAAGAGTTTTTGACATCTATTGGTTCCACTAGTTCTGAGGATATTCTTCCTTATCTCTATGAACAAATTACATCACATAAATACGAGGTGCAGAAAAAGACAGCTCTAGCTTGGGATAAGTGGTCAGGAGCAGTAGTTGGTTATTCTTTTAACAAACCTCTTGAGACAATGGTGAGTGACGAGAATATGGCAATTTCTAGAGCGAAAATTGAACTTCACTATGCAAGTAATAATTATTTTCTAGAAGAAAATGAAATTTTAGATAACGTGAATATTATTCAACAGATAAAAACAATTATTGTTCATGGTGGAAGAGATATTACATGTCTACCGGAAAGTTCTTGGTCATTGCAGAATAAGCTATCAAATTCTCGACTGCAAATTTTGCGAACGGCGGGTCATTTATCAAGCGATGCGGACACCGTTGATGCATTGGTTGCAGCTACCGAAGAAATTTCCAATTTACCAATATATTCTTAATGAAGAGTTCTTAAGTGTCTTTTAATTTCACGAAAATTAGACCAGATAAGAGCCCAATTATTATTGGGATTCTCAATGTAACTCCCGACAGTTTTTCTGATGGTGGAAAATTTTATACAACTAACACCGCTGTCGATAGGGCAATTCAAATGTTCGACGAAGGTGCGGATGTTGTTGATATAGGTGGAGAATCGTCTCGTCCAGGTTCGAAGCGCATAAGTGCCGTTGAAGAGGCTAGGCGAGTGATTCCTGTTGTTAAACGAGTGAAATTTTTGAGACCAGACGGGCTGCTTAGCATAGATACTCAAAAACCTGAAATAGCGAGAATGGGTCTCTGTGAAGGTGCAGATATTATTAATGATATTACGGGCGGACAAAATCAGTTGATGCTTGAAACCGTTAAAACTTTTAATGCGGGCATGATTCTCATGCACATGCAAGGTCAACCTGAAACAATGCAAACTAATCCTACTTATGACCGAGTGGTTGAAGAGGTAAAAAGCTTTTTAGCAGAGAGGCACCGTGCTGCGAAAGCTCAGCTCATTGATAGTAACAGTTTAGCGATTGATCCAGGCATTGGATTTGGCAAAAGTTTTGAGCATAATCTGGGCTTATTAAAGCAACTGAAACATTTGAATGAGGAAAAACTTACGATTGTGTTAGGCACAAGTCGGAAGAAATTTTTACAAACGATTTGCAATTTTGACACTATTGAGGAACTTATTGGAGCCACTTGCGCAACAACAGCTCTCGGCGTGCAGGCTGGTGCAGGCGCATTTAGAGTTCATGATGTGGCTCAAAATCGACAGGCAGCGGACGTCGCTTGGAAAATTCACAATCTATGATGGAGTCGTTAAATGACAGAGAAAATTGAAATTTTAGAATCGAACCAACTTATCGAAGTATTAAATAGTAGATTGCCTCAATGGGAGAAAAAAAATCATTTTTTAGAAAGGGTTATTGACACTTCTGGATGGAGGTCGACCATGATGATTGCTAACGCTATTGCACATATTTCTGAGGTGGCGTGGCACCATCCTGAACTTAGTCTAAGTTATGGAGGGGTAGTTATAAATTTACACACACATGATGTTGGCGGGATTACTTATTTAGATATTGAGTTAGCCGAGAAAATAGATTCCTTTCTTTCTTGGTCACCGGCTACAGATAAGGATTCCTATCTTCCAGGAACACCCAAAAGCCATAACTATTTTGGTTAGAGGGAGAGGGTGCGACAAAGATTATGCAATTTACTGTTTGCTGAGGTTCCACTCTCCGGATTTACCACCGGATTTATGAATTACTTTTATAGACCCGATTTCCATTGTTTTATCAACTGACTTACACATGTCGTATATTGTCAGGAGACTTATCTGAACGGCGTGTAAAGCTTCAATTTCCACTCCCGTTTTGCCTATATTTTCAACCGTCGCAGAGCAGAGAATTTGTTCGAGGCTTTTTGCTATTTCAAATTGGATGCTCACTTTAACGATTTCTATCGGATGACACAGTGGTATAGTATCGGCAGTTCTTTTGGCAGCCATAATTCCAGCTACTCTAGCTACAGCAATGACGTCTCCCTTATGATGACTACTTTCTATAATCTTTTTACAAGTTGTGGGCTTTAGTTTAATTATTCCTGAGGCAACCGCCTTCCGTTTTGTGTTATTCTTCGAACTGATGTCGACCATATTAGCTTCGCCGCTTTGGTCAAGATGTGATAGATTTTTCATATTTTTAGGCAATATTTTGTGTAACTGGTTGATTGTAGGATAGCAGAATAATTATGGTGCTGTAATTTAAAAATGGTGATAAAAGTAAAGTTTCTGGCAAGTTTGGCCGAATGCTATAATGATAAAGAAGTTCTTTTTAGGAAAAACAAAGAAGACTCTGCGCTAGATATTTGGATTCGTTCCACTGGAGAACAAAGGCCTCCTGAAGGTACTTTATGCGCTGTTAATTTCGAGAAGGTTGAGTTTGACAATGTGGTGCGTGATGAGGATGAAGTTGCTTTTTTTCCACCTGTTACCGGGGGGTAATTAATGACAGTCTTAATAACTGATAGCCCATTTGAGCCTTATGTCGAGTTAAAAAATTTTATGGAGTCATCAATTAGTTTGAACCCTGAAGTTGGAGGGTGCTCAACGTTTGTTGGTTCCATGAGAGATTTTAATTTAGGTCAAAAGGTTGACTCTATGTTTTTGGAACACTATTCACCAATGACAGAGAATATATCTAATCAGGTTATTTTTTATGCCATCAAGCGATGGAAACTTGTTGATGCTTTTCTGATTCATCGCGTTGGAAGAGTTTTTCCCTGTGATCCAATAGTACTAGTAGCTACTTGGTCATCGCATCGATCCGATTGTTTCGAATCATGTCGACATATTGTAGAGCAGCTAAAGACTGAAATTCCATTTTGGAAAAAAGAATACGTAGGAGAGGCGAGTAGATGGGTGTCAGTCAATACTCCGCGAGAGCCTAAATAAAAATTCTATACTTGATAAAAGTTTCAATTTTCTAGGGTGTTTATCATATTTGAAAAAGGTTGCACCAAAACAAGTTCGCCTTTTCTAATCGTTTTTAAATCTGGACTTAGGTGGATGAAACAGTTTGCGCGCGACATAGAGCTTAGGGCTCCCGAGCTTTGTTGATCCAGTTTTTTCACTAGGAACTGACCTTTTCTGGGTTGTGTGAGGATTCCTCGCTGAAATTCGGTTCTTCGATTAGTTTTAACAATGTCTGTTTGAATTTCCGCGTATATGGTCAAGGCTTGAGATTTCTTTTGTCCCGATAACTTCTCCAATGCATGTGTTACAAATTGTTCAAAGGTAACCATTGCAGATACTGGGTTTCCGGGAAGTCCAAAAAAA
>MDTG01281993.1_pt1 | contig 10309 bp, 10 predicted proteins | sample 811421 | NCBI WGS metagenome assembly MDTG01 (sample SAMN05326645, study PRJNA326480) | marine metagenome | isolation source: seawater | place: Pacific Ocean: South East | collected 2011
TAAATGAATTAAGTTATGTAGTTGATTTTGGTTCAGGATCACTCAATAATTCAGTTTGGTTTGCAAAAAATGGTATTAAAACATTATCAATAGATTATGCATTTAATAAAAAAAATTTTATACAAAAAAATTTAAATTACAAAAATATTGATATTACTAAAACTAAAAAATTAGATTTTTTAAAAAAAAAAGAAATCAATTTATTAATTATTCATCAATTTATTGATCATATTTATTTAAAAGATGCTTTTAATGTTTTAAATTTTGTTAGAAACAACTTAAAAATAAAATACATATTCATATCTTTTTTGACTACAAATTGTAAAGGGTCTCATGTAGTGGGTAAAATATCAAATAAAAAGAGTTATTTGTCTCCTATATCAGATAGAATGAATTCTAAATTAAAAGAGCTTCACACTTTCTACTCAAAAAAAAATATTAATAAAGCATTAAAAATATTAAATAATTTTAATATCGATAAACAAATTAATATTACGGAAACTTATATTGATAATTTTAAAAAAAAAAATTTAATGTCGACAGATCATTATTTATTAAAAAAGAATGTTTTTTCAAAAAGTAATTAAAATAATAGACGTAATTTTTTTATCCAATCTAGTTTTTTTTCCTCCAAAAAAAAATAAAATATTAATTTTCGATAAAAATGGTTCAAAAATTATTTTTAATTATATAGATAAAAAAAGTTGTAGCATCTTGTCTACAAGAAATGAAAATTTTAATCTATATATAATTTTTTTAATGATAGTAAAATTTAAGAAATTAAATATGTTAAGTTATTTAGATACATATATAAAATTTTGCCAACCTAGTTACATTTTTACGTATACAGACAATAATTTTAATTTTTATAGATTAAAAAAACTAAATTGCAAAATTAGGTTTATAGCAATTCAGAACGGAATTAGAGATTTTCAATTAGAGGGATATAATGAAATTTTAAGAGAAAAGTTATTTATAGATGATTTTTTTGTTTTTAGCAAAAGTTCAGGAAAAGAAATTAATAAATACATAAAAGCAAAGTTTTATCCAATTGGATCTTTAAAAAATAATCTTTTTTATAAAAATAAATCAAAAAAAAAAAATAAAGTTTTTTTTATTTCTCAATTTTTTAATAAATCATTTGATCTTAAAAAAAAATCTTTTCAAAATTTTTATAAATGTGAGCATAAATTGTTAACATATTTGAATGATTATTTTAAAGACACAAAATATGAATTAATTATTTTAGCTAGAAATTTCTCAAATAACAAAAAAAATGAACTTATTTTTTATCGTAATATTTTTAAATCAAATCGGTTTAATATTGAATTTAAAAACAACGAGAATGAAAGTTATAAATATTTTAACGGAAAAAATTTTTTTATTTTTATAAGATCCACACTAGGATTCGAAGCATGGTCTAGAAATGAAAGAGCTATCTCGTTTGCCGAAAGAAAAATAGATAAACTTGATGAATTTTATATTGACCCTTCTAGAAAATTAAAAAAAAAAGGATTTTTTTATACAAATAATATGAATCAAAATGAATTTAAAAGACTGATGAATAATCTTTTTTCGAAAAATCAAATAATGATTAAAAAAGAAACTAACAAATTAAAAAATTATTTCTTGAAATATGACTATAATAACAAAATATTTAGAAAATATTTAAAAAAGTACAAAATTTAAAATTATGACTAAAAAAGTAACAGTAATTGATTATGGGATGGGAAATATTGAAAGTTTAAAAAATGCAGTAAACAAACTGGGATTTAAAAATTCATTTTATTCTGAAAAAAATGAAATTTCCTCAAATATAGTAATTATACCTGGAGTAGGTAGCTTTAATCATGCATCAGATTTATTTAAAAAAAAAAAAATAGACGCTAAAATAATTAAATTTACTGAAGATAAAAATAATTTCTTAATCGGTATTTGTTTAGGAATGCAATTATTTTTAACATACGGTAATGAAAATGGAAAAAGTAATGGGCTTAATTTAATAAAAGGAAGTGTAGATATAATTTCTGAGTTAAAACAATACAGACTTCCAAACGTAGGTTGGAAAAAGACATATATAAAGGAAAGTAAAAATTTTATACATCTAAAAGAATTTGATAAAGAAGAATTTTATTATGTACATTCTTATAAAGTAAATCCAAAAAAAAATGAAAATATAATAGGATATTCAGATTTTAATGGCTTGAAATTTTCCTCAATTATTACCAATGGTCAGAATGTGATTGGGACACAATTTCATCCTGAAAAAAGTGGAGAAATAGGACTTCAATTTTTAGAAAGATTAATTTCTAAAATTTAATTTTATGAAAAATAATTTTTCACTTTATGGACTTCCTGAAAAAGTAATTTATTGTAAGAAATGCGTTATAAGTAATCAAAGACCAAGTAGTGTAGTTGAGTTTAAAAATTCAAACAATAAAAAAGTAGGAATTAATATAAATCCTAAAACTAAATTATGTGATGCATGTGAATATAATTCTATAAAAGAGGAAATTGACTGGCCTTCAAGAGAGGAGGAATTATTAAAACTTTTAGAAAAATATAGAAAATCTTCTGGGTATGATTGTGTAGTTCCTGGTAGTGGAGGAAAAGACAGTGCATTTACAGCTCACTTGTTAAAATATAAGTACGGCATGAATCCGCTAACAGTAACTTGGGCACCTCATTTATATACAGATATTGGATGGAAAAATTTTACAAATTGGATGCACGTAGGAGGTCTTGATAATATTTTATTTACTCCAAATGGAAAAGTTCATAGGACATTAACTCATTTAGCATTTAAAAACTTATTACATCCGTTTCAGCCATTCATCATTGGTCAAAAAATAATAGGTCCTTTAATAGCTATGAAATTTGATATTCCTCTTATTTTTTATGGTGAAAACCAAGCTGAGTACGGGAATAAAATTACAGAAAATGAGAGTCCAAAAATGAATACAAAGTTTTTCTCAAATAAGAATAAAGAAAACATAATTTTAGGTGGTGAACCAATAAATAAAATAATAAAAGATTATAAATTTAGACTAAATGATTTTGAACCATATATACCACCAAATTTAGAGGACATAACAAAGAAGAATATAGAGCAAAGGTACCTTGGATATTATATTAAGTGGGATCCACAAGAATGTTTTTATTACGCTGTAAAAAATACAGGATTTATTCCAAATAGTGAGAGAACAGAGGGATCTTACTCTAAATATTCAAGTATTGATGATAAAATTGATCCTTTTCATTATTATCTAACATTTATCAAATTTGGGATTGGTAGAGCAACTTATGACGCGTGTCAAGAAATTAGAAATGAAAAAATTACAAGAGAAGAGGGAATAAATCTTGTAAAACAATTTGATTCAGAATTTCCAAAAAAATATTTTAAGGAATTCTTAGAATATATATATATTAACGAAAATGATTTTTTCCAAACCTTAGATAAATTCAGATCACCTCATCTTTGGTCTAAGGAAAAAAATAAATGGAAAATTAAAACTCAAATTTTTAATTAATAAAAGTATATTTTTAATCATGAGGGTCATTGGTAGAATAGATATTAAAAACAATCACGTCATTAAAGGTATAAATTTAGAAGGACTAAGAAAAATAGGTAATCCAGAAAAAATTATTCATAGTTATTACAACCAAAAAATTGACGAACTTTTAATAATTGATTCTGTTGCAAGTTTATATGGGAGAAATAATTTATTTGATTTTATAAAAAGTATTACTAAAGATATTTTTGTGCCGATTACATTGGGTGGAGGCATAAGATCTTTGAAAGACATAGAAAATGCTTTAAAATCAGGAGCGGATAAGGTTTCTATTAATTCAAAAGCTTTAGAAAATCCAAATTTTTTAAAAGATGCATCAAATAATTTTGGAGAGTCCACAATAGTTTCAAATATTGAGGCGAAAAAAATTAAAGAGAACCATTGGGAGCCTTACAAGTTCTGTGGAAGAGAAAGAACAAATCTAAAGTTAGAGGATTGGCTGAGACAAATTCAATCTCTTGGTTGTGGTGAAATTTTACTTACTTCAATAGATTTCGAAGGTACAGAAAAAGGATTTGATTTAGAGCTTATAGAATTTACGCACGATAAAATTTCAAAACCATTAATTGTTTCGGGTGGATGTGGAAAAATAGATGATATAAAAATTATAAAACAAAACTTTAAAGATACATCTGTAGCACTAGCATCAGTTCTTCACTATAATAAAGTTGAATTAAAAAATATAAAAAAATCATTATATGAATAAAGAAAATATTGTTGCAATAATTCCTGCTAGAAAAGGATCAAAAGGTATAAAAAATAAAAATATAATTAAAATAAATAAAAAACCTTTAATAGCTTATTCAATATTAACGGCAAAAAAATGTAATTTAGATAAAATAATTGTTACTACAAATTCAAAAAATTATCAAAAAATTTCAAAAAAATATGGAGCTGAAACTCCTTTTTTGAGACCAAATAATATATCTAATTCAAAATCTCTTGATCAAGATTATCTTAGACATTGTTACTTTTGGTTTTTAAGGAAAAATTATAAAATTGATATTTTTGTTATCTTAAGGCCAACTACACCAATAAGAGATTTTAAAGAAATTAAGAAAATTTTAAATTTTTTTAAAAAAAATAATTTAAACTTTCTTAGATCTGCACATGAGTCGGCAGAATCACCTTTTAAATGGTTTAAAAGAGATAAAAAAGGTTATTTCCTTCCCTTATCTAAAAATTTAAGTTTAAAAACAACCAATCAAAGAAGACAAGATTTTGAGAAAGTATACATTCCCAATGGATATATTGATATTTTAAGAACAAAATTTATGAATAATCAAAATATATATGGAAAAAAAATGTATGTGTATAAGACTAAAAAAACTTTAGAGATAGACAATATGGAAGATTACAACTTAATAAAAAAATTAAAAATTGATGTTTAAGATCGGAAGTCGAAAAGTTGGTGAAAAATATCCACCATTAATTATTGCAGAAATAGGGATTAATCACAATGGTTCATTGGACGTTGCTATTGAGCTTGCAGATGCTGCCATTAGTTCTGGAGCTGAAATTATAAAACATCAAACACATGTTGTTGAAGATGAGATGTCAATAGAAGCAAAAAATGTTATTCCAGGAAACGCAAAAAAATCTATTTTCGAAATTATTAAAAAATGTTCATTGAATGAAAAAGATGAAATTAAATTTGCTAAGTATATAAAAAGTAAAAAAAGGTTGTTTATTAGTACTCCTTTTTCGAGGGCTGCAGCAGACAGACTTATAAAAATAGGAGTGCCAGCATTCAAGATTGGATCAGGCGAATGTAATAATTATCATTTTGTAGAGTATTTATCTAAATTTAAAAAACCCATTATAATGAGCACGGGCATGAATAATATTAAAAGTATTACAAAATCAGTAAATATATTACGAAAAAAAAAAATACCTTTAGCCTTACTTCATTGCACAAATATTTATCCTACCCCTCCCAAACTTGTAAGACTTGATTGTATTCAAGAATTGAAAAAATCATTTTCTGATTGTGTGATTGGGTTGTCAGATCACACAGAAAACATTTATACTAGTCTTGGAGCTGTAGCTAAAGGAGCCAGAATTATTGAAAAACATTTTGTAGATGATAAGAAAAAAAGAAAGGGTCCAGATATTACGTCCTCGATGGATAAAGAAGATTTAAAAAATTTAATTATTGGATCTAACGAAATCTTTTTAGCTAGGGGAGGAAATAAAAAACCTTTAAAAGAAGAAATAAAAACAATTGCTTTTGCATTTCCTTCTGTTGTTTCACTTAGAGATTTAAAACCTGGGGATAAATTGGATAAAAAAAATATTTATTTAAAACGTCCTGGTGGAGGTGATTTTGGTATAGATGATTTAACCAAGCTTTATGGAAAAGTCGTTTTAAAAAAAATTAAGAAAAATTCTCAAATTAAAAAGACAAATATAAAATGAAAAGAATAATTTTTGTGACTGGTACAAGAGCCGATTATGGAAAATTAAAATCTCTAATATTGATATTACAAAAAAATAAAGCTTATAAAGTTAATATTTTTGTTACAGGAATGCACAATTTAAAAAAATTTGGAAATACTTGGGATGCTCTTAGAAAAGACAAAATTAAAAATATTTACAAATTTAAAAACCAAAGAATTGGTGATAGAATGGATTTGATATTATCTAAAACCATAATAGGATTTAGTAATTATACAGAAAAAATAAAACCCGATTTAATTGTTATACATGGTGATAGAGTGGAAACACTCGCATGTGCAATTGTGGGCTCTCTCAATAATATCAGAACAGCACATATTGAAGGAGGTGAAGTTTCAGGAACTGTAGATGAAATTTTACGACATGCTATATCTAAATTAAGTCATATACATTTTGTTACAAACGGAAAAGCTAAAAAAAGATTAATTCAAATGGGTGAACTTAAAAAAAATATATATGTAATTGGTTCACCTGACATAGATATTGTAAATTCTAAAGATCTACCAACTATTGAACAAGTTAAAAAAAAATATGAAATAAAATTCGAGAATTATGCCCTAGCAATTTTACATCCAATTACAACTGAACAAAGAATGATAAAAAAAAATACCAACGAATTTCTTAAGTCAATATTATCTTCAAAATTAAATTATATTTTTATTTACCCAAATAATGACCAAGGAAGTGAAATAATTTTTAATGAATATAAAAACATCTCTCAAAAAAAGAGTGTCAAAATCTTACCTTCAATGAAATTTGAATATTATTTAACAGCTTTAAAAAATGCTCAATTTATAATTGGAAACTCTAGCTCAGGTATAATTGAAGCTCCATTTTACGGTGTACCCACAATAAATATTGGAAAAAGACAAAATAATAGAGCAAAACTAAAATCAATTCATAATTGCAACTTTAATCATAAGAAAATTTTTTCATTAATTAATAAGTTTTCAAAAAAAACCAAAAGATTTAAAAGTAATAAGTTTTTTGGTAAGGGAAATAGCTTTATAAATTTTTTAAATATTCTTAAAGATAAAAATATTTGGAAAACAGATATTCAAAAAAGTTTTAAAGAAATAATTAAATAAAATCAAAATTGAAAAAAAACAAAATATTAGCCCTAGTTCTTGCAAGAAAAAATTCAATAAGATTAAAAAATAAGAACATATTAAAGTTAGGTAATAAACCAATGATTAGTTGGACTTTAGGAGATATTAATAAGTTAAAAAAAAATTTTATTGATATTATGATATCAAGTGACTCTAACGAAATCTTATCAATAGGTAAAATTCATAAATTTATAACCTTAAAAAGACCAAAAAAATTATCTGGAAAAAAAACATCTTCAGAGTCTGCTACATTACACTCACTTAACTTTTACAGTAAAAAATATAAAAAAAAAATAACACATATTTTTCTATTTCAACCTACCTCGCCATTTAGATCTCTCAATAATATATTAAAAGCAATTGAATTATCAAATAAATTCAAAAAAGAAAGAGTTATTAGTTGTAAAAAAGAAAATAATAAATTGATAATAAATGGGAATTTATATGTTTGCCCAACGCAAATATTAAAAAGAAATGGAAAATTTGAAAGCAATTCATTTATTCCACTGATAATTAAATCGAGAAAACAAAATATTGATATTGATAATATTGATGATTTCAATATGGCAAAAAGATATGTTAAATAAATTAGGTTTAATTCAAGGAAGATTATTAAAAAGAGAAATTAAAAGTAAATTACAATCGTTTCCTTGGTCATCTTGGAAAGAAGAATTTTTTTTAATGAATAAAATAGGATTAAAAAATCTTGAATGGACACTTGATTATAAAGATTTTTTAAAAAATCCAATAAATACTAAAAAAGGAAATGTAATTATAAAAAAACTTAAAAAAAAATATAAAATACAAATTCAATCTATAACTTGTGATTTTTTTATGCAAAGACCATTTTATAAAAAAAAATTTGAAACATATCAGGATAAAATTTTCAATTATTTAAAAATACTTATTAAAAATTCATCAAATTTAAATGTAAAATATTTAATTTTACCATTAGTTGATAAATCATCATTAGAAAATAAAAATGAAGAAAAAAAACTTATATTCAATATATCAAAACTTGAAAAATTATTAAAAAAAAAAAAAATTCAAATTTTGTTTGAATGTGACTACGAGCCAAAAAAATTAAAAAGTTTTATAAAAAAATTTAATACCAAATTTTTTGGTATCAATTATGATACCGGAAATAGTACTAATCTTAATTATAAATTTGAGAAAGAAATGATTAATTATAGGTATATAAAAAATGTACACTTGAAGGATAGAAAAATTAATGGATTTTCAAAAAGGTTTGGTAAAGGAGATACAAACTTTAAAAAAATTATTAGCTTCTTTGAAAAAAATAATTATAAGGGAAAATATATTTTTCAATCGTATGTTCCAGTTAGCAAAAATTCATACAAAGAATTTCAAATGAATTTAAATTTTATAAAAAAAATATTAAGAAAAAATGATAAAAACAAAAAATAGATATATCAAAACTAAAATTCCAAATTTAAAAAGTATTAAAATTATTAATAAATTAAAAAAAAATGAACCAAGGGGAATGCACGGACAATTTCCAATTGTGTGGAAAAAAGCAAAAGATTTTAGTGTTTTTGACCATCTCGGAAATAAATTTATAGACTTTTCAAGTACGATTTTGGTTGCAAATATTGGACATTCAAATCCAAGAGTAATTTCAAAAATAAAAGATTTAATTAAAAAACCACTTTTTCATACTTATAATTATGCAAGTTTAGAAAGATTAGAGTATTTAGAAACATTAATTAGATTTGTTCCAAAATACTTAAAAAAAGCATTTTTACTTTCTTCAGGAACAGAGGCAACAGAGGCTGCTTTAAAAATTATGAGGTATCATGGCAAAATCAATAAAAATGGTAAAAATATTATATTTTCATTTGATGGAAATTGGCATGGAAGAACATTGGGAGCAGAGATGCTTGGAGGAAAAAAAAATTTAAAAAAATGGATTACAAATAAAGATAAAGATATTATTCAGCTTCCTTTTCCATACCCATGGACAAAAAATTTTAATAAGAAAAATTTTTTTGAAAAAAATATAAAAAGAATTTTGTTGAAACGTAATATAAATGCAAAAAAAGATATATCTGGAATTATTCTTGAGACATTTCAAGGATGGGGAACAATTTTCTATCCTAAAAGTTTTATTAATGAAATAAAAAAATTTTCAAAAAAAAACAATATTTTAATTGCATTTGATGAAATACAATCTGGATTTGGAAGAACAGGTAAATTATTTGGTTATATGCACTATAATATTAAACCAGATATTGTTTGTTGTGGAAAAGGAGCAGGGTCAGGTTTTCCATTATCAATAGTACTTGGAAAAAAAAAAATAATGGATTTACCAGATGTTGGAGAAATGTCGTCAACACATTCTGCAAATCCATTGGCCTGTGTTATTGGAAAAGCTACAATTGAAGAAATTGATAAAAAAAATTTAATAAATAACTCAAATAAAAAAGGTTTATTTTTACACAGAGAATTAAATAAATTAAAAAAACAATTTCCAAAGTTAGTTAAATATATTTTTGGAAAAGGATTAGTAGCATCTATTATTTTTAATAAAACTTATTCTAAACAAATTAATTTAGTTGTTGAAAAGATAGGTGATGAATGTTTTAAAAATGGTCTTATAGTTATAAAGACTGGAAGAGAGTCGTTAAAAATTGCACCTCCACTCTCAATATCTCATTCTGCATTAAAAGAAGGAATAGAGATTATTAAAAACTCAATTAAAAAAGTTAGTATAAAAAAATAAATTATGCAAAAAGTAAATAATATAACCTATAGAGGTGTTGAAAAACTTAGCTCATTTAATAATAAAACTTTTGAAATGTATTGTGAAAAAAAAATAAATTCTTGCAAAAAACATATTAAGTTCCTAAAAAAAAAAAATATAATTAAAGACGAAAATCAATATAATGTTTGTGAAATAGGCTCAGGGAATGGAAGGTTATTATACAGCCTTGAAATGGAAAAAATTATTAATCAAGGTATTGGAATTGAAGTAAGCAAAAGTAGATATTTATTTTCAAAAAAATTTTCAGAGTATGTTAATTCAAAAAATATTCACATAGTAAATAAAAACTTTATAAATTTTAAATTTAAAAGAAATTTTTTTGATATAATTTTTGGTATTGATATAATTTTTAATATTATTAGTGCCAATTCAAAATTTGAACAAAA
>MDTG01343180.1_pt1 | contig 10309 bp, 5 predicted proteins | sample 811421 | NCBI WGS metagenome assembly MDTG01 (sample SAMN05326645, study PRJNA326480) | marine metagenome | isolation source: seawater | place: Pacific Ocean: South East | collected 2011
GGACGAGCGCGCGTGGGGGGAGACGCTCCCTCGCACCCAACCGCCCCGGGTCTTCTTTCGCGGGTCTTTCGCGAGAGCACGCGCGGAAGAGAGAGAGAGAGAAAGAGCGCGCGTCGTTTCAAAATTAATTTGAGAAAAAAAAAAGAGGAAAAGAGGGGAGTGACGAAACGACGCGTGGAGGTGCGCATCCTCGCATCGCTCGCGCATCATGAATGAAATGAACGAGGATGACGCGCAAATGAGGGTCAAAGAACACTTGAAGTTGATGCCCTCGAGGTACGTTAAAGATTTCTGCACTCCGCGGGATATCGCGTTGCACATGGAAGCGTTAGATGTCTCGAGAAGGAATAAAGGCGCCTTCGCAGTCCGCAGCGGAGTGCAAAGAAAAACACGAGGGAGCACGGGAGAGGACGAAGAGGAGGAGGAAGAGAAAATCTGGGAGGACGACCGTCATCAAAGAAGAAGCGAAGACGAAGAAGCGACGACCACGACGCGTGCGGAGAACGAAGGCGCGCATTCGGAGTCAAACGGAAAGCGAAGAAGTCGGAAGATACAAAGCCAGACGACGGATGCTACCAAAAGTCGCACGAATTTGACCCTTTGCGGCACACACGGAAAAGGTACAAATTCGCCAGACTCTATTTTATTGCCGGACTTTTCGAACGCCAACGCAGACGGTTTCAAAAATTCCACGGAAAGCACCACCTCTTCTGCATCTCTCTCGAGGTTCTACCACGAACGAGGACAACAAAATCATCAACAACAACAAATTGACCACGGACGAGGGATGAATGGTGGGAACACGACTTTTTGCGGCGCGTCGACAAGTTCGAGTGTGTATTCCGAGGAAGGATGCGAAGACTACTTTTCGGTGGCGCAGGCTATGGCAGAAGAGCAACAACCGTTTTACTCCTTAGCGGTCGCGTGTAAAAATAGACCGAGAGTTTTAAGTGAGATAAGTACCGCAGTGAACGACTGCGGGTTGGACGTGCACGAGGCGCACATATACAACTTGAAAGACGGCTACGTGCTCGACGTTTTCACCGTCCACGGATGGAAGAACGACGACGAGGAAGGGTTGTCGCAGGCGGTGGTGAAATTTTTAACGGCTGGTATCGTTCCAGAGAGAAGAGGATTAGGAGGATCCCCGTTTCCAACGAAAACTGATGTGAATAGAGTGTGCATGGAGTTGGACTCCTGCGAAATATACGACATCGACCCCGAAAGCGATCGACAAGGGTGGGGAGACTCAGACGACGAAGGAGAAGATCCTCTCAAAGTTTCAAACCAAATGTCAGACAGTGAACAAGATACAAAGGACAATAATTACCATACAAACAACAATGACGACGACGACAACGTGGATGGTAAGAGAAGAGAAATCGAGGACTTGAACCGGAACCAGATTTCAGCACTCGACTCAACAAAATTGCTAGAAAGAGATGTTATCGAAGCGATGGAGAAATCAAGAAAGGATAACAAAGAGCCGGGGATTGATTCGAGAAAGTTGAGATTGATTCGAGAAATTGGATCGGGATCTTTCGGTGTCTTGTATAAAGGCGAATATCGAGGGAAGAAGGTTGCTGCAAAGTTTCCTTCCGGAACGCACAACGATAATCAGAATCAACTGCGAGCGATGCATGAGTTCTTCAAGGAGCTATCCGTGTTATCAAAAGTCAAGCACGAAAACATCATTCGAATAGTCGGTGCAATTACCAAGATGCCAAGATTATGCATCGTGACGGAATACGTCGATAATGGGCCTTTAAATAACTATCTCGTAAATCAAGCTTCAAGCTTGAAGCTTGTGGCGCAGGTGGAAATTGCGTGCGGGATTGCGCGTGGTATGGCCTATTTACATTCAAAGAATTTCATTCACAGAGATTTGAAAGCTTCGAACGTTTTGTTGCAATCTACGATGACTCCATCCATCGGTAATGGCGACATGAAAGCAATATTGATGGATGCTCGGGGTCCTTTGCGACCGATTATTTGCGACTTTGGTTTATCCAGAGAAGTTGCGAAAGATGGAGTGATGACACCAGAAACTGGAACGTACCGATGGATGGCCCCGGAAGTAATCGCTCACTCAAGGTATTCAACCAGTGCCGATGTGTATAGCTTTGCAATCGTGTTATGGGAAATCGTTTGCGAAGGCCAAGTCCCGTACCCAGAACACGCGCCTTTACAAGCGGCTGTTGCGGTGGTACAGAAAGGAATACGGCCAATTTTGCCATACAATTCCCATCCCATAATGACGAACGCAATGGAGCGATGCTGGATTTCCGAACCGGAAAATCGCCCGCGATTTACCGATTTAGTCATGGACTTTGAATCGCACATGCTCGGGTCTACGACAAAATTGAACCTTTTGCCTTCAAAATCTTTCTTCTCAAGGTTGAAGTCGATGTCGAGATCGAAGAAGAGAGACCGGATGTGATTGTACAAACACAAACATTATTATCAATAATGAGAATAATAATAATGATGAGAATCAACTACTGTAGTTTTAAGTGTACAAATGCTGTTGTACGTACTTGAAAAATTGTGTACAAATAAATAAAGGGAGAAACAAACAAAAAGTTGCGCATACCGACCTAGCCGATTGTAAATAATAACGACAGCCGAATAGATTTATACTTTGCTTTAGGACTACTAAATATTTCTCTGCTATCTTAAACTTATGGCGAGCGAAACACGGAGCTCATCGACGGTCGAGAAGACGTCTTCTTCTTCACCTCGTCCCCAACAACTTCAAAATTTTTATACGTGTATCCAATCCACTCTGAATCTTTCTTTTGCTGAACCCCGCTCTCAACTTGACCTCCAGGAGACCCGCTTTTCTTTCCAGCCTTCTTGGCTGATTCTTTCGCCGCTTTCTCTTCTCTTTTCCTTTCCTCTTCCCTCGCCTTGTCCGGCGGATCTTCCTCAAAGTCCTCAAAATTCTGCGTGTCTAACTCCCCAGTCACCGTAGGCACATATGGCGCTTGCTCTTCGTAAATGTTCGTCCAATTGACCCCTTCAAAAAACGAGTGCTGCTTGATTTCATCCACCCCATTCGTTCCTAATCTGACTTCTACGTCACACAACAGAGATTCAATCAAATCCTTTGCATCGTCCGACAAGTTGACCTCCGGGGGGAACTTCAAGTGATGCCTCCAGTGGACGATTTTTCTGCACGTCGAAACTGGTTCATCGGAGTAAAACGGCGGGTACCCGACGAGCATCTCGTACATTATTGCACCAACGGACCACCAATCGCACTCTAATCCGTATCCTTTCTTCAGGAGTACCTCTGGGGCGACGTAATCGGGAGTACCAACCGTACTATATGCCAATCTTCTTCTATTTTTTTGCCACGTCGCTAATGTTTCTGAATCGTTCTTATTTTGTTGTTCCAACGATAACTTGTCAAAGTTTTCGCTCAAGTTTACGTCTTTATTTCCTAATAAAACCTGCGGATCCACTGGTTTACATAAACCAAAGTCCGTCAACTTCATGTGCCCGTCGCGATCTAAGAGCAAGTTATCTGGTTTGATATCTCTGTGAATAAAATTGTGACGGTGCACAGTTTCCAAGGCTAACACTGTTTGTGCGATGTAAAATCTTGTCACTTCCTCCGTAAGCGTATCTTTTCGCATCAATAAAGTCATCATGTCCCCACCTGGTAAATATTCCATCACCAAATACAAAAAGTCCTCGTCTTGGAACGAATAAAAAAGTTTCACAACGGTTTGATCGTGCACATCTGCTAACAAGTTCCTCTCTGCTTTGACGTGGTCAATTTGGCCTCTTCGTACCATCTCTGTTTTCTTCAGCTTTTTCATCGCGTAAATTTTCCCGGTTAGCTTTTCTTTTACTAATCGAACTTCGCCGAACGCGCCTTTCCCGATTATCGTCAGCGGTTCGAAATCGTTCGGCGACATTTTTGTTCGTTTCAATCTCGTGTACATTCGTTCCTTCTCTTCTAACTCTTTCATCAGTGCATCATTAAAATCTCCATTACCTTCCTCGTTATTGTCTAAATCCTCCGCGCTAACGTTCCCAGACGATAAAGCCCCACCGCTGTTATTAATGTTCAAAGCGTTACTCACGGTCCGCTCCATTCGGGTCCTTCTTTCCTTCCTCTCGCGTAAATCTTTCGCTTGTTTTTTGTACAGATTTTCAATGTACTCTTTCGCAGCTGCGGCTTTTTTCGAAGTGATTGGCGACATATTCTCTGACGACGGCGGATCGCGCTCTTGTCTGTATCCTTTCACGCTCGCATTACTGCTCGATTCTTTCTCGTTGTAGTTTGTAGACGTGCTTTTCTTCTTTACCGAATCGCTCAGAGCGGAAAACCAGGACTTTTTAGAATAGGAAGACGATGTCTGTTCGTTATCGTTTCCTCCTCCTCGTCCTCCCATGACGAACTGAATTTTTTTATTCCTTTTCGTTTAGCACGCGCTTCTCTTCCAACGTAAAGTAACGGAACGATTAATCGCAGGCAGAGCGCAAAAGAGCGCAAAAGATCGGTGGTGACTCTCCGTTTGGTTTTCTTCTCGCGTGAGAGAGCGTGAGAGAGGGAAAGTTTAATAGAGAGTTGCCGAAAAAGTAGATCGCACTCATAAATCGTCTTTTCGAAGTCGAAAAAAATCGTTCGCATTAGGTTCTTAATTTGAGCACCCACCAGTGCAAAAACTCTCACAAGCACAAAACCGCGTATTTTACTACTTTCACTACACGTACTTTAAAACTATAAGCATTTCTTCTTATTATTCTTCTTATTCTTATTCTTCTTCTACATTATCTAGACTTTGACTCTGTCAATATGCAAATACGCATCACCCATCCATGCCAGTTTCTTCGCAAAACAAACAATAATTGTTCAAAACTTTATACATCAACGACCCGGGCGTGGGAACTAACTTTACGGTAATTTTATTCCAATAGTGAAACAAGTACGTTTCTCTTTTCATGCGTTCCCAGACGGCGTGTTGATCGGCTGGGTCTTCGTCGGTGAAATATTTCCTTACTTTTGCCCAGTGAATGGGATAGAAACCGATGGTGGGTAAAATTTGCAACTCTGGGCCTTGAGGGAATCTTGCGGCGACCCGGGTGACTAACTGCGGACCGTTCCAACCCCAACTATCAATTCTATACGTCGTGTTAAACTCTACCATGCACTCATGGATGAACGCAGAGCCTTTTCGAAAGGCTAAAACAGCCCCGTTGAGAACTTTTGCCTCACCTCTTTCGTCGGCTAACTCGGTCCCAACCGCATTGTGCAGATTATCCAACTCTCTCATTACGACGACGTCGGTATCTAAATAAACGCCACCATACTTCCATAACGTGGCTAAACGAATTATCTCTGTGATATGAGAGAAAAAGTATTCCCCATTCTTCCACTTATCGATACCTTGATACCACGCCTCCGCCGGGGTACCGCGAATAAGATATGGAACATCTGGTCGTTCCACGATAATGTTATATCCTAAATCCCAAAAGCGTTGGAAATGATCCAACTGCATGGTCGGTGAGTAAACTATCAGACACGCGCCCGGGTGGAACTTTAAAGTCGACTCAACCGTTCGTCTGTATCGTAAACTAAACTTTGCCGCACTCGTTGTCCACGCAAGGAAGAAATTCAACGTACAGTTTGATTTGGCCATGAACCGTTCGACTCTCGAATCTCCCTCTGCGACTGGCGAGAAAACCCCCGCATGTTCCGCTATTTTGTTGTTGCTATTTTTTGAAGTCGATGATAGAGACGAAGGACTAGTATTTGCGCTAGTATCCATGAAGACTTTCGCCAACCACGAAGCACCTACGGCTAATACAACCATCATCACGATTCCAAATACAATTCCAAACAAAGTTTGTTTTCGAAACGTCCTTTTCGAGTGCGAGAAATCCTTCTTCTTGATACTACTATTCTTGCTGTTATTATTACGAGCATATACTCCGCCATGGACTCCGTCGTGTAAATGTCCACCAGAAGAACCAGAAGAAGATCGAATGTGATGAATAGCCCCTCTTCTTTGACGAGTGAAGTGAGAGGAGTGCAAGGCTTCACCACCACCGACGTTATTATTATCGTAACTCGGATTCAGATTTAAACGATGTCCTCCTCCTCCTCCTCCTCCTCCTCCTCCTCCTCCTCGTGGGTTGTACATGTTGATGCCCCTTCTGTGCGCGTCTCAACTTTGAAGGAGGAGTGACGGATTGACGACGACGACGACGACGACGACGAGAAATCTTCAGGAGTAGTGTTTTTCTTCGATTTTTTTCTTCAGTTTTCATCGGCATTTTTGCAAAACATTCCACTTTTTGCACGAACGCGTCCACGATGATGATGAGCATCACCACCTCCTCTCTTTCCTCGCGGTTCGACGCATTCATTCCCTCGCCATCGTCGTTTTCCTCGCTGAGACGACACCGTCATCACGATCGTGGCGTTATCGTCATCGAAAATGCTGGGAAGAAGAGCGCGTTTCGTCTCTCCAACAACAAACGAAAAGCGAAAAAAATGAAGCAAGAGGAAAAAGAGGAAGTGAAGCGAGCGTTCGATGGGGAAGGATTATCGCCGGAAGAGAGAGTATCTGGAGCAAAACACAAAGCCAGACGATGGTTGGGGCAACATTTCTTGATAGATCATTCGGTTTTAATCGACGCGGTGCGAAGCGCGGACGTAAAGAAAGAGGACATTATTTTAGAAATTGGACCCGGAACTGGGAATCTCACTGCGGAGTTGTTACGGACCGGGTGTAAAGTCATCGCAGTAGAGAAGGATAGAAATTTAGCGAAAAACTTAGGAGAGACGTTAGGTAAAGAGTATGGAGAAGAAGAGTTGGAAATTATCGAGGAGGATTTTATGAAGTGGAAAGACTTGGATACGAAGTTTTTGGATTTGATAGAGGGAAGCGAGAGAAGAGCGAAAGTTGTCGCGAACATTCCGTATAACATCACGACCGATACATTGAAACGATTACTCCCCATGGGCGATACGTTTGAAGATTTAGTGTTTATGTTCCAAGAGGAAGTCGCCAGACGCTTAGCTACGGAGGAAAGAGACGAGAAGATGATTGAAAACGAACAAGTCAAGAAGAAGAAAAAAAGCAACTCGGATTTTCGCGCCATGTCAGTTCGCACTGCGTATTACTCTAAATCACGATACATTCGGCCAGTCGCGAAAGGTTGCTTTGATCCTCCACCAAACGTGGAAAGTTGTTTAATTGGATTCAAACTGAAAAGGAAAGAAGACTTGTTGAAAATTAACGGCACCGATAAGCAGTTTTTCACGTTCGTTCAGAGCTGTTTCGCGCAGAAACGCAAAATGTTGAAGAACAACTTACGAGCGACGTGCGATGCGGAAACGATTGATTTAGCTTTGGAAATGCTCGGGAGAGGCGAGAAAGTTCGTCCGCAGGAATTATTCATGGAAGATTATGTCGAGTTGTTTAATTTCGTGCGAGAGGAACGGAAAGTTGAAATCGAAGAAAAGGATGAGGAAGACGAAGACGAATGAAGAATGAAGAAAATTTAGTTAGTAATTAGATAGTTTGGATATCTAGAATGTACGTATTTTAATCTATGTATTATTATTGATGAGGAAGACGAAGACGAATGAAGAATGAAGAAAATTTAGTTCGTAATTAGTTTGGATATCTACAGTAGAATGTACAATACCTGGTATTTTAATCTATGTATTATTATATTAATCTAATCCGCTTGCTGCTATTTTATCCTTCTGAAACTTTTCCTTCATCGCCGCTATTCTCTTGGCCACTTCTGGATCTTCTTCCTCTCCGTTTCCGATGCCGGCTTCTTCCGCTTTTCTCTTCCCTTCTTTTACTTTCGTTATGATTTTCTCCGATAAGTTCGTGTTCCACCAGATGGGTCCGCCCATTATTCCATCTCCAGAAAAGCACGAAATGCAACCGGTTTTCACGTTCGGGGTTAATCTCGCTTGCCCGCTTCGTTGCGCTATGGGTACTCGGCAAATACTCGTCGTTCCAAAATTCGTCGCACTCTTTTGTATGCACAGCAAAGAACATAAGATCTCGTACCCAGGTTTCCTCCATTTCGATATCAAAGCCTGATCGGCAATCTTTTCTCTCACCAGATAATCGTACAGTTTTCGGTCCATCACTTTCTTCTTGTACATCAAATCGAAAATAAACCGATTCTTCTCCCAATGAATTCGGTGGATTCTCCACGTCAATTCGTTCTTTCTTTTCCCTTCGTGTTCTTCGCTGACGGCATCTCTCATTTGCGCTTCGAAGTCTTCGATGGTATCTTCGATCAAGTCCCAACCATCTGGAGGCTGTTTCCCTTTGAGCCTTCGTCTGAACGACATTTCTCTCTTTCTTCCTTCCTTCCTTCCTTTCTTTCTTCTCGACACCAATTGTGGCGTCGTCGTCGTCGCGACTTTTTTTTTCGTCTTTCTTTCTTACATTTGAGTTTTTCTTGAGAGCTCGATACAAGAAGAAAGAAAGAAAGAAAGAAAATAGGCACGAGTACATGTAAGTATATTTGAAAAGAGTCTATCGTTACTATTATTTCGATGCTAACGGCACTTTGTCGTTGTTCTTATTCTTTTCGTTAATGAACTTCTCCATGTCTCCGGAATCGTTCGCTTTCCATGCGATATCTAAACTCGTCATGCTCTCTCTCAATAGCTTGAGTTCGTTTTCGAAAGTATCGCCTAAATCGCTCGCGCCTGGGTTACCGCCTAGAACTAACGTTTTCAGATTTGCGAAGATTGATTTGTGTTTTCTGATAGTTTCTGCAAAGAAAGTCAGCTCTTCGAGTTCCATACCACACGCGCCAACGTCTAGATATTCGCATAGACTGCTGAAAGAAGTCGTTTCCGCAGCACCGATGTCCTCAAAGAGTTTCGAAATTTTTTCTTTCGATTTCAGTAAGTTTACGTTTTCAAAACACGAGAGTCTTTTAATCTTCGTTTTTCCAAATAGCAAGCGTTTCAAAATAGTCGCATCGCTCAGATTGTTACCACTGACATCTATTTCGAGCATGTTTTGACAAAATCCTCCTTGAATAGCGCCGGCGAGTTGCGCGACTTTCCAGTCACCGAGAGCATTTCCACTCAGATTTACAATTTCAACTGACTCTGCGAAATCGCTCAAAAGGAAACCAACCACGGCGTTTGTTTTACTGTTATTATCGTTTAATGCGCAATTTGCGAGCGAGATTTCGACGATACCACTTTCCTCATTTTTATTTGTTCTCTTTGCCCTCGAGATGCCTTTCAATAGTTCGTAGGCGCCAACTTTTGTCCCATCCAAGATCATTCGTTTCAACGATTTGTTATTCACAAACCCTTGGCCAAGCGCGTTCATCATCGCAGTCGTCTTTTTAACTTTCTCCTCTTCTCTTTTCTTGTCTTTTTCTTTTTTCCCGCTCTCGTTATCGGCATTGTCGGCGTTACTTTCATTTTTCTCTCCAACGCCATCGTCATCCCACTCTTCCAAACTATAACACTCCAACCTCCCGTTCGTAAATGTGAACACTTTTAAGCTACACTTTTCATCTTTCAACTCTTTCGCGAGTGCAGATGCGCTCGCCTCTCCTAAAGACATCTCCGACATTTCCAGCGTCTTGACTCTGTTTCGTATCGCTCCGCTGCGAAAAAACATTTCCATAGCTGTTAGCGTAGTAGTCGTGGTATCGTTTTTACTGCGGATGCCATCGCTCAGACTCCCGTTTCTATTCAATATCAACTCTTCTAATCTTTTAAATTTTCCGGATTCAAAAGCGTCCGATACTTTCCCGAACGATCTCTTCGTCAATCCTTTATTCTCCAAATCCCACCTTCTCAACCCGTCGAGTTCTTTCGCATACGAAACGAACACCGCGAAGGCATCGTCACTCTCGTCACCGAACCGTTCGTCCCCGACGCAAATAGACTCCAAAGATTTCATTTTTAAAAAGCTCTTCCCTAAAATCTTCGCTGATTCTTCGTCCACTTCGTGCCCCGAGCTGTAGAACTCTTTAATAAACGCGTTCTTTTCCAACGCGTTTCCGACGGCGGTTATTTCTTTCGCCCCGTTAAAATGTCTCCCCCGGAAAACAGTTATCGAGTGGACGTTCGGATCGTTCTTCTCTATCAACGAAACCACGGAGGAGGACGTCTCCTCGTTTCCATTTCCGGAGGAGGAAACGCCCATCCCAACCGGCGGTGGTTTCCCCCATGCCATTTTTCCTTCCACTCTTTCTTTCTTTCTTTCTTTCTTTCTTTCTCTTTTCTGATGTTTTTCCAAGAGAGAGAGAGAGCGCTTTTTTTTACGAGAGAGCGTCAAAATAA
>MDTG01177778.1_pt1 | contig 10308 bp, 8 predicted proteins | sample 811421 | NCBI WGS metagenome assembly MDTG01 (sample SAMN05326645, study PRJNA326480) | marine metagenome | isolation source: seawater | place: Pacific Ocean: South East | collected 2011
AATCTGTTTGCCATCAGGACTGAAAGTAGCTGACCAGTAAGTTCCATCATCATCTTCATTTCCTTGTAAAGTTGCTTTCAGTTGTCCTGATTCAACATCCCAAATAATAATTTTTTTACCTCCACAATACACAATCTGTTTGCCATCATGACTGAAAGCAACAGATGTGATACCCCGCAAATTATCAATATGTTCTAAAGTAGATTTCAGTTGTCCTGATTCAATATCCCAAAGACAAACTGTTGATTCAGCACCACCAGACGCAATTTGTTTGCCATCAGGACTGAAAGCAACAGTTATGACTTCTTCAGTATGTTCTCCTATAATTCTGTATGACATATTTGTATTTATAGTAGATATATATATATAAAATATTCAAAAAAGAGAAAAACGATTAGAATAGAAAGGGGATAAACATCTTAGTAATTCGTGGAACAGGGATCTAAATCAAAAATTGGCGCTGAATAATGTTTATCCCGAATTCTATGATGATCTATATGTTTGTGTGGGGAAACCATACCTGGTACCCATTTTCTATCGTATAGTTCATATGTATGGATGATCAAATTAAAAATACTGATAATTTCTATTGCAGCAGCAAATTCGTATTCATTTACATGTAGTAAATATCCACCCAAAACAATAGGGGATGCGTATGCGAATAAAAATTCGTAAACACTCACTGCGTTTGCTATACTAGGAATAATTAAATCTTTCTCGTATAGATGATGAAAATGATGAATCCAGTAGAGAGATTTATTTTGATGCATTTCACGATGAGCGAAAAAGTATCCAATATTTTGTAATAGCAATAGACCACTACATTTAATGAACGAAAATGAGGTTTGATGGTCTAACACCAATTGATCTACAAACATATACAAAATGGGACTAATGATGACTAAATTTAGAACAATCGCGTCTTGTCCATCCGCATACAATTCCGGATTTTTTGTTTTCAAATTGTCTAAACTATTTTTGCTAATTGTGTAATCCATGTGTTGTCCCAAAGAATAAACACTACCTCCTACCAAAAGACCTTTAGCATAAGAGCAAAACCACTGTACAAGAAAAAAAAGCATATTCTATGTCTAGTATAATTGAAAGTATAGAAAAAGTTATATGTTCTAAACAAACTAAAAATTGAAAAAAATAAAAATGGGTTCAAAGTACAAAACATATAATCTAATTATTTTATTATTATGGAGATTGTTGCCGCTACAGCATCATCTATAAGCAAGCCATCAAATGTCCTTTTTAGTCACACCAAAACCCAGAAAAAGAAAACGAATCTCAACGCACAGCAAAAAGCAAAGTTGTGGGAGATTTATGACCAAGAAAAAAATGCAGTACAAGATGATTTAGAGGCTTCTTCTCCAAATAGAATTGAAGAAACAGATTTTTGTTTCAAATGTCAAACATTGATGATTTATACTGAAGAGGGATTTATAACTTGTCCCAATTCTTCTTGTGGATATATGAATCACTATAGTTTAGACTATTCACCAGAATGGAGATACTTTGCTGGTGATTCTAAAAGTAATAATCCAGATACGACTCGATGTGGTAATCCGATTGATCCTTTATTGGAAGAGTCATCTTATGCTTGTAAAATATTTTGTAAATCCAACGCATCGTATGAAATGAAAAACTTGAGAAAATGGAGCAAATGGCAATCTATGCCTCATAAAGAAAAAATGTTACATGAAGAATTTCAATTAATCAGTACTTACGCAAGCAATGCGGGTATACCAAAAATGTTTATAGATATGGCAAAATCGATATTTAAAGATCTGTACGAACAAAAGAATTTCAGAGGAATGAAACGAGATGCGATGAGGGCTGCTTGTATATGGATTTCTTGTTGGAAACACGGTTGTCCTAGAACATCGAATGAAATCGCGGATATTTTCCATATTGATAAAAACAGTGCTTCATTGGGATGTTCATCGGCAGAAGAATTGTTACAAAGTCACGAGAGAACCATGATAGAAGAGGACAAATCTAAGTTATGTGCTTTGAAACCTAGCACTTTTATAGAAAGGTTTTCAAGCCGTTTGGAATTAACTGTAGATCAACAATTACTAGCCAAATTCATCGCGTTTCAAGTTGAGAAGAAAGAATTAATACCTGATAATCGTCCACAGGCCATTGCCGCAGGTATTTTATACTTTGTCTCTTTTTATTGTAAATTACAATACAGTAAAATGGATATTAAAACAAAATTGGGCGATGAAGCAAGTGAAGTGACAATCAATAAATGTTTTAAAAAACTAAATGAGTACAAAAGAGAGTTGCTTCCTTCGTGGGTGAAAACAAAATATGGACACACATAATAAACCGACTAAAAAGAAAAAAATATATGTTTAGTATATATTTTTTCATTAATGTCTTATTGTAACACAAATCCAATGTATACTTACCCCTCGCATATTCAACCCAGACGGACATCTTATTATGATCCACCCTCTTATTCTTGTTCAATACCAATGATGCCTCAATATGCTTGTCCACCTATGCCACCTCCTCATTATCACAATCCGTACATTCCACATTATCCTCAACATCCTCAATATATTTATCCAGGTGGATTACACTCAGCAGATCCATTTAGCCCCCCTGAATATGACAAACATTTATTTGAAGAACCCAAAGAACAGACTGATACGGCAACTGTAGAAAGTCAGCATTGTGATTCTATACCAATACACCATCACGATGAACACCACGATCATGATCATCATCATCATACACAAGAAGAAACATGTAACAAACAACCTGATATACCAAATGATCATCATCATCATCATCATCATGAAGAGGATAACTATTCTACATGTAGTTCTCATTCATCTATGACATCAACTACATATAGTCATTGTAGTAATGTAAATCAACCCGTACAACAAGACCCACCAGTACAACAAGATACTTTCATTCTTCGTTTACCGAAAAACAGAAAATGTAATATTAAAACAGACGAAGGACATGTAATTAGTCATATTCAACCGATTCATCCCCATGAACATAGACATGCTCATAGACATGGACATAGACATGTTCATGTGAATGCGTATGGACAAGTTTTACCAATTCATCCACAGCTATAGTGGGAATCTAAATATCCCTCCTTAATGGGTTACTGTACAATATATATTTTGCTTATAAATTGTATAATTAGATGGCCGATAAAAAAACACCCGAAATTGTATTTATTATACCATATCGGGATCGTAAAAATCATCTTACCTTTTTCCAAAAATATATTCAATATATTTTAGAAGATTATCCACAAGATAGTTATAAAATATTTTATGTACATCAAATGGATAAGCGATCATTCAATAGGGGGGCTATGAAAAATATTGGATTTTTAGCAGTAAAAGAAAAATATCCAGAAGATTACGAAAACATAACATTTGTATTTAATGATGTAGATACTTTGCCTTTTGAGAAAAATATATTACCTTATAAAACGTCAACCGGTACAATTAAACATTTCTATGGTTTTCAATATGCGTTAGGGGGTATATTTTCCATTACTGGTAAAGATTTTGAAACTTTAGGAGGGTTTCCAAACCTATGGGGATGGGGATATGAAGACAATGAAATACAGAAAAGAGCAAATCAATTTGATATTTTCATTGATCGCAGTGTGTTTTTCCCGATATTAGACGATAATATAATCCACCTACAACATGGATCTTCACGTATGGTAAGTGCTGTAGAAAAACAGCGATATGTTTCAAAACATACAGATGGACTACAACATATACACACATTGCTATATACGTTTAATGAAAATATGATTGAAGTGAAGCATTTTTCTACAGCATATAAAGTACCAGAAAATATAATCTCCCACGATTTACAAAAATCCAATGAACCGTTTAAACACATAAACAGCAAAATGAAGATGCTCATATGATCGATTCCACGATTTTAGTTGTCAATCCATAGTGAGTAGATCCTTCCCAAATTCCGGAAACTTTCAATAAAAAATGTTTAGGAGGACTGTCTACTCCATGTTTTTCTGTTTTTCGTACTTTGAAAAACCCTTGGGACAATCTGCTTACAATAGTACGTGATGACTGTTTTCTACAATTCATAAACATAGCATAAGAACACAATATTTCTGTTTCCAGTTTATTTAATTTTTCCATTACAGAAGCGTTTTGAACTTGTGACTGATCAAAATATACTGTATAATAATCACTCTCCTGTGGATAATCCAAATAAGTATATTGAATAGGTATTACAAATAATATTTCATTTATTGTAAACACATCTTCTGTATAAATAAGTTTAGTAAACATTCCTTGAATTACCAAGTTTTTTCTGGATTCTAAACAATAAAATCGCTTTGGATTATATTCATGTAATTGCAAGGCCAAAACATGTAATTTCATTAATTTCCTATATGAAATAAGTTAAACTGTTTATTTTCTTTTTTTTCAATAATATTTTTCATATTTGTATAGTATACTACATAAAATACACACAATGATAGAATCCAGTAGAGAAGGTCGTTTAGGACTACAAAAAATCAATTACTTTTCCTGGAAAGGAAAAACATTTTCAGAAATCAATGCGGTTGTCCAAAAAAATTCCAATAATCTTAGTACAACATTTGAATCTATTTTCAAAGCTATGCCAGTCAAACACTACAGAAGGGAGATCCACAATTCAACTACAACACCAGTACATGTAAAACGATCTACTTCTATTGCCCTTTCTATGGAAACACCCGGTGGTACTACTGTAGAAAGTGGTGCTTCTGCTATATGCGCAGATCCACAAAAAAATAAACTCCATTTCGTGTTGGAAAATACAAAACAACCATGTAACTCATGTGATGATACTGTAATAGGTTCTGGTTCATTGACTATGTCTCAAGCAGATAATGCCAGACGACGTGTTCGTAGCGCGGGTATGAATAGACCCAAGTACAATGCCAATAAAAATAACCGTCCTGAAAATTACCGTTCCATGGATCAATACTTGAAAGGACGCAATCGTACTTTTCAACAAAACCAATTTAACAATTTACGTATTGAAAATCCTTCCAATAGCGCCGACAATGTATACTCATCCAATACAATACAATACTGTAACGATGGTGGTTCCACAACCAATTATGTACCAGTATATTATAAGCCCAATAATACTAAATTCGCAACTCAAGGTGCGGTAGATTCGAGTTCTCGTTTAGCACGATTAAAATACGATACCATAACTGATGTAGGTGGATCTATGCGTACTGCGTTTGGTTCTCATACAGCAAATGCTCTCGCATATGGCGTCCCATCAAATGGATATACAATTAAAGATAAAATGGGATATCCTAACAAATGTACACCTATTATCAAAAAAGATGGTACATTAAAAATTTGTAGATAAAGAGTCTAAATTATTGTAGGGTACATTGTATTTCAAACACCATTCTTTACTTTTTTGTAAACGTTCTGTGTTTGTCTTTTCACTATGCCAATTCTGCTGGTGAGTCAATAAATGCTGAATGTGTTCTAATCGTGATTGGCCAAAAATAGAATTGATTTCTTCGAGCTTACTACTCACAAATAATGGAATTGTATGTTGTATTATTTGTTCGATTCGCATGGATGGTTCTTCACTTACTTTATGAAATAAATCTATTATGGTTTCATTCATTTTATCCGTCAAACCGTCATAAATGAAATGTTTACATACAATAAATTTATCGCCTTTGGATAAATCAGATACATATGGTTTAATGAAAAACATTTTTTCAAAAAAATGCGACAAAAAATAGAGAATATGTAATGACAATTGACTGAAAGTATCTCCGTACTTTATTATACAGGTACTGTTCTTTTTTTGAGCACCCAAGCCTATACATAATTGTTTTAGTAAATCTATACAGTTTTGATATTCATCTCTAGTGTCACACGCACTGTAGATAACTAAATCAATGGAATTATACTTCGCTTGATAGAAATAATGTAGAATAGTGGGTGTATAGTTACTAGGATATACAGTACAATACTCATCTTCCGTTTGTTCTTGTTTACGAATAAATTGACACATTTTTATAGTAGTATTTGCGTCTTTTCCAATATGTAAACTAGTCATTTTTGTATATTTATCCCATCCCAAATTCATCAAGTGATATAATTCAATGAGTTCATAAAAAATAAAACTTACGTGTTTTATTTTCGAAATCAATTCAATAGCGCGATGATGATTACTTATTTGATCTGTCCATGATTCCATATTTTCTATTTTATGATTAATTTCTTCCATATATTTTCGTAAACTAAATGACAAATATGGAGTCTCTGTTGTAGAAGAGGTGTTTACAACTTTCACTGTATTTTTATTTACGGATATACTGGCACGTGGAAATAAATAATAAATCATCGTATTAATCCTCTTTTGTTGAATATTTGTTGTATGTATGTAATAGGGTTGATTTTTGTTCATGGTTTGGTTTTGTATTTTGTATTGGATTTTTTATCTTATAATATGTACACAATATGTATTTATTATCATTTTTTCGTATCTTAACTAACTTATAGCACTATTTTCTTATTTTTTACTTTGCGATTAATTATTTTGTTTGTTTTTCGATCTTGTTCCTCTTTTTTCTCTTCATTTTTATTTTGGTCATCACTTTCCGATATATTTGCCAAAGCCGTCTTCTTAATATCTTGTATAGTTTCCGGGGACAATTGACGAACCTTTTTGAATATAAAGTAGCGGTACAAAAATGAAATTTGTTTTTCTTCTTTTGACATTTTCAATGCGTCACGGACATAAATGGAATCTTCGTCTTTTTTCTTTTGCTCCCGTTCCATGGTACGGTATAATTGGTCAAATTTACCTGTTGCTTCTCCAAAACCCAATTGTTTTGCTTCATTACGCTCCACTAACTGAAAACCATAATCCTCCATTAAACGTACAAAATAATCAAATTGAACCAAGTATTCTATTATGTGTTGTCCAATACTCTCTAAATATACATTCACGGGTAAACCTACACTTGTTTCATCACTAGGAAATTCCGCTATTGAAATATTATATTTTCTCTCTATTTCAAAAAGCATTTTACCATCTACAGTAATACTGTAAGATGTGTCATGATTAAGCTTCTGTAGTAGGGTAAAGACAGACATACCATCAAAACAAGTACCCACAAAGTATCCATTTAAACGAGTACATTCCGCCAAATTCTGTAGAAAATGGTGTAACGTGCTGTGTGTTTCGAAGAAATAATGAATGGCAAATTGACAAGAACTAATATGAAAACCATCTTTAGCAATACCATAATCAAATGCCACTTTATCATTATTTCGTATATTTTTCTGACCAAACACATACTGAACTAGATCTTTTTCAAATGGTTTCACAATAGCATCCGATTTATTTCGAATATTCAGTTTACTGTTTCCTTCTACAAATAATGCCCTGATTTTATCTTTGCGATGATGACAGCGATGTTGTAAAAACCGTACACATGCTCCATTGCTAGCATTATGAATATTATCGTTACTGTAATCAATACCCATAACAAATTTCAAATTAGAACGTATCCATTTACTTAAATCACCCCCTTTTCCTACAGCATAATCAATTAGCAATACATCTTTTGAGTTTGGTTGGCTTTTCAAATAGTCAGCCACACCAATTATCAATTTGCTTTTTACATATAAATTGTGAAAATCGCGCATATATCTTGTTTTTAATTCATGTTTATCCGTCGCATTATAATAAACTTCTACGACCTCACTATTGTCTACTAAATCCTCCATTCCAGTTATCATGCGTTCCGTGATAGGATAATGGATCGTTTTCCATACATCATTCGCATTTTTAAATACATTCATTGACTTTTTTCCTTCTAATAAACTTTGGGTTTTATCATGACGAATGCGCATTGGAGTCCATTTCCAATGATGGGAACCTGTTTTTGTTAGATCGTATCGGAATTCTACAATCATATTTTCATCAAAGTATTCACCTTCTGATGTTTTCATTTGCTTTCCCTTACCATCGTCTATCAATGGCATGTAACAAATATATGATTCTGGATTATAAGGGGTAGATGGAATAAATGGTTTTACTTGATAATATTCGTGGTTTTTTACAGAACCATCTGCGCAAGGTAATTTATCATAAATCAATTCATCAAATGGATTCATAAAATTACTTTGTTTAGTATCAAATCCAACCATTAAATATAAGGTTTTATACTGTACAACAGAGTCACCTTTTACAAATGATCGAACCAAGTCGCGGTTTTGTTTATCTTTTTCCGTAACTACCAAGAAATCGATTGAATTATATTTGGGCGGTTTCCATTTGAAACTACAATTCCAAGTTGTGTTATACCCCAAATCAGACATTTTTTGACTACGATTTCCGCCTACTCCATAACTCATTGGTGTGAAGATTAATCCATCTATTTCATATTCATAAGTTTTATTTCGATTCCAAATTTCACGTGACGCTTGAAAAATACTGTAGGATCGGTCATTGGGGTCAATATGAATAAAATCTTTTACTCGAAATCGGAATTCACATTTGGCTCCAGGTGTTACTGATTCTATTACCAGTTTTTCGTGAAATTCTTTTAACATATTATATCGTGTTTCCAGTACAGTGTCATCATGTGATATAAAAGGATAATGCCGCACACTACGTTCTTCATTTCTTCCTCCGATGAAATAAATATCAAATGCGGAGAACTGAAATAACTTGCGATTGTTTTTACCAAAGTAAATGAATTCTCCATCTACAATGGATCCAAAGCAGGATTTTACTTTTGTACAGGATCCAGTAAACAATACTTTTAATGTACGAGAAATCAAATATATTTTACCATCTTTTGAAATCACCATTACACAACGTTCGCCATCAGCTTTTTCAGTGACACAATAATTCGACTGAATATTTTCTACAGATTCTAAATTATCTTTTGTTTTGCTAATATTTTCAATTTGTAAAGCCACTGAATTGGGTCCTATAAAATACACACGGGGTCTTTTCGTTTCTAACCATGAATCGCCATGTATAATAGTCATATACTCATCCAAAACTTGATCTTGTGTATCGTAGGAAACAGGATAGGGGGTACCTTGTAGTCCAGATAAAATCAATCTTATAGTATGCCTGATTTGTTTCATAAGGGCTTTAATATTATTTTGGTATTTACCCATAACATCATTGTTTAATTCAATTTCGATTTCGTATATTGGATTCGTATTAAATACATCTGCTTGCTGAATTGTCTCTTTTGGTAAAGGTCTGGTTGAATACTTATCCTGTTTATTTTTTTGGTATTTACGATTGGTTTTCACTATACTAATATCCACAAACATTGGAATATCTGGATGTTCAAATCGCACACGATTAATGGACCGGAATATTTTTTTACCTATAGTCCAATTATTATAAATGGTTTGAATACGTGTATCTTTAGAATACAAACTATAATCCTTTTCAATCTGATATGATACATTAAAATTGAAGTCTGTAAATTGGATTTTTTGAAAATAGTTCGTATCATCTTGTTTCACTCCTGTTTTTTCGGTGAATTTAATTTGTTTGTACTGTGTTTTAATATTACTTTCTTTTACTTTTTGTAGCATTTCTTCTTTTAATTTGACTAAATCATTATGTCCACAATAACGCTGAATCCAATATGTATCAAAAATTTCAGCACGAATTTTAGATGATCTTATTTTTGTACGAGTTTGTCTTTTCGCTTGACCACCGCCAACCATATCTGATTCTTCATCGTCATTTTTATCTTCCTCTACTTCTTGTACTTCACCTTCATTATTGTCTTCATTTTCAATAGTAGGACTTTGATATTGTTTATTTACAATGATTTCCTCTGGAATGATACGTAAAAATTGTTTACCAGCCGGGTTATTATCTAAAGGTTTCCATCCATTTGCGTATAGTAAATTGACCACTTGTAAATAATCAACCTTACTAATATGCTTTGCTTGTTTGGGATTGGTGCCAAAACGAATTTCCAATTCAGGAGCACTATTGTAGATAGACGTCTTATTTTGTATACGGTTGCTATTTTCTAAATAATGCTCAACCATATACTCAAATTGTTTAGATAATTCCTTTGTGTTGGACATCCTCGGAAAAAAACTATATGATATAGTAAGATATTTAAATGTCTTTATTTCAATTTTTCAGGGGGATTTCATCCAGGGGGATTCCATCCCCCTTACCCCCTAGGGGGATTCCATCCCCCTTACCCCCTAGCTCCGCGTTTTGCTAGGGGGATTTCATCCCCCTTACCCCCTA
>MDTG01417254.1_pt1 | contig 10308 bp, 10 predicted proteins | sample 811421 | NCBI WGS metagenome assembly MDTG01 (sample SAMN05326645, study PRJNA326480) | marine metagenome | isolation source: seawater | place: Pacific Ocean: South East | collected 2011
CTACAATCATTACACAAGTTTTAAAAAAAAATACTATTGAACTTGGAAATTTAGATGTTTCTCGAGATTTTAATTTTGTAATGGATATAGTCGAAGGTTTTAGGAAATCTATTTTAAATAAAAAAGCTATTGGTCAGACCATAAATCTTGGTAGTGGATTAGAAATCAAGATTATAGAATTAATAAAAATAATTAAAAAAGTAAGCAAAAAAGAATTTAAATTAAAAGTTAAATCGAATCGTATCAGACCAAAAAAAAGCGAAGTTTTCAGATTAATTGCATGTAATAAAAAAGCATTTAAATTTTTAGGTTGGAAACCATCATTAAGAAATAAAATTAATTTAGAAAAAGCAATAAAAATCACCTACGATTGGTATCATAATCCAAAAAATCTGAAATATTTTTATGTAGATGACTACAATTTATAATGTTAGATAAAAACATTGTTACCTCATCTCTATTGTTTACTTTAATACGATATGTAAACTTATTTATTGGATTTTTAAGAACCACATTTGTTGCACTTACTTTAACTAAAAATAATATGGGAGAATTAGTGGTCATTTACTTGATTATTGAGTATATGTCCTATTTGTTTTCATTTGGAATTCCAAATTCAATAAATTTGCAAGCCTCTATAGATAAAAATAATTACAAAAATTATAATTTTAAAAATTTAAGAATTCAAAAATTTTATTCAGTTTTTTTTTTTATAATTTTTGTTTCAAGTTTGATTACTTATTCATCATTATATCTAGCATCAAGTTTTTATGAAGAGTTTTTAAAAGAGTCTGTTGTAAATCATTATAATAAAATTTTTATTGTTATTTTTCTTATGGCAATTAAAAATTTTTCTAATAACCACAACAGATTATGGGAAAAAAGTATATCTTTGATAATTTCTGATTTTGTGTTGGCATTATTATACTTTTTTGGATTATTTTTTCTTTTAGAAAAGAATTTGAACGATCCAATTGATATAATATTGAAAGTGATCATATTTAGTCAACTTTGTTCTATAATAGTTGCAAATGTTAGAATTTCATTTGGACATATAATAAAATTTGAAAAAAAAAAATTTGTTAAACTTATTTCCATTAGGTTTCTTGCTTTTACTACAAAATATGATGGAGCTTTATTTTTGGGGTATTGATAGATTATTTATATCTTTTTATCTTTCAAATGAAAATTTAGCCTCATTTCATTTGGCTCATACTTATGCAAGAGGTTTAATGGTTTTTTTTGCTGCGGGTACTTTTGTAATTTATCCTAGATTACTTACTGCACTTTCATCATCGAAAACTTCAAATTTCGAAATCAAAAACATTATTGATAAAGCATTTTCAGTATCAGAGACAGTATTAGTATTAGCTTTCCTTTTTTTTATTGCATTTGTACCATATTTTATGAATTTAATATTTCAACAGTATGATAATTTTTTTTATATTTTTATTTTGATTACCTATGGTTTAATAATTAAATCAATTACTTTTTTTCCGGTTTCTTTTATTGTTGCGAGAAAGAAACAAAAAAAATTAATTGCAAATTCGTTTATTTTTCTTTTAATTTTAATTATTCTTTACACAATATTGTATAAATTGGGTTTGATAAAAAATGCAGAAGAATTTACTTTAACAGCAACAATAATTTTCTTATTGTTCTCTATTCGAATATACCAATGGACTATGGTTGATCTAAATCAACAAAAAATTCTATTTATGGTATTAAGTAGGTTTTGGAGACTTATTATACTCTATCTACTAATCTTTATTTGTTATCACTTTAATTTCAATCAATTTAATTGCTTAATTTATATATTGATTTTATCTTTTCTAATATATTGGAAATTATTTTTAATTAATCTTAAAATAGTAAAATCAACTTTATTAAACTTATTTTTTAAAAAAATATTATAAAGTAAAAAAAAATGTTAAAAAAAAAATATAGAATCTGTTTTATCACAGGATCAAGAGCAGAGTATGGTTTATTAAAAAATTTAATTAAGCTTTTTAAAAAAGATAAATCAAAAGAAACTTATCTTATTGTAACTGGCTCACACTTATCTAAAAAATTTGGTCAAACGATTAATGAAATTAAAAATGATAAAATTAAAATTTCAAATAAAATTAATATTTTGGGTAATAATGATAGCCCTTTAGCAATTCTAGAATTTACTTCATTGGCCATAAAAAAAATTTCATATCAACTTAAAAAAATTAAACCCGATTTATTGATAATTTTAGGAGATAGATTTGAGATTTTTGCAGCTGCTATATCAGCTTCTTTTTTAAAAATACCAATTTGCCATTTTCACGGAGGAGAAAGTACGCAGGGAAATATTGATGAATTTATAAGACATTCAATAACAAAAATGTCCTCATTACATTTTGTAACAAACAAAATTTATAAAAAAAGAGTAATTCAATTAGGTGAACATCCAGTAAATGTATTCAATGTTGGATCCTTAGGAATAGACTCGATTAAAAATATTGAATTTTTAAGTAAAAAAAAATTAGAAAAAGAATTATCAATTAGTTTTAAAAAAAAAATTTTTCTTGTCACGTATCATCCTGTAACACTTGATAATAATTCATCTAAAAAAAATTTTCAAAATATTCTTAATGTCCTTAAAAATTTTAATGATACAACAATAATATTTACTTTTCCAAATGCTGATATGGATGGTCAAATAATTATTAATTTAATTAAAAAGTTTACCATTAACAGAAATAATGCATATTTTTTTAAATCATTGGGCCAACAAAAATATTTCTCTTTATTAAGGATTTCAACAATGGTAATCGGAAATTCTTCCAGTGGTATTATTGAAGCCCCTTATTTTAATTTACCAACTATTAATATAGGAGATAGACAAAAAGGAAGAGTCTTACCTCTGAGTGTGATTTCGTGTAATACAAATCCAAAGAGCATTTTAAAGGCAATAAAATTGGGATTATCAGTCAAATTTAAAAAGTTAAGGAATAAAAATTTAAATGAAAAAAGTGAAACTGCATTAAATTCATTTAAGATAATTGATAAAAGCATAAAAAAAATAAAAATTAAAAAAAAATTTTTTGATATAAACTTCTAAATGACTAATAAGAAAGCTTTTATTGTTGCCGAAGCAGGAGTAAATCATAATGGTTCAATAAGTAAGGCTATGGATTTAATAGATGTGGCTGCATATTCAGGAGCTGATGCAGTAAAATTTCAGACTTTCAAAGCTGAAAATTTTGTTACTAAGAGAGCAGATATGGCAAAATATCAAAAAAAAAACACTCAAAAAAAAGAAAGTCAATTTCAGATGTTAAAAAATTTAGAACTAAATTATAAAGATTATTTTAAAATAAAAAAAAGATGTAAGCAAAAAAAAATTAAATTTTTATCAACTGCTTTTGATCAAGAGAGCTTAAATTTTTTAGTAAAAAAACTTAAATTAGATGAATTAAAGATTCCATCTGGTGAAATAACCAATGGACCATACCTACTGAGTCATGCAAAATTAAAAAAAAAAATGATAGTATCTACTGGTATGTCAAATATGAATGAAATTGAAACTTCATTAGGAGTTATCGCATTTGGTTTGTTAAAAAAAAAATGGCCAAGCCTGAGCAATTTTCGTGCAGCATATAGATCTGCTGAAGGTAAAAGAGTTCTTTATAAATATGTAACATTATTACATTGCACATCTAATTATCCTGCGGATCTTGATGAAATTAATTTAAATGCAATGATAGAAATGAAAAAAAAGTTTAAATTACCTGTTGGTTATTCTGATCACAGTAAAGGCGTACTTGTTTCGATTGCTGCTTGTGCAATGGGCGCAACATATATAGAAAAACACTTCACGTTAGATAAAAAACTTTCAGGTCCAGATCATCTTGCTTCATTAGAACCTGATGAGTTGAAATTAATGATTGACACAATAAGAAATATTGAAATCGTAAAAGGAAAGAATATAAAGCAACCTCAAAAATCTGAAATAATGAATCAAAAAATTGCAAGAAGAAGTATTGTTGCATTGAGAAAAATTAAAAAAGGAGAGGTCTTTAATGAAAAAAATATTGGCATTAAGCGACCTGCAACTGGTAAAAATCCTATGGAGTATTGGAATTTAATTGGCAAGTTTAGCAAGAAATATTACGATATGGACGATAATATTTAATGATCAAAATTAAAAAAATTCTAGAAAAAAGCTTAATTGATAAAAATATATCAATTTTAGAAGTTATAAAAAATTTGTCTGATAATAAGTTAGGAATAGCTGTAGTAGTAGATAAAAAAAAAAAGCTGTTAGGAACTATTACAGATGGTGATGTGAGAAGAGGTATATTAAAATTCAATGACATGAAAGTCCCAGCTTATAAAATTATGGAAAAATCTCCTAAGTTTTTAAAGCATGAGAAAGAAATTATTAAAGTTGAAAAGTTTATGAGTAATAGGAATATTTTACATGTTCCAATTTTAAATCACAAGAATCAAGTTATTGACATCAAAACTAAATCTGAATTTATAAGATTAAATAAGAGGAAAAATATAGTATTTATATCTGCTGGTGGTTTTGGAAGAAGGCTACAACCGCTTACAAATGATATACCTAAACCCATGGTCAAAATAGAAAATGTTCCTATTTTGCAAATTATTATTAAAAAATTTATTAATTACGGATTTAACAACTTTATTATTTCAACGCATTTCAAATCTAATATCATTAAAAAATATTTCAGTGATGGAAAAAAACTAGGCGTTAATATAAAATATATAGAGGAAAGCAAACCACTTGGAACAATAGGATCATTATCTTTAGTTGATGCTAAAAAAGTTAAAGAACCAATTATAGTTATAAACTCAGATATAATTACAGATTTGAATTTTGATGATCTCTTAAATTTTCATAAATTTAATAATAGCGACGTAACTATATGCACATCAAAATATGAGTATCAAATTCCATACGGTGAGGTTGTTTCGTCAAATTTAAGAGTTAAAAATTTACTTGAGAAACCAACAAAAAGTATTCAAATAAGCGCAGGCATTTATGTTCTAGAAAATAATATAATAAAGAAATTAAACAAAAATGAATATCTTGATATGCCAGTCTTGTTAAAAAATTTAATTAATTCAAACAAAAAAGTAACAATTTTTCCCTTATATGAATATTGGGCAGATATAGGCCATTTTGATCAATTAAAAAAAGTTAGAGAAAAACTTTTAAAATAAAAATAATAAATATTTTAAAATAAATTATTATTGTATAAATAAAAATTAAATTAAAAAACTATAAAGTTAAGAGTAATTCTTTTTCTAATTTTATGATTACAAAAACAATTAATTATATAAAGGAAATTTATAAATTTCAAAAAGTAATAGGTTTGCATGAACCAAAATTTATTGGTAATGAAAAAAAAAACCTAATTAAATGTATAGACTCAACATTTGTATCATCAGTTGGTAAATTCACAGATCAATTCGAGAAAGAGATTGCAAATTATACTGGTGCTAAATATGCTGTCGCAACCACTAATGGAACGGCCGCTCTACATATCTCTTTGTTGTTAGCTAATGTAGAGCAAAATGATGAAGTTATTACACAGCCATTAAACTTTATTGCAACATGTAATGCAATTAATTACTGTAGAGCAAAACCTATTTTTATTGATGTTGATTTAGATACTATGGGTTTATCTCCAAATAATCTTGAATTTTTTTTAAAAGAAAATTCAATTATTAGGAATAAAAAATGTGTAAATAAAAAAACAGGCAATATTATAAAAGCTTGCGTCCCTATGCATTCTTACGGTCATCCATGTAGGATCGATGAGATTAAAAAGATTTGTAAAAAATACAAAATTTTTTTAATTGAGGATGCAGCAGAAAGTGTAGGAAGTTTTTTTAAAAATAAACATACAGGAACATTTGGGAAAATAGGTGTAATGAGTTTTAATGGCAATAAAATTATTACGGCTGGAGGGGGCGGATGTCTAATAATGAATAATAAATTACTAGCAAAAAGAGCAAAGCATTTAACAACCACTGCAAAATTAAACCATAAATGGGAATTTAATCACGATATGATAGGTTATAATTATAGAATGCCGAATATCAATGCCGCACTGTTATTAGCGCAATTAAAAAACTTAAATAGATTCTTAAACAACAAACGTAATTTAGCACAAAAATACAAAACTTTTTTTGAGGGTACAGATTTTATATTTTTTAAAGAACCAAAAAATTGTAAATCTAATTATTGGTTAAACTCTATTATCTTCAAAAATAAAAAAAAAAGAGATAAATTCTTAAAATTAACAAACAAAAATTATATAATGACTAGACCAATATGGAAGTTAATGAGTCAATTAAGAATGTTTAAAGATTGCCAAACTACCAATTTAAAAAATTCAATTTATTTGCAGGAAAGAGTTGTAAATATTCCAAGTTCTGTGAGGTTATAATTGAGGTTAAATATAGGTTATTTTGCAGACGGACCTTGGGCCCACGAAACTATTAAAAAAATTCTAAAAGATCCCAAAATACTTATATCATTCATATGTCTAAGATTTGATTCTAACGATATTATTTTAATAAATTATGCAAAAAAGCATAATATTAAAGTTTTAAAACATAGAAATATTAATTCAAAGGAATTCATATCATTAATAGAAAAGTTCAATTGTGATTTATTTGTCTCCATGTCATTTAATCAAATATTTAAATCTAAGATAATAAATTTGGCTAAATATAAAATTATAAATTGCCATGCCGGAAAATTACCATTTTACAGAGGCAGAAATGTTTTGAATTGGGCCTTAATTAACGATGAAAAGGAATTTGGCATAACAGTACATTATATTGATGAATTAATTGATAATGGAAATATAATTCTACAAAAAACATTTAAAATCACAGATAATGACGATTATAATACACTGCTTCAACGAGCTTATATTGAGTGCGCTAATCTTCTTTACAAAGCGATTAAGATATTTTTTAAAGGTCCTATAAAAGGAAAAAAACAAAAAGACATACATCAAGTAGGATTTTATTGTAGTAAGAGAAAATTAGGAGATGAAATTTTAAATTGGGATAATAAAAGTAGAGATATTTTCAATTTTGTAAGAGCAATTTGTGCTCCTGGACCAAGTGCCAGAACGTATCTAAAAAAAAGAGAGATTAAAATTCACAAAGTTAAAATGATTAGATATGCTCCAATTTATAAATGTATACCTGGAGTAGTGCTTCATAAAAGTAGAGATGGATTTATTGTAAAAACTAAGGATACATGTCTTAAAGTTATTTCTTATGAATGTGATGGAAATATTAAAGTCGGGGATAGATTTAGTTTAAAATCAAATTTAAATTATTGAGCCGATGATTTAAAATAATTATTCAATTGTCTTTGACATTTACTAAAAATTTAATTCTATGAAGTTCGATAAAAAAAAAGTTTTAATAATTGGTTTTGGCTCTATCGGGCAAAGACATTTTAAGATACTTAATAAAATGTCTGTAAAAACGTATATTTATTCAAAGAGAAATATTAATATAAAGAATTCATTTTGTAATTTGAAAAATTCATTAAATAAAATTAATTATGATTATATAATTATAGCAAACAAAACATCTGAACATCTAAATACCTTAAAAAAATTAAAAAAATTAAATTACAAAGGAATAATCCTAATTGAAAAACCAATATTTGATAAATATATAGAATTTGATGAAAGATTCTTTAAAAGAATATTAGTTGCTTTCAATTTGAGATTTCATCCTATTATACAATATTTAAAAAAAAAAAATATCTAGAGAAAAAATTTTGTCGGTTAATGCTTATGTTGGTCAATATTTGCCTTACTGGAGGCCAAAAAAAGATTATAAAAAAACTTATTCAGCAATTAAAAAATATGGAGGTGGTGTTCTATTAGATCTTTCGCACGAAATAGACTATTTAAATTGGACTTTAAATGGTTTCAGCGAGGTAAATGCAAATGGAGGTAAAACAAGTAATTTAAAAATTGATAGTGATGATCTGTTTCAGATTTCGCTTAAATCAAAAAAATGTAACTTTGTTCAATTAGAACTAAATTATCTAGATAAAATATTAAGAAGATTTTTAATAGTTAATACGATTAATCATAGTTATAAAATTGACCTAGTTGCAAATACATTAGAAATTGATGGAAAAATTAAAAAATTTAATACTCACAAGAATATGAGTTATAAAATCCAGCATAAACATATGCTAAAAAAAAATTTTTCAGTAATTTGTAACTATAAAGAAGCACTTATGACAATGAAAATTATAGATTCAATTAAACAGTCTAATAAAAAAAAAAAATGGGTAAAAATTTGAAGTATCTAGGTTTGGTCTGTGCTCGTGGAAATTCAAAAGGTGTTATTAATAAAAATATTAAGATAATTAATAAACATCCATTAATTGCTTGGACAATTAATTTAGGTAAAAAAAATAATAGATTAGAAAATTTGATTGTTTCAACTGAAAGTAAAAAAATTATTGAAATTTCTAGAAAATATGGTGCAGAAGTATTGTTTTCAAGGCCAGATCAACTTGCTAAGGATGAAACTCCAGAATGGCTAGTTTGGAAACATGCTGTAGGTTTTTTAGAAACAACTAAATATTCTGATGTAGATGCATTAGTAGTTTTACCAGCAACTTCTCCTTTGAGGCAGCAGAAAGATATTCATCATGCAATTGATTTATTTGAGAACAGTGGTTGTGATGCAGTAATTTCAGTAAAAAATGCATCTAGGAATCCATATTTTAATATGACTAAAATAAATTCAAAAAATTATTCTGAAATAGTTTTGAGCCCTAATTTTAATATTTTCAACAGACAAAGTGCTCCAAAAATTTTTGATATGACTACAGTAGTATATGTGGTAAGTATTAATCATATAAAAAAATGTAATAGTTTATTCGAGGGAAAAATAAAACAAATCGAAATACCCGAAGAAAGAGCAATAGACATAGATACCAATTTTGATTTTGAAATTGCAGAGATGCTCCTAATTAAAAACAATTATAAAATAATAAATGAATAAAATTGATAAATTGGTTAATTTAAAAGGTAAAAATGTATTAATTACGGGAGCCTCTGGACATCTGGGTTATGAAATAGCATCAACACTATATGAGTTAGGTATAAATTTATACTTAACAGATCTATCAACTAGTTCGTTGTCAATTTTCGATAAAAAAAAATTTCCTAATGTTATAAAAATACAATGTGATTTATCAAAAGAAAAGCAAAGAAAAAAACTTATTAAAAAAATCAAAAATTTAGATATACTAATTAATAATGCTGCTTTCGTAGCTTCGTCAAAATTAAAAGGATGGAATACAAAATTTAGTAATCAAAGCACAGAGGCTTGGCGTAAAGCTTTTGAAGTAAATTTAACAGCTCCCTTTCATTTAATAAGAGATCTTTCAAGATTGTTAAAAAAAAATTCAAATTCTTCAATTATAAATATATCCTCAATATATGGATATAGAGCACCAAATATTGATTTATATGAAAATACTAAAATGAATAATATTGCTGCATATTCTGCTTCTAAAGCTGGGTTAAATCAGCTAACAAAGTGGTGCGCCTCAACTTTGGGACCAAAGATAAGAGTAAATTGTATATCAATTGGCGGAATTTATAGAAATCAAAATAAAATATTTGTAAAAAACTATAAAAAAAAAACTTTTTTGAAAAGGATGGCTAAAGAAGACGATGTAATTGGTGGCATAATTTTTTTTGCTTCTGACATGTCAAAGTATATTACAGGACAAAATTTATTTATTGATGGAGGATTTACATCATAATTATGAAGATTTTAATAACTGGATGTGCAGGATTTATAGGTTATCATCTTTCAAAAAAACTTTCACTTAATAATGATAAGATTTTTGGGATTGATAATTTAAATAACTATTATGATGTTGATTTAAAAAAAAAAAGGTTAAATAATCTGTCATCAAAAAATTTTTTTTTTTCCAAAATTGATATAAAAGATTTTAATAATTTAAAAAAATTTTTTAAAAAAAATAAATTTGATATTGTGTATCATTTAGCTGCACAAGCTGGTGTTAGATATTCAATTTTCAATCCAGAAACTTATTTTGAAAATAATTTAAAAGGGTTTTTTAATATTCTTGAATGCTGTAGAAAATTTAAAGTTAAAAATCTTATATTTGCATCCACTAGTTCTGTATACGGTAAGCAAAAAAAATTTCCATTAAAAGAAAATTATTCAACTGATAGACCGATATCATTTTATGCGGCAACAAAAAAATGTAATGAA
>MDTG01142006.1_pt1 | contig 10307 bp, 8 predicted proteins | sample 811421 | NCBI WGS metagenome assembly MDTG01 (sample SAMN05326645, study PRJNA326480) | marine metagenome | isolation source: seawater | place: Pacific Ocean: South East | collected 2011
AATAATACTATCTCTGGTTTATCTTTAATCAAAATTTATTCTCTCTTCCTCAAAAACCAAAGGAACATTTCTAATTTGTTTTATTATTTCAATTAAATATTCACCAATTATTCCTAAAATTAAAATTAAAAAAGAGAATATTAAAAATACTCCTATAACTAAAGGTGCAATACCAACTTCAAATGAATTCCAGTAGAGAATTTTATAAAGAAAAAATAAAATACTTATAAGCAAAGAAATAACACTTAATAAAAAACCAAAATAAACAAGTAATCTCATTGGGAAATTGGTATATTTTATAAAAGCAGAAATTCCCATATCATAAAGTGTAAATATATTGTTTTTTGAAACTCCATATTTTCTACTTGGTTTTTCAAAATCTACATATTTTATTTTATCAGTTATTTCAGATATCATTGCCCTAAAATAGGGATATGGATCTTGTAGTTTTAGTAGATCTTTAATTATGCTTTTATCATATAGACCCATTCCAGTGGTATGAATAGGCAAATCCAAATTAGAAAATTTTTTTAATAATTTATAATAATAATTTTTAAATATTTTTGTAAAGATTCCTGCTTTTTTATTTTTTTTTCTTGCCATAACTACCTTATGACCTTTTTTCCATAATTCTAGAAAATTTTTTAAAAGTTCTGGTGGATCTTCAAAATCTCCTGCAAGACAAACTACACATTCACCTTTTGCAAATTTTAATGCATAAAATGGAGATCTTATGTGTCCAAAATTTCTACTATTCAAGATTACTTTGAAATTTTTGTCATCTTTTGCAATTTCTCTTAATACTTTAATTGTGTCATCAGAAGAATTATTATCAATTACAATAAATTCATACTTTTCATTCAAATGTAAAAGTATTTTTTTAACTTCTAAATAAAGTTTTTTTATATTTTCATCTTCATTATAAGTTGGAACAATTATGGAAATCATAAATATAAATAATTTTAGTTAGAATATTAGAATATTTTTTAAAATCAAAGATATTTTTAAAAATCAAATTCAAATTAATAGATTGATTTTTCTTTTTTTAATATTCGAATTGTTTTAATAATAGCTGGATAACCTTCAATATATTTGAAATTTTTGAATTTTCTTTTTAATTTCACATTGTTTGCAATATAAATATCTGACATTTTTTTTAAGTTTATTTTATTTTTGAAATTAAATTCAAGATTATAATCTTTAGATAATTTTTTTACTAAATTATGAATTTGAATTTTTTTTGAGGAACCAACATTGTAAATTTTAATTTTTTTTTCTTTATCTTTAAAAAGCTTCAATAATAATTCTGAAAAAGTATCTGTATGCAAATATCCCCTTACAGTTACTCTGTCACTGGTTGAGGTAATTGACTTCTTTTCAAATATATTTTTAATAAAATTTCCTATCGCAAAATTTTTTTTTTGTGGGATGTTGGGACCAACCAGATTAAATAATCTTATAATTGTAAAATCAAATCCTTTCTTCGATAATTTAATTATTTTATTTTCAGAGTTAATTTTTCTTAATGCATATTTTTTTTTAAAATTATCAGAAAAATTTATATTTTTTTTTTTTATTTTGTATTTTTCTATTTGTTTTTCAACTTTTAGACTCCCATAGACTGCTCCAGAACTTAAATAAAATATTTTACTTTGTTTAAATTTTTTTGAGTTTATTAAATTCAGAAACTTGATTATTTGTGAAGAATTAATATCTAATCCGTAAATAATTAAATCATAAAATTGAAGCTTTTTTATATTGTTTATATCTTGAAAAATATAACTTACTTCATTTAGCTTTTTAATTTTTTTGTTTCGCGAAATCGAGAACAATTTAAAATTTTCATTTTTTTTTTTTTTCGTTAAATATTCAAAAAAAGCACGACCAATCCATCCTGTTCCACCAATAAATAAAATCTTTTTCATTTATTGATTTTATTTCTCACTAAGCGAGAAGCATTTCTTAATGGGAAGTTTAAGTAACCCTTAAGCTCATCTAAGTTTATATATGGATATAAATCCTCCAATGGCATTGATTTAATTTTATTTCTTTTTGAAAAAAAAGTTTTTACTTTTGGAACTAAATCCTCATTTTTTTTTAAAGAAATATCAAATAATATAGGTTTTGGATGGTATAAGTAATTCTTTATTTTTTTCAGACTCTGGGTATTTTTAATTTTTAAATATTTTATGTTAAAAGATTGAGATAATTTTTTAAGATTTGGGTAAGTAATATTATCTTCTGTTCCTGTTCCAACATAATTTTCTTTAAAAAAACTTTTTTGAGTATTTCTAATAGAGGCATATCCTTGGTTATTCATAATAAATATTTTTATTGGTAAATTGTATGATGAAATTGTTGCAAGCTCCTGTAAATTAAACATAAAACTCCCGTCGCTTTCGAATAAACAAATATTTTTCTTAAATTTGTTTGCAACACAAGAACCTATTGAAGATGGTAATCCATAACCCATTGCACCAAGACCTGATGTCAAAAATATTCTCTGATTTTTTTTATTTTCAAAATGTGTGTAGAAAATTTCTATCGCTAAACCAGAGCTACCTGTACAAATTATGTAATTTTTTGGAATAATTTTAGAAATCTCTTTAACAAAAGTATAATGATCAAGTTCATTGGTTTTTTTTGAAAAATTTTCGTTTAAATATTTTTTTTTCAATATTGAGCACTCTTTTTTCCAAAAATTAATTTTTTTTGGATTAAAATTTAATTTCATAAAATACTCTAAAAAAAATTTTGCATCTAAATTAATCTTTAACGTATTTTTTAGTTTAACTTTTTCTAACTCATTATTATCTATATCAACAATAATTTTTTTCGATAATGGTGCAAAACTTTTAGCGTCAAATGCAGTATTTACTTCATTTATTCTTGCCCCAACACAAATTAATAAATCACAATTTTGAACAATAATATTTGAAAATCTTCTCGCTACTACTCCTGGACTTCCAAAATTTAATGGATTAGAAATTGGAACTATATCTAAACTATTCCAAGTTGATACGAAAGGAATTTTAAACTTATTTAATACTTTGTGGAATAGCTTTTTACTATCTGCCAATCTAACACCATGACCAATATACATAAGAGGTCTTTTTGCTTTATTCAGTTCGGAATTAATTTCTTTAAGTTTAATTTTTTTTATTGAATGATTAATGCTTAATTTTTTTGATTTTTTGTAAATTTTGCTTTTTTCTATTTTTTTAGCCTGTACATCAAGTGGTATATCCAGCCATACAGGCCCTTGTCTTTTGCTAATCGCACATTGATAAGCTTTTTCTAATTCAGACAATATATTTTCACTTTTTTCAATAGTTTTTGAATATTTTGTTACTTTCTTTACCATACTAACAATATCAACTTCTTGAGGACCAGTTTGACGAACTTTAAATTTTTTGGTTAAATTATTTGTTTTAACTTGTCCAGAAATTATAATTAATGGAATAGACTCAATCCAAGCACCAACTACGCTAGTTAGCACATTTGTGCTTCCTGGCCCAGATGTAACTAAACAAATACCTAAATTACCATTTATTCTTGAAAATGATTCTGCGGCAATACATGCAGATTGTTCATGAAAAAAAGATGTGTATTTAACATTTTTAGATTTTTTTACTGAGTCAACTAAGTGCATGTTACCACCACCAGGGACTAAAAAATAATGATTACTTTTTTTTTTTGAAAAAAAATCAACAATTACATCTGAGGTTTTAAATACTTTTTTCAAATTAAATCTTCCAATAGTGTAGAATTGTTTTACGTTCTTTGGAATTATTTATTTTTTTATCTGTATAAAATGAGTCTTTTTTTTCATGAGTGGTAGATAATTCCTCTATAATACATCCCTTTTTTGAAAAAAAACTGTGAATCTGAGATTTTTTAATAGTGATAATTTCCCCTTTTTTTAATTTAAATTTTTCATTATTAATTTTTAATTCTAAATTTCCATGCAAAACATTAAAAGTTTCTTCTTTTTTTTTATGAAACTGTTCGGGATGTTTTTGATTTGGAAACAGTATCAATATTTTCTTACAATAATTTCTATTTATTATTGTAAACATTACTAAACCGTATTTTTTAAAATTATTTAATCCATAATGATGGGAAATCTCTATAGGTATATTTTCTGGAATATTGACCCCAGTCTTGTTAAGAAATAAATTAGTTTTTTTTATTATTTCATTAATTTTCTTTCTTTTATTAATAATTTTACAATTATTTTTTAATAAAGGCTGGTTTTTATTTATTTTTTTTTTTGAAACGAAAATATTATATTTAGAAAATGTTTCTGAAGTTATTTGATTTTTTGAGGGTGGAAATGCAAGATAAATATCCTGGGGGTTTATTTTCTTATTTTTCGGTATATTGTTTTTAATAAAAAGACCACGTTTTAGATTTTTTAAAGTTTTACTTTCATATTTTTTAATCGTATTTTTTTGAATATTATTACAAGTATTAAAAGCATATTTGGCACTTTCTAACCATTTTTTGGTTTGAATCAAATTTGAAGAATAATCATTTAGATTATTATGAACATCATCTCTAATACCAACATGTTTTTCAAAAACTGTAGCACCTTTAGCAATTGCAATTTGAACATTAGAAAAATTATCAGGATTCTCGTGAGTTGAAAATCCTATTGGAATATCTGGATAACGTTTTTTAAGTAAATCTATTCTTGAAAGATTATTTGCTGTATCTGGAGTTGGATATATAGCCACACAATGCAACAAACAAAAATCTTTATTTCTATTTTTGAAAAAATTAACAACTCTATCAATATTTTCAATTTTTGCTCCTGCTGTAGATAAAATTAAGGGAAAATCATAATTTGCTATCTTTTCTAACAAACTCCAGTCCTCGAAAGAGCAACTTGCAACTTTTATGTAATCAAGATTTTGTTTCTTAATTAATTCAACAGATTTTTCATCAAAAGGAGTTGCTATAGTTTTAATTTTATTTTTTTTTATCTCTTTAACTATCTTATTAAAATCGTTTACTGAAAGCTCTGTATCTTTAAATCTTTTAATAAACTTAAGATCAGTTCTGTTTTTGAAACTTGAATGTATAAAATTTTTCAGATCTCTATATTGCAACTTTATTGCAAATTTGAATTTAAATTTTTTAGATAATTTTGAATATGTGTTAACCAACTTTAAAGCATGTTTTAAGTCACCCATGTGATTATTTGCTAATTCAAAAATAAATAACTTATTAAATTGATTATGATTCATTTATTTATTTATATAGTATTAATTTTTAAAAGAAATATTTTCTAATTTAATAACATAATCAACATTTATTGTTTCTCTAAATACTTTAGATTTTGTTGGAACTGTCTCGTGAAAATAATAACTTGGAAATGCAACTAAATCACCGGTATTTACATTTATTTTTTTTTTAAAGGTAGGTATTTCCTTATCAAATATTATCAAATTACCAAAATTTTTATTACCCATATTTTTTGGAACTTTTTTATAAATTACAAAAGTAAACATATTAAATCTTTCATAGCCCGCTGTATGTAAGTGATTTTTAATTCTACTTTCACTGTTGTTTGTACTGTAATCGAACCATAAATGATTACTATTTCCCTTTAAATTTTTATATAAATAAATTTTTTTATCAAAAAATTTTTTTAAACTCTTTGATATCTTTTTTAAATTTTTTAAAAATTCTTTATTTATACTATATCCCTTGCTTAAATCTGGAGTATAAAATCTTCCATTAAATTTTGATGTATTAAAATCTCCAATAATTTTAGCATTAACATTTTTATTTATAAGTTCAGGGTCAATATTTTCTATATATTTTTTTTTGATTAAAATAAAATCCTCACTATACAATTTCTTTAATTCAATAAAATTTTTTTCTAAAAATAAACATAAAAGATATCCTGAAACAACTTCAGATGTTAATGGTATATTGTTAGATGAAATTCGATTTAAAATTTTTAAATACTTATGACTATTTTTAAGTTTTTTTGCTAAATTTCTAGTAAACTCTAAATCATAAAAATAAAAATATCTAAATTTATTAAATCTTTTTGTAAATGAAATTTTTTTCAAAAAACTCTTTTTTGTATTTTTATACTCATCGTTTTTATAAAAAATTATTTTTTTTTTAATCTTTTTATTAAAAAAAAGTTTACTTAATAAATAAATTTCTTCCTTATATTTTTTTTTTAAATTTATTTTTTTTAATTCGTTATAAGATTTTTTTTTTTTCTTAAGTAAATTAAAATAAATACTTCTTAAAATAATTGCATCATCTGAATAAATATTTTTTATTTGCTTCAAGGCCTCGATGAGCCTACCTTGTCTATATATGCAATAAGATTTTAAAACACCTTTGGAATTTTTTTCTAACCAATCAAGAAAAGGCATCTCATCTGATATTCTTACTGCAGAAAAAGGTATGGGGTTTGCAATATTAAAAAAGCTGTTGATGTATTTTTTAGTTAAACTTTGAAATACTTCTAGGGCACTAGTTTTTTTATTAATTTTTTTTTTTAGAAAACTGTGTACAGGATTTTTTTGATTTAAATATTTTAAAGATACACCTGCTTTGATTTTAGATAAATCTTTATATATTCCTTGCAAAATCATAATTAATTTTTTTGTGGAAAACAGTAAAGAACTGTTCCAAAAGTATTTTGTTCATGACACCTTAAGTAATAGTTATATTTTATTTTCATTTTATCTAAATATTGTGGAATTTTAAAAATATCGTCCCATTTATGATAAATGCTAATTAGTATTAATGGCAAATTAGAAACAATATTTTTTTTCATGCCCTTTAACGCATTTAACTCTTCTCCTTCAATATCCATTTTGATTATATCGAATTTTTTTTTATAATTATCTAAAGCGATTGCTTTTGCATTTTTTTTTTTATCAATAAAATTTATTCCACTAGAATTACTACCAAAATGTGAAAAAGATATTTTTTTTATTTTGTTTGAAATTATTGTATTAGAAATTTTAAATTTTTTTTCTCTAAAAAAGGAGTTTTTTTTTAATTTTTTATAATTAATATTATCAGGTTCGAACAAAACAATATTGTTTATTGTAGATTTATACTTTTTAAAAATTTTTTTTGAAAAAGAACCATCATATGCGCCTATATCAGCTATATTTATTTTCTTTTTTAAAGAAAATTTTTTATTTAAAAAATAAATATTTTTTTCTGCAGTAGGATAATAATTCAATTTACCACTCTCTCTAAATTTATTTATTTTATATAATGTATCTAAACTTTTTTTATCTTTAAGTTTTTTTGCTAAATAATTAAGTTTGTTTTTATTTTTATACAAAATATTATTTTGTCTTATAAAATATCCTAATTTTTTGCAGTTAATAAGGTTTTTAAATTGAAAAATGTTATATGTTTTGTCAAAATAATTATTTAATCTTAATTGTGTATCGTTCAAACTAATATAATGATTATATAATGTTATCAAACAAACTGCTTTTTTTTCAAATAACAAATCTTTCTCTTTAATAATTTGAATGTTCCTATATTTTTTTATTTTTGTGAAGTTGTCTATAATGTATTTAATTTTAATTTTTTTATTTAAAAGTTCTTCTAAAATTATTTTTCCCGTTTTTCCAAGACCAAACAAGAAAATTTCTTTTTTTTTTAGAAAATTTATATTAATCTTTTTTTTTTTCATTTATATCTAAAAAAATTAAAGATTTATTGGAAGTTCCAAAAATTATAATTTTATTGTAATCTTGAATATATATCATGTCCCTTATTCTCTCGTATACAGGTATGACTTTATGATCTATTATTTGATTAAATTTATCATCAAATGTTACTTGATGTAATGACATATCGCCCTCATCAATATCATTGCCCATAGATCCAATTAGAAAGGTATTTTTATCAATTCTAATTATTTTTGATATAGCTATTGAAGGTACAAAATATTTAATTGGTTCAATGAAACCATAATCTTTATGCGATTTGTGTAAAGGTGCTATCTTGTATTCTTCTGAGTTAGAATCAAAAGCATCATAACCATAATGCTCCCCATAAGAAGATATAGGCCATCCATAATCTGGAATAAGTTCATTATTTTCTAATTTGTTTATGTTTATTTCATCTCCACCTTGAGGGCCATGTTCCGTATTAATTATTATATTTTTGTCTTCTAAAAAAACAATACCTTGTGGGTTTCTATGCCCTTGTGATATAACTTCAAAATTCTTTGTTATTTCATCCACTAAAATTATTTTCCCAAATAAGTAATCTGATTTGAGTCTTACATCTTTAAAATTTTGATAGTCGCCAAAACCAATTAATATTTTGTTTTTGCCATAATCAACTAAAGTTCCACCAGCCTGATATCCATCTGGGGCTTCAATACAATTATTTTGTTCAAAAAATAAATCAAAATCTAAATATTCATAATTTAAATTAGAAACTAAAACTTGAACATTGCTACAATCTTCACTTACACGGTTTGAATGACTCAAGTAAATTTTATTATTTTTTATTAAGATATCCTTTATTCCCCAAGAACTTCTAGTAGCTATAAATTCTGGATATTTTATTAATTTGTGAATATTTGAGTTAATTAAATTAAAATTAATTTTCTTTTTCATAGTATTATTATAATTAACAAAAGAAATAATTCCTGATCCACTAACTAAAAAAATTTTATTCTTATAAAAGTCAATATAGGATGTACCATACTCTGGCCAATCATTTGATTTATCATGGGTTAATACTTTTGTTGAAAAAGAATTAAAAATGTAATTTGTGTTTTGTATTGAGAAGACTTTTTTATTTTGAAAATAAAATGGAATATAGCCGAATTCTTTCACTATATTTATGGTATCTAAATTAGTTTGATTTAAATCAATTTTTAAATTTTTATTAATTTCCTTTAAATCTTGGTAATTTTGAGAATAAATTGATATTAGGCTAAGTGAGTTTTTTAGTTTGTACTTTATATAACTTTTATTTGTTAAAACAAAATATACTGATATTAAAATTAAAGAAATAAATATAAAAAATAAGGTTATTCTTTTATTAAACATATTTTTTATTAAATTCTTTTATTGAAAGACTATCTAAATTATCAAGACTATAACTTTTTGATTTAAAAAATTCACAACCAATACAAACTTTATTTAAATTTTTACCCTCAACTAAAGATCTTCTAAAATTATTTGATAATTCTGAATTAAATAATTCGTAAATAGAATTATTTTTAATATTTCCTACAGAAGTGCTTCTGGACCAATCGACACAACAAAAAGTAAAGTCTCCATTAGAATGAATAACTGCTTTATAAAATGGAAAACTACAAACTTTTTTGTTTTCTTTTAGGTCTAATTTGGATTGAGCTGGTATTTTCATGTTTGAATTATTGTCCCACTCATGACCATTTTCAAATCCTATTTCATCAGCAAAATTAGAAAATTGTTTTACAAATTCATTCATTCTCTCTCTATCACTCTCAAACGACTTTATGTAAATGTGCGGGCCATAACCAAAAAATTCAATTTTTTTCTTTAAATTTTTTAAATTTTGTTTAATTAATTCAAGATTATTTTTTCTTGTGTTTGTATTATATTTATAATCTTCTTCATTTAATCCATATATAGAAACTCTCAAAACATTAATTTTGTTTTTTATAATTGGTAGTATTTTTTTTTGTGATAAAGTTGAACCATTTGTTGTCAATTCTAAATAATCTGAAATTTTACTTTCATTTACCAGTTGGGTGATTTTATCAAATTCAGGATGTAGCATACTTTCTCCAATCATTGAAAATCGAAATGCTTTTAATTTAATATTATTATCTTTTAGCTCATTAACTATTTTTTCTACATCTTTATATTCAATTTTTGAAAAACCTATTTTATTTATATATTCTGGTCTATTACCAATCGGACAAAATGAACAAGAAAAATTACAGTGATTTGTTAATTCTAAATCTATGCTTAACGGATAATTAAGGGGTATTATAGAAAGTAAATTCTTCCGCTTAATTTTATTTTTTTTGTACATTAACAGTTAAATCATATCATTTCGATATTATATTTGTCAGAAATTAAATTAATTAGACAAAAAAGAGAAGGATTGATGTATTTAAAAATTAGTTAAATTAATATAAATTTACCTATAATTTTACAAAATTTAGGATTTTAATAAATTCTTAAAAAAATATTTCTTTCATATAAAAATTTTTTTCAGTGCATAAATCAAGCCAATTGAGCTATTAGTACTGGTCAGCTGCACGCATTACTGCGCTTCCACATCCAGCCTATCAA
>MDTG01278737.1_pt1 | contig 10307 bp, 6 predicted proteins | sample 811421 | NCBI WGS metagenome assembly MDTG01 (sample SAMN05326645, study PRJNA326480) | marine metagenome | isolation source: seawater | place: Pacific Ocean: South East | collected 2011
TATCTTCACCAGATGAAAAAAAATATCCAGAATTATGAATATAATCTAACGTTTTTACTAATTTAAAATTTTTGTCATATAAATCTGTACCTAAATCGGAAGACTCATTAAAAGGATTTGCCCATATCATCATAGTCATTAATTTTTCTTTAATATCTTTATGAGGTTTAAGCCAAAAACCTTTTTTGTCTCCTATAATTTCTAATCTAACATAAGATTTTGATAAATCTTTATTAATAAGTTTTGAAATCTTGTTTGCTAGGTGTTTAGATTGTAATGAATTTATAACTTTTGTAAGGTGGGGAAAATTTTTATGATTCTCTTTTGTAATAAATAGTCTTAATTTGCCATCTTTTCCTTGACCTGTATGATCAGCAGCTCTAGTTCCATCATAAGCTCTTTCACCTGAAGGAATTGTTGAGTATGCTATTTCATTTAGGCAATTTTCATCTAAGCAATTATTAAATTGCCAATGATTAAAGGGAAAATCTGAATGAATTATATTATTTAGATTCATTAATTCCTTCTAATATTCTTTCTTTTATAATTCCAGCAATTCTTTTACTTTCCTCTAGTTTATTATATGACCAACTTTCTAATATATTTGTTGATGATAAATCCTTGGTAATATTTAAGCTTTTAAACTCATTATGGAATCTTTCGAATCTAATACTTTTTCTCTTGTATGGAAGTTGATATATATAAATTGGCATACCCGATATTGATGCCTCTGAAATCATTGATGTTGAGTCTGAAGTAATTATAAAAAAACTTGAGTTATATAATGAATATTCATAAGGGTTTTCGCCATTTCCTAACCATAAATCAGCTGTTGAATTTAATTCACTTTTAATTACTTTTTTAATTTCCTCACTAGTTCTTCTTGATGAAATCACTAAGAATTTTAAAGTATTATTTTTTTCTTTTAATTTTTTAATTTTTTTACACATCTCCATTGCCTCTTTTATTGTAAAAGAATAGTGGTTATTTTCTCCTCCAATTATACAGGAAACTAATTTGTGATCATTAATCTTAGATTTTTTTTTAAAAATTTTGTTTTTTTTAAAATTATGTAAAGCTCCTATTGTATTTATAACGTTTTTACCTCTAACATTGTCATGATTTGGCACTATTAAGTAAGAAAAATTATTTGAAGATATTTTTGGATTTTGAATATGTATATTAATAATTTTTTTAAATTTTTTTTTGAGGAATATAGATAAATAAACACTTTTTCTTCCACAGCTAATTACAATATCTGGAATGCAGTTTGGAATATCATTTTTAAAAATCCATTTGAAAATTGGTAAAAAACCTGGTTGTATTTTATTCCACGGAAATATAATTTGTGTTTTAATTTCAGTAACATCATTACTAATTTCAAATGCTAAGCCTTTTGTTTGACTTATCATACCTTGAGACCCATCAGTTAATATCCAGATTTTTAAATTATTAATATTCAAATGTATTTTACAGATATTATTGTATAGCTTTTCATACCTTTGGGGCTATTTATCTCCACATTATCATTTTTTGATTTACCGATCAAACCTCTTGCTAGAGGACTGTTTATTGACAGTTTTTTGTTTTCAATATCTGATTCGTATTCTCCAACAATTTGGTACTTTTGTTTTTTTCCTGTTTCATCATCTTCTATTTCTACAGTTGCTCCAAACTTTATGTCATTTCCACTCATATTTTTAATATCAATAACTTCCGCTCTACTAATATTACTCTCTAAGTCTGATATTCTTCCCTCAATCAGACTTTGTTGTTCTTTAGCGTATTGATATTCAGCATTTTCAGATAAATCCCCATGCCCTCTTGCTTCAGCAATAGCTGCTATAATATTAGGTCTATCTTCAGACATTAATTTTTTCAATTCGTCTTGTATTTTAGAATATCCTTCAGCAGTCATTGGTATTTTATTCATAGATTCATGATGTTTTATTTATATTTTTAAGTCAACAAAATTAATTTAGAGATTGCAGACTTTTAATTTTAAAGCCATTTTTTTTCATGTGTTCTATTGCATCAACTGCAATTTTTGCACCAGCTATAGTAGTATAATATGGTATATTATACATTAATGAGGTTCTTCTTATACTGTAACTATCTCTTACAGATGATTGAGATTTAGTTGTATTTATCACAAGGTCAATTTTATTGTCTATTAACGAGTCAACTATGTGAGGACTTCCTTCTTTAACCTTATTTATTTGTTGAGCTGTTATATTATTGTCATTAAGATATTTTGCTGTACCTTTAGTAGCAATCAAATTAAATTTCATGTTAAATAATTTTCTTGCTGTAGAAATTATTCCTTCTTTGTTTCGATCATCAATTGAAATAAATACATTTCCCTTTGATGGTAATATATTTCCACATGCAATTTGACTTTTAATATAGGATGATAAAAATGTTTCATCAATACCCATTACCTCACCAGTAGATTTCATTTCAGGTCCTAATATTAAATCTACACCATCTAATTTATTAAAAGGAAAAACTGATTCTTTTACATTGAAGTTATATAAAGTTTTAATTTGATAATTTTTTAAAACTTTTTTTAGACTGTCGCCTACCATGATTTTTGCAGCTATTTTTGCAATAGGTATACCTCTAGCTTTTGCTACAAAAGGAACTGTTCGACTAGCTCTTGGATTTACTTCTAAAACATAAATTGTATTATTTTTAATTGCTAGTTGAGTATTCATAAGGCCTACAACGTTTATTTCATTTGCAATTTTGCTTACCCAATCTATTATTTTGCTTTGTATCTCTTTATTAATTGAATATGGTGGTAAGGAACAGGCACTGTCGCCAGAGTGTATTCCAGCTTCTTCAATATGTTCCATTATGCCAGCAATGAATATTTCTCCATCTTGATCTCTAATCAAATCTAAATCAATTTCTTTAGCATTCTCTAAATATTCATCAATTAAGATTGTATTATTAGTTGAAACATCCATTGCTTCTTTAGCAAATGATTCCAAGTTTTTTTTATCATATGCAATTTGCATAGCTCTTCCTCCTAGTACATATGATGGTCTTATGAGTACAGGAAAGCCTATACTCTCAGCTATATTAATTGTTTCATCAACAGATTTTGCAAAACCATTTTTAGGTTGGTTAATATTTAGCTTATTTAAAACTTCACTAAACCTATCTCTATCCTCTGCGAGATCAATTGCATCAGTAGATGTCCCAATAATTTTTATACCTTCTGATTCTATTTCTTTTGCAATCTTTAGTGGAGTTTGTCCGCCAAATTGAACAAAAACTCCAATTACGTTACCATTAGACGACTCTTTATTGTAAATTTCTATTACACTTTCAGCAGATAGTGGCTCAAAATATAATCTGTCTGCGGTATCATAATCAGTAGAAACTGTTTCTGGGTTGCAATTAATCATTATAGTTTCTATACCTTTTTCTTTAAGGGCATAAACAGCGTGCACACAACAATAGTCAAATTCTATTCCTTGACCAATTCTATTAGGTCCGCCACCTAAAATAATAACTTTATTTTTATCAGTAGGATTTGACTCACAATATTTTTTATTTTCAAATTCCCAATCATAAGTTGAGTATAAATATGGTGTTTTTGATTTAAATTCTCCTGCACATGTATCAACTAGTCTATACACCGGATTTATATTATTTTTGTTTCTAAATTTTCTTATATCTATCTCTTTTAATTTTAGTATTGAAGAAATTTTTTTATCTGAAAAACCATTTTTTTTGGCAAGCAAAATTAAATTTTTATCTAGTTGATTTTTAGATAAATGCTTTTCTAAATCTACCAAATAATTAATTTGATTGATAAACCATTTATCATACTTGGTTGCTTTGTAAATTTCTTCAATAGATTTACCTTTTCTAAGCGCTTCACCCACTAATAATAATCTTTGAGATGATTGCAATTTTAATTCTTCAATTATGTCAGTATTGAATTTATCAATATTTTGAGGTGAATCTAATCCATAAAGACCGTATTCAAGTGAGCTAAAACCTTTTTGTAAAGATTCATTGAAAGATCTTCCGATACTCATAGCTTCACCAACTGATTTCATTGATGTTGTTAAATATGAGTCTGAACCTGCAAATTTTTCAAATGTAAACCTTGGAATTTTTGTAACAACATAATCGATTGTCGGCTCAAAGCTTGCAGGAGTTGTTGTAGTTATATCGTTTTGTAATTCATCTAAAGTGTATCCAACAGCAAGCTTAGCTGCTATTTTAGCAATTGGAAAACCAGTTGCTTTAGAAGCTAAAGCAGATGACCGGCTTACTCTAGGATTCATCTCTATAACATTTATTTCACCATCAATTGGATTGATTGCAAACTGAACGTTTGATCCACCGGTATCAACACCAATTTTTCTTAATACTTTAATACTATCATTTCTTAAAACTTGGTATTCCTTATCAGTTAGTGTTAATGATGGTGCTACTGTGATGCTATCACCAGTGTGAACACCCATTGGATCTACATTTTCTATTGAACATACAATTATGCAGTTGTCCTTACTATCACGAACAACTTCCATTTCAAATTCTTTCCAACCAGATACAGATTTTTCAACCAATATTTGATTTGTTGGACTTGCATTTAAACCTCTCTCAGATAACTCTTTAAATTCTTTTTCGGTATATGCGACTCCACCACCTGTACCACCTAAAGTAAAACTAGGTCTGATTACAAGGGGTAATCCCAAATCATATTTTACTTTCTCAGCTTTGTTTATATCATCAACTACATAGCTTTTAGGACAACTTAAGCCTATTTCTCTCATAGCATCTTTAAATTTTTGTCTATCTTCTGCAAGTTCTATAGCTTTTGGATTAGCACCAATCATTTTAACATTGTGCTTATTTAAAATACCTTCATTAAATAACTCCATTGAGACATTTAGCGCAGTTTGACCTCCCATAGTTGGAAGAAGTGCATCTGGTTTTTCAATGCTAATTATTTTTTCAACAAAGTCTCTTGTTATTGGTTCTATATATGTTTGATCAGCTAATTCTGGATCAGTCATTATTGTAGCAGGATTTGAATTAATCAAAATTATTTCATAACCTTCATCTTTAAGAGATTTACAGGCCTGCGCTCCAGAGTAATCAAATTCACAGGCTTGACCAATAACTATTGGCCCCGCTCCTATAATTAAAATTTTTTTTATATCAGTTCTTTTCGGCATTTTTATTTATAAGATTGTAAAATTCTTGGAATAGATAATGACTATCATGGGGCCCAGGAGATGCTTCAGGATGATATTGGACACTAAAAACAGGAAGAATTTTATGTCTTAAACCTTCATTTGTTCCATCAAATAATGATATGTGTGTTTCTACAATATCTTTTGAAAAACTATTCCTATCAACTTCGAATCCATGATTCTGAGATGTTATTTCAACAAAATTATTTATTAAATTTTTAACTGGATGATTTGATCCTCTATGACCCTGAAACATTTTTTTTGTTTTTGCTCCTAAAGCCATACTTAATATTTGATGACCCAAGCATATTCCAAATATTGGTATCTCAGTTTCGATTAACTTTTTAAGATTATTAATTATTTTTTCACCCGTGGCACATGGATCCCCGGGCCCATTTGAGAGAAATATTCCGTCAGGCTTAGTTTCAATTATTTCATCAAAACTAGAAGATAAATTTAATACAGTAGGATTTAAGTTATGTTCATGAAGATTTCTAAGAATATTATGTTTTATACCAAAGTCTAAGCAGGTTACTTTATAATTTTTGCTTAAGTTATTTATTTTTTTATTACTCCATGTAGGCTTTGCCCATTTGTAATTTTGATTTGTTGAAACAATAGATGCTAAATCTAAATTTTCTAATCCGTTCCAATTTTCAATCTCTTTATTGAATCTATCTAAAGATTCTTTTTCAGAACCAAAATTTACTAAGGCAGCATTTATCGCGCCTTCATCTGCAAGTTTTTTTGTTATGTATCTCGTGTCTATACCATATACACAAGGAATATTATTTTTAATAAAATACGAATTTAAATCATTGTTGGCTCTCCAATTAGAGTAAAAGTTTGTAGGCTGGCTTATTATACATCCATCAGCATAAATTTTTTTTGATTCTTGATCCTCAGCATTTGTACCGACAATTCCAATATGTGGAAAAGTAAATGTAATTATTTGTTTAGTGTAGGACGGATCTGTTAAAGCCTCCTGATAGCCTGTCTGAGAAGTATTAAAACATAATTCTCCAACAACACCTTTTTGTACTCCAAGTCCAAAGCCCCACAAAACTTCACCATTTTCCAATACCAAAGCAGCAGATTTTTTATTTTGAAGAAAATTTTTTTTTAACACTCCCATTATTTCCAGTGAAGCAAAATGATGTTTACTAGGCATTTATACTTATCTAGTCAAGGATTAGTTGAAAATAATACGTAGAATTATATTAGTATAATTATTATTAAAATTTTAAATATGGAGTAAACAAATTTAATGAAATTGATAGATGAAATTGACAAAAAATATAAAATCTCAATCAAAGAAAAAGACAGCAATTCAATAAATACATTGAGACTTATTAAAAGTAGCATCAAGGATAAACAAATTTCTTTGAGGGGGAAACAAGAGGATCTTTCTGATGGAGATGTATTAACTATATTACAAAATATGGTAAAACAACGAAAAGACTCAATAGAAGCTTTCGAGAAAGCGAATCGACAAGACTTAATTGATAAAGAAAAGGCTGAAATTAATATTATTCAAACATTCTTACCGGAGCAAAAAAATCATGATGAAACACAAATTATTATTCAACAAATAATTAAAGAAAATAACTTTTCAACTATTAAAGATATGGGAAAATTGATGAATATAATTAAATCAGATTATGCTGGGGTTATTGATATGGGTTTAGCAGGTAAAATTGCCAAGACTGTTTTAGGTAAATAATGTCTTTTTCTAAATATGATTTAGATACAATTAAGTCCAAAATTCAACTTTCCAGTGAAATAGAAAAAAAAGTAAAAGTTATAAAAAAAGGGAATGATCATTGGTGTTGTTGCCCTTTTCATAACGAAAAAACTCCATCATGTAAAATTAATGATGATCAAGGTACTTATTATTGTTTTGGGTGTGGAGCTAGAGGAGACATATTTACAATATATACTGATCTTTATAACTACTCTTTTCCTGATGCAGTTAAAGAATTAGCACAAAGAGTTGGAATAAATATTTTAGATAGTAGCTTTAAAAATGAAACAAATAAAGATGATAAAATTTTTGAAATTATTGAGATTGCAACTGATTGGTTTCAAGAAAATCTTTCATCTAACCGAGATGGTCAAAAATATTTAGAAAAAAGACTAATTTCACAAAATACTATTAAAGAATTCAGGATTGGATATTCTCACCACTCAAAATCATCACTTTATCAATATTTAAAAAATAAAAAATTTAAAGATGAAGATATATTAAAAAGTAATCTTGTAAAAATTGGTAAAAATAATGAATTTAGAGACTTTTTTTATAAAAGATTAATGTTTCCAATTGCAAATGAACAAAATAGAATTGTTGGATTTGGTGGAAGGGTTCTTGATAGCTCCAACCCAAAGTATATTAATTCACCTGAAAGTTATTTTTTCAAAAAAAGAAGCTTACTTTATAATCTCAATAAAGCAAAAAAAAACATTAGATTAAAAAAAAATGTTTTAATTTGTGAAGGTTATATGGATGTTATAAGTCTTTTTGAGCGAAATATTAAAACTGCAGTAGCACCACTTGGCACTGCATTAACTGAAACTCAACTATTCTTATCTTGGAAATATGTTGATAGGCCTACTATAATGTTTGATGGTGACAGCGCGGGATTAATGGCCTCTTATAAAAGTGCATTAATGGCACTACCTCATTTATCACCTAATAAATATTTACAATTTATAAAATTGCCTTCTAATTATGACCCTGATAGCTTCATAACAAATCATTCAATTAAACAATTTGCTGAAATACTAAAAAAACCAGAATCAATAATAAACTTTATATTTAATCAATCGTCATCTTCAATTGATTTTAATAAAGCAGACAATAAAATATCATTTGATAAATATATTGATGATTTAATTCTTACTATTAAAGACAAAAAGGTTCAGTACTTTTATAAAAATGAATTTAAGAAATTATTTTTTGATAAAATTAAATCTTTTAATAAAAAAAAATCTTTTGCAATCAAAAATAATTATAATTTCGAACCACTTATTGAAAAACAAATAAATTCTTTTTTATTATCATATATTAATCATAACAAAATTAGAGATAATCTAGCTAAACTATTTCATGAGGTAGATTTGTTTAATGTCGATCAACAAAAATTTATTAGCTATTTATATAAATCTGATCTTAATTTTGAAAATATTGAAGAAATTAGCAAACTGAAGTTACCTAAAGAAGTATCAAATATGCTATCAAAACTTCAAGAAAATACATATTTTCAACTATTTCCTTATTCTAATAAAGATTATGATTCTGAGAAAACACTTGAGGAAATAACAGAATCTGCAAAAAATTTGAATACAAGACTTTCAAATTTGAAAAAAATAAATAAAAGCCTAAATGAATTTGGTGATGAATTTTCTTCACTTACCTGGGAAGATTTAAAGAGTATTTCTTTTGAATTTATAGGTAATAAAGAATAAAAAAGGGCAATTATGAAAAGAGCTAAAAAAAAGATTACAAAGAAAAAAGTAGTCAAGAAAGCTTTAAGTAAATCAAAAAAGAAACAGAGTAAAACAGCTTTATCTCCAACAAAGAAGAATTCTCCTAATAAAAAAAAACAAACATCTTTATCTAAGAAAAAAACAAAAAAAAATAGTTCAAAGCCTTCAAAGAAGGTAAACAATAAATTAAAAAAAAGCGAAGTAAAAAATAAATCAAAGAAAACTAAAATTACTTTTGATGATAAAATTAAGGAAATATTTGAAAAACTAATAAATAAATACAAGATTGACGGTATTTACACATTAAAGATAATTGAGAAATCAATTCCAAAAAAATTTAGAGAATTAGAAAATATAAAAAAATTAAAAGAATTAGTAATTAAATCAAATATTAAAATATACTCTGAGGAAGAAGCAAAAGAATTACTTAATCTTTCTAAAGATGAATCAAATAAATCAGATGAAGTTTCAGAAGGTGAAGAAAAAAAACAAACAGGTAAAACTGATGATCCTGTTAGACTTTATTTAAGAGACATGGGTGCAGTTGAGTTACTCAGTCGTGAGGGTGAAATAGCTATTGCTAAGAGAATAGAAGCTGGAAGAGAAAAAATGATTGGAGCTATATGTGAAAGCCCCATGACAATAAGATCTATCATAAATTGGAAGGACTCAATTAAAGATGGTACCATGCTGCTCAGAGATATAGTTGACTTAGAAGCAACATACGATATGTCTGATATATCTGACAATAAACTTGAAGATACATTAAAACTTATTGAAGGTTCATCTGAAAAAGATGATAAAAATGAAAAAAATAAAGATGAGAACTCAGCAAATGATGATGATCAAAATTCGGAAGAAGAGGAAGAAGAAGGTTTAAATGTTTCACTCGCAGCTATGGAAGAAAAACTTAAACCAAAAGTACTTAATGACTTCAATGAAATTAATAAATTATTCAAAAAATTACAAAAATATAGCAGTGAATTAATTAATGCCGATAAAAAAGATATAAAAAATTACTCATCTCAAGAAAAAAAATATAAAAAAATTCAAAAAGAAATGGTTTCAGCAATGAAAGCAGTGCATTTTAATTCATCAACAATTGAAGCATTAATGGAAGCTCTTTATGAGTTGAATAAAAAACTTCTTTTAAGAGAAGGTAAAATGCTTAGACTGGCAACCAGTTGTGGTGTAAAAAGAGAAGACTTTATTGAACAATATTTAAATTTTAATTTTGAAAAGAATTGGATACAAACTCTACTTGCTACTAAAGAAAAAAATTGGGAAAAATTCATCAATAGAAATCATATAGAAATAAATAAATTAGTTGAGGAAATCAAAGAAATTCAGACAGCTTCAGAACTACCTCTACCAGAATTCAGAAGAATTGTTAGTACTGTTCAAAATGGCGAGAGATCAGCTAATAGAGCAAAAAAAGAGATGATAGAATCAAATCTTAGACTAGTTATCTCTATAGCAAAAAAATATACCAATAGAGGTCTGCAATTCTTAGATTTGATACAAGAAGGTAATATCGGACTAATGAAAGCAGTAGATAAATTTGAGTATCGAAGAGGATATAAATTTTCTACCTATGCA
>MDTG01387952.1_pt1 | contig 10307 bp, 8 predicted proteins | sample 811421 | NCBI WGS metagenome assembly MDTG01 (sample SAMN05326645, study PRJNA326480) | marine metagenome | isolation source: seawater | place: Pacific Ocean: South East | collected 2011
AATTAATTTACATTTTACTGGAGATTTTCATGCAATAACTTCTGCTCATAATCTTTTATCAGCTCTTATAGATAATCATATATATTGGGGAAATAAATTAAACATTGATGATAAAAAAATTGTTTGGAAAAGAGTTATGGACATGAATGATAGAGCTCTGAGAGCAATAAATATTAACACAAAAGGAGTTGCTAAAGATTTTCCAAGAGAAGATGGTTTTGATATTACTGTTGCATCTGAGGTTATGGCTATATTTTGTTTATCAAATAATTTAAAAGATTTAGAAAAAAGAATTGGAAATATAACTATTGCATACAATAAAAATAATGAACCAATTTATGCTAAAGATTTAAATGCACAAGGACCAATGACAGTTTTGTTAAAGGAGGCTATTAGGCCAAACGTAACACAAACTCTAGAAAATAACCCAGCATTTATTCACGGTGGACCGTTCGCAAATATTGCACATGGATGCAATTCAATAATAGCAACGAAAGCTGCATTAAAATTATCTGATTATGTAGTAACCGAAGCTGGATTTGGTGCAGATCTTGGGGCAGAAAAATTCATTAATATTAAATGTAGAAAAGCAAATATTAAACCAAGTTGTGTAGTAGTAGTCGCAACAGTTAGAGCTCTTAAAATGCATGGTGGTGTGGAAAAAGAAAATTTAAAAACTGAAAATGTAGAAGCTTTAAAAAAAGGTTTGGTGAACTTAGAAAGACATATTAATAATCTAAGAAAATTTGGAGTAGAAAGTATCGTTGCTATAAATCATTTTGTTATGGATACTGAAAGTGAAATTAAAGTTTTAGAAGAATATTGTAATAAACTTGGTGTACAAGTGAGTAAATGTACCCATTGGGCTGATGGTGGAGAAGGTACTAAGGACCTAGCAAATAAAGTAGTTAAAATTTCTGAAAATGCAAATCCTAATAATTTTAAATTCTTGTATGAAGAAAAAGAATCTTTATGGAATAAAGTAGAAAAAATTGCTAAAGAAATTTACAAAGCTAGTAAAATTACTGCAGAAGAAAGTATTAAAGAACAACTTAAAATTTTTGAAAAGAATGGTTATGGAAAATTACCAGTTTGCATTGCTAAAACTCAGTATAGCTTCTCAATAGACCCAAAAATTAAGGGAGCACCTTCTGATCACGAAATTGTGATTAGAGAGATAAGACTCTCTTCAGGTGCAGAATTTGTAGTTGTTATTTGTGGTTCAATAATGACTATGCCGGGACTACCTAGAAAACCAGCCGCAGATTCAATTGGTTTAAATAATAGAGGTGAAGTAGAAGGTTTATTTTAATTAGGCTGCTTTTAAAAAATCTAACCAATTTTTTAATTCTAACATTCTAGAATTTTTTTCTGATTTTTTAATCTCTTCTTCAATGAAACTTATATGATTTTGAATTTCTAGTTCATTATTAAAGCATTTTTTTGAATTTATTAATCTATCTTTTCTAAATTTAATTAAAGTAATCATTTTATGATATGTAATTTCAGGATGATATTGCAGGCCCCATATATCACTGATTCCTGATTTAAAATGCACACTTTGTACTTTATTAATTTTATTTGAAGCTAAATGGATAGCACCCTCTGGTAATGTTACAACTTCATCAAAATTAAAGGCTGGGGAATTAAATTTTTTATTTTTTGATTTATATAATGGATGCTTTAAACCGTTTTCATTTATTTCTATATCATTCGCAATGCCTATGTGTGCACCTTTTGTAGCTTTTTTTACTTGGCCCCCAGCAGCTGTAACTGCTACTTGCATTCCCCAACATATTGCTAAAATTTTTTTAATATTTTTAAAGCATTCTTTCATAAAAGAAATTTGTCTACGAATTTCTATACAGTCATTATAAATATTTAAGCTACTACCTCCCCATATTAATCCATCATATTTTTTAATATTTACTAATACTTTATCAAAACTTAATTCTGAACATGGATTAAAAACATCAATATTTAAATCTTTTGAATAGTATGAAAGACTTTCTTTCAAGCTTTCTGCATGGGTTGGGATTCCTGATTTTTTAAATGTATCATTTTCCTTTTGAAGATTTCCTTCTACCACTAATAAATTTAAATTTTTCATTAAAATAATTTTCCAGATATACTATGTTCGTATAAATTTTTCATATCGTCAACAGACAATTTTCTTGGGTTAGTTGGGGTAGATGGGTCTTCAAAAGCCATTTTAGAAAGTTGATCTATGTTGATCTTACTTTCATCTATAACGTCTGAGAGTTTATGTGGTATATTTAAATTTTTTCTTAAATCTAAAATCCACTTTAAAAAACTTTCAAAATTTTTTTCTAAATTAAGATAATCACAAATAGAAACAATCTTTTTCTCGATTAAGTTTTTGTTAAAAGTTATAACATAAGGCATAAATATTGCATTTGATAGGCCATGATGAACGTTAAATTGAGCGTTGATTGGATGGCTTAATGAATGGATAGCTCCCAAACCTTTTTGAAATGCTGTTGATCCCATACTTGCTGCTGCCAACAAATCTGTTCTTGCATTTAAATCATTTCCATTTTCAAAAGCCTTTAACAATGATTTTTTAATTAAATTCATTCCTTCAATTGCTATTCCATCTGCCATTGGATGAAAGCCAGAAGCACAGAATGCCTCCAAGTTATGTGCAAGAGCGTCCATTCCTGTTGCCGCGGTAAGTCTCGGAGGTAGATCAACAGTTAAAATTGGATCTAAAATAACTATGGATGGTAAAAATTTTGGATGAAATATAATTTTTTTTACTCCTGTTGCTTTATTTATAATTGCTGAAGCTCTTCCTGTTTCTGATCCAGTGCCTGCTGTAGTTGGCACTGCAATAATTGGGGATATTTTACTTTCGTTTGCTCGTTTCCAATAATCTCCTATATCTTCAAAATCCCAGATGGGTCTTGATTGTCCTGACATAAAGGCAATAGCTTTACCTACATCGAGACCACTTCCTCCGCCAAAAGCAATTACTCCATCACAATTATTTTTTTTAAATTTAATCACACCTTCTTCTACATTTTCGCCAATTGGATTACCTGAAAAGTTTGAAAAAACTGTAATATTTTTAAATTGTTTTTTAAATTCTAAAATAACATTTTTAACCATCTCGAGATTTATAAGATCTTTGTCAGTTACAAAGAGAGGATTGGAAATTTTCAAATTGTTACAAGCTAAAGGCAAATCTTTTATTCTATTCTGCCCGGTCCATATCGTTGTTGGATAATTCCAATTAGAATTCATTTTACTTTTAATTTTTAGTCTATTACCTTACATTATGTCTGAAACTTTTCCAAAAAATTTTTTGTGGGGTGCTGCCACTGCAAGTTATCAAATTGAAGGAGGTGCCTACAAAGATGGTAAAGGTAAAAGCATTTGGGATACTTTTGCTCATACTGAAGGTAAAATAAAAAATAATGAAAATGGAGATATAGCTACAGATCATTATCATAGATATAAAGAAGATATATCCCTAATGAATGATATTAAATTAAATGCCTATAGATTTTCAATTGCCTGGACACGTATCATACCGGATGGCAAAGGTAAAATTAATCAAAAGGGAATAGATTTTTATTCTCGACTTATTGATGAACTTTTAAAATATAATATAAAGCCTTTTATTACTCTTTATCACTGGGATTTACCTCAAAAACTCCAAGATAAAGGCGGTTGGGCTAACAGAGATATAACAAAAATATTTGCTGATTATTCTGAATTAGTTGCAAAAAAATTTGGAGACAGGTGTGAATATTTTATAACTTTTAATGAACCTGCAGTTTTTTCAATTCATGGTTATCTTGATGGATATATGGCTCCAGGATATAAAAATAAAGATAAATATTTTCCTTCTGTACACAATATAAATGTTTCGCATGGTTTATCTGTGCAAGCAATAAGATCAGTTTTATCAAAAGTTAAAATAGGATGTACTTTAAATATGGCCCCATGTATTGCCAGCTCTAATAAAAAAAAAGATATAGATGCAACAAAAATTTTTGACACTTATTGGAATAGATCGTTCGCTGACCCAATGTATTTGGGTAAATATCCTAAGATGCTACTAAAAGATCTAAATGACTATATTCATACCAATGATATGAAAACTATTTATCAAAAAAATGATTTTTTTGGTTTAAATCACTATCAACATATAAGAGTTAAAGCGGACAATAATAACTTGTTAGGCGCTAGAGGAGCGTTCAAGGATGAATTACCATTTGGAATAGATAGAAATACTAAATTAACTTTAATGGGGTGGGAAATAGCACCGGACGCGTATTACAAACAAATAATGGAGTTAAAAAATAATTATGGTAATCCAGATATTTACTTAACTGAAAATGGGTGTGCCTATCCTGACAAAATAGTAAATGGAGAGGTTAGAGACAAAGATAGAATTGATTATTTTAAGAAATATTTGGGTGCAGTAAAAAAAGCTATTGATAGTGGAGCAAAAGTAAAAAGTTATTTTGCTTGGTCATTTTTGGACAACTTTGAATGGGCTCTAGGTTATGAAAAAAGATTTGGAATTGTACATATAAATTTTAAAACTTTAAAAAGAACTCCCAAAAATTCATATTATTTTTATAAAAATTTAATCGAAAATAATTCTATACCAAATTGATTTTTGGCGGATTGCAGCCTGCTCTGGAGCAATTAATTGAAGCAATTGTATTTGCAAAACGTAAGGCTTTTGCCCAATCTTTTTTTGGTATATTATTTATTTTTTTTAAATTCAATAATTTTTTCTTTTCAAGATAAGATATTATGCCAGCACTAAAAGTATCTCCAGCACCAACGGTGTCTATAATATTAGTCTTTCTGGCTTTTTCACTAATAGAATATTTTTTAGTATAAAGAATTGCACCTTTTTTTCCTTTAGTTAAAATTAATGCTGAAAGTGAATATTTTTTAATCCATTTTGAAATTATAATTTTTTCATTTTTATAATTAGTGAGAAATTTCAAATCCTCATCAGATAATTTTATTATATTTGCAAATTTCATATATCTTTTGAAAAGATTTAAAAAATTTTTTTTATTTTCAATAATTTTTTCTCTTATATTGGGATCTATAAAAATAATAGATTTTCCTTTTAAATCTTTCATTAATTTTAACGACTGAGAAGCAACAGGCTCTAAATATAAAGATAAGCAAGTAAAATAAGCTAAATTAATTTTTTTTAGATATTTTTTTGCTACTTTTTTTCTATAAGTATATCTAAATGCAGAGTCTTTGAAGTAAAAACTAAATTTTGGTTTTTTTTTATTATTTATAAAAGCCAAAGCTGTTAAAAATTCTGATCTCTCTACTAAGTTGGTTTTAATATTGTTTTTTTTTAATTCTTTAAAAATGTTGTTTCCAAAATAATCTTTAGAAACATTCGACAAATAATGTATATTTGAATTTAATCTTCCTAATGCTAGTGCTGTGTTAAAACCGGCTCCACCAATATGCATTTTATAGTTTTTTTTATTATTACACTGAAAAACATCTATTAAATTTTCACCAGATACTATTATCATTATTTAACTCTATGCTCTATTACTTGAAGGCTTTATTAGATTTATCAAAAAGATGACAACGCGTTGCATCAAAACCAATCTTTACATTATCACCAACTTTTATTTTAGAATCACCATCTGTTTGAACAACTATCATTTCTCCATTCTTTTCAAAATATAAAAACGTACCAGATCCAAGTTTTTCAACTACTAAAACTTTACTTTCCCAATTTGCATCTCCATCTTTATTCACAAGTAAATGTTCTGGTCTAATACCTATTTGTACGAAATCACCTTCATTCGAATTTTCAGAAGTTTTAGGAATATTTATTTTTCCCAAATCTAGAATATCTACTTCAGTTTTATTTGAACTTTTTCCTAATATTTTGCTCTTAATAAAATTCATTTTTGGAGATCCAATAAAACCACCAACAAAAATATTTTTTGGATTATTATATAATTCCATTGGCGATCCTTTTTGAGAAACTATACCTTCGTCTAAAACAACTATGTCATTAGCTAAAGTCATCGCCTCTGTTTGGTCGTGAGTAACATAAATCATTGTAGCATTTAATTGATCGTGTAATTTAGCTAATTCAACACGCATTTGTACACGTAAAGCAGCATCAAGATTTGATAGTGGTTCATCAAAAAGAAAAACTTTAGGTTTACGTGTAATTGCTCTACCAATTGCAACTCTTTGACGTTGTCCACCAGATAATTGTTTGGGTTTTCTTTTAAGATAATCTTGAATTTGAAGGATACGTGCTGCCTCTTGTACTCTTTCATTAACTTCTTCGTTTGATCTTTTTTCTAATTTTAAGCCAAATGCCATATTATCAAATACTGTCATATGCGGATACAAAGCATATGATTGAAATACCATTGCAATATTACGTTCTTTGGGTGGAAGATTATTGACTGCTTGATCATCAATTGAAATTGTTCCTGAATTTATTTCTTCAAGCCCAGCAATCATCCTTAGCATTGTTGATTTACCACATCCACTAGGTCCAACCAAAACTGTAAATGACTGACTTTTTATTTCAAGAGAAACATCTTTAATAACATGGACGTTCCCAAAATATTTATTTACTTTATCTATTTTTATATTGGCCACAGTATCCTCAAGTTTTATTTTAAATAACCAAGGTATTTATCCTGATGATCTATCATTGCATCTAGCAATTTTTGTGCTTCAATAGAATTATCAACTACTGGATCTGCCAAAAGCGCGAGATAAGCACTTTGTTTTGATTTATTTAAAACAGCGTCTGTAGTTAATTCAATCGTTCCAGCTTGATTATTAAGTAAAGTGCCAAAAGTCGAAGGATAATTTTCTAATCGAATTCCACTAACTCCATTTTTGTTTAATGTACCTGGAACTTCAACTACTATACCGTTTGGAACATGGTCTATAAAATTTTTATTTGGGACATTGACTGCTTCCTCTTCAACATTGCTATCTTCTATTATAGCTTCAATTATAGGTATTATTCTTTCATTCATTTCATTATTTTTTTTATCAAAAAATGTTGAGTAAGAAACATTATCGTAAAATGACATACATTTTTTTTTATAGTTACTATAAAAATCATTTATTGCTTCTTGATCTACAACGCAATGAGCCCATTGAATATATTCACCTAGATGACTATCAGTTGTAATTGGTAAATATCCATATATTTTATATAGTTCAAAAAACAAACCTCTCTCTGCACCAGGATCAGAAGAAAAACCTTCGTGTTCATTAATTAGTTTTGAATAATAATCTTTGAATTTTTTATGTATTATGGGGTAACCATCTTTTTGAGAATCTTTATACTTCACATCTACTAAAATACTAAAATGATTTAGTCCCCCGGCTTTTATTTCTATATTAGAGTAATCTGTTTCCATTAATGTAGGCAACTGTCTCTCCATTGAAGCAATCTCATGGCACAAGCCTGTAAATTTTAAATCTGGGTGTTTTGTAGTAACAGCATGACATACTCTTTGCATTGGATTTGAATAATTAAAAACAAAAGCATCTGGACAGATTTTTGCAATTTCATCACAAATTTTTACTATTTCAGGTGCAATTCTTAAACTATGAAATAAACCTCCAGGTCCTCCATTTTCTGCCATAACTTGTTTTGATCCATGATCTATAGGAATTTTCCAGTCTTCTTCCCATAATTTAAACCTATCTCCTACTTCGATAGATATTATACAAAAATTTGCGTTTTTTAATGCCTCTTGAAGATTGGTTGTTGCTTCAATATTACAATTAATATTTAGTTCATTTTTATATTTATCCGTAATATTTTTTGTGTTTTTTAATGCCTCTGGATTTATGTCATGAAGAGTAATTGTTGATCCTTCTAAAATTTTAGATTTAAAAATATCGCCTACTGTTCCTAATCCAAATTGTGTACTTCCAGCTCCAATTAAAACTATTTTATACATATCATTTATCCTTTTACTGATCCTGCAACTAAACCTCTAATAAAGTATCTTTGTAAAGCAAAGAAAATTGTTAGTGGAATAATCATAGAAACAAAAGCTCCTGTAGTCAATATTTCCCAATTTTCTCCCCTAGAGCCCAAAAGTTCTCTTAGTTTTGCTGTAAGTATTATTTCACTTGGAACTTGATCTAAGAAAATCAAACCTACTAATAAATCGTTCCAAACCCATAAAAATTGAAGAATAAAGACTGAAGCAAAGGCAGGTACTGATAATGGAATAATAATTCTTAAAAATATATCATAATGAGTTGCTCCATCTACTCTAGCTGCTTCAATCATCTCATGTGGTAAAGATTTTATGAAATTTCTTAATAGGAAAGTTGTAGATGCCAAACCAAAACCTGTATGTGCCAACCATACTCCTGGGTAGGATTTTGCTCCAATATTAAATAATGCACCTACATCATTATAAATGCTAAGTAGAGGAATTAAACACATTTGTAATGGTACAACTAAAGAAGCAACTATAATTGCAAATAAAGTATCTCTACCCCAAAATCTCATCCATGACAGTGCATATGCAAAGAACGAACATATGATTAACGGAATAATTGTCGAAGGTATTGCAACCGTTAAGGTATTTAAAAAAGCTTGTCCAACACCTTCTTTAAATAAAACTTCTTTATAATTATCTAACGTAAATTTTGGTGGACTTAATGCAGTTATAAATATCCTTTTTCCCCTATTATGCTCAAATTGTTTTTCTGCTTTCCAAACATATTCACCATTTTCTTTTATTTCAATTTCACTTTTATCTTTAAGTATTGCTTTTTCATTTACATTAAATTTATTCATTTCCTTAGATGTAATTCCATAGCTAATTATTTTTTTTCCAGAATTTTTATCTAAGAGATTACCTTTTATAAAATACATTCCATTTTCTTCAATTTGATCTATGGAAGTTTTTGTTCTATAAATTTCATTTACTTTGTTTGTTTTAAACGTAGTCCACCATCCGCTTGTAGCTAATAAATCTTTATCTCTAAATGAACTTACAAATAGACCAACTGTGGGTATAATCCATACAATTACAAAAGTTATAAGTAATAAATTAGTTATAATTGAGTTTAGAAAATTTTTTTTCATTATGTTTTCTCTTCCTCTTTGTGTCTACGAATATTCCAAATCATTATTGGTATCACGCCAACCATAATAACAATTGCCATTAAGCTTCCTCTTCCAGAGTCTCCGCCTCCTCTAAACATCCAGTCATACATTAAATTTGCTAACACTTCTGTATTCCATTGACCATTGGTCATTGCTAAAATTATGTCAAATATTTTTAGAACTAAAATAGTAATAATTGTCCAGATTACCAAGATAGTCTTTTCTAAATAAGGAATTATTATTGATGTAAATATCTTTAATTCGCTTGCACCATCAATTCTTGCAGCTTCTAGCATTTCTTTTGGAATTCCTCTTAAAGCTGCACTAAAAATAACCATAGCCAATCCAGTTTGAATCCAAATCATAATTATCATTAAAAATAAATTGTTCCATATTGGAATTGTCATCCAGGCCTGAGGTTCAAAGCCAAATGAAACAACTAACGCATTTAAAAAACCTATTTGATCATCACTTGGACCTCTATAATCATAAACAAATTTCCATATAACTCCTGCTCCAACAAAAGATATTGCCATAGGCATAAAAATTATTGATTTTGCTATCGTTCCCCACCACAACCTATCTGCCAAATATGCAATAACTAGACCAAAAAAAGCACTTAATGTAGGAACAACCAATAACCATCCAAGATTGTTTAGTATAGCTCTTTTAAATTCAGGATCTTTGGCTGCCCAAAAATAATTTTTTAATCCCACAAATTCAAAGCCTGTTTTATTAAAAAAACTTAATCTTACTGTCTCAAGAACTGGATATAAAATAAATACTACTAAAACTATAACCGCAGGAGCAATAAAAATATATGGTCTTAAATCTGATTTTTGCGAAAATTTTTTAGACTTTTTTTTTTTCTAAAAAATCTAATGCAAGATTTGATAAATGAAAATATGAAAAACAAACAACTACTCCAACAAATACATATATGAAAAGTGAGGTTGCAGTCACAAACTATAAGAAAATAACAAACAGGCGAACTAATTAATATTTAGTTCGCCTGAATTTAATTATTTATTTTATTGCATCCCAACTAGCTTGGATTTTATCTGCTACTTCTTTTGCAGATTTACCGCTAGTATAGTCTACCATACCAGTCCAGAATGATCCTGCTCCAATTGCACCAGGCATTAAGTCAGAACCATCGAAT
>MDTG01210686.1_pt1 | contig 10306 bp, 7 predicted proteins | sample 811421 | NCBI WGS metagenome assembly MDTG01 (sample SAMN05326645, study PRJNA326480) | marine metagenome | isolation source: seawater | place: Pacific Ocean: South East | collected 2011
ACAACTCTGACTGTGTAAGGAAAATCTGTTGGGGCTGGTAAAACTGCTTGTAAAGCGCGCCATGCAAGTTTGCCGTGTCCAATTTCACGCCTTCCTGGAGGGCCAACGCGTCCAGCCTCTCCTACCGAGTAAGGAGGAAAATTATAATGCAGCATGAAGTTTGCCCGTGAGTTCATATGTAAAGCATCTATAATTTGTTCGTCATCTCCTGTACCCAGAGTAGTAACTACAAGACCTTGGGTTTCTCCTCTGGTAAATAGTGCTGAGCCATGAGTTCGAGGTAGAAAGCCAGTTTCCGAAATTATTGGTCTAACAGTGGAGTTGTCCCTGCCGTCTATTCTTTTACCACCTTTGATAATAGCTCCTCTAACAATATCACTTTCAAGTTTCTTAATTGCGGTACCCAGCAATGGATCTAATTGGTCCTCCTCTGAAAGTTTTTCAGTTATACTGCTCCTTGCGGCAGATACCGCTGATGTGCGCTCTTGTTTGTCAGTTAGAGCAAATGCCTTTGACATTTCTTTTTTACCAGCTTTTTCAACTCTAGAGTAGATCTCTTTATAGTTAGGTTCGCTATACTCAAGTGGATCATTAGCTGCGTCTTCTGCTAGATCAATTATTAAGTCTATCACTGGTTGCAACTGTTCATGACCAAATTTGACAGCGCCTAACATTTCATCTTCAGAGAGCTCGTAGGCTTCCGACTCAACCATCATGACAGCATCTTTTGTACCTGCCACGACTAAATCTAGACGTTGTTCAGGATTTAACCTCAAATTATCCATATCAGAAACTTCGGGATTTAGAGTGTATTCGCCGTTTGAAAAACCTACTCTTGCGCCAGCGATCGGACCCATAAATGGAGCACCTGATAGTGTCAATGCAGCTGATGATGCAATCATAGCTACGATATCGGGATCATTAACTAGATCGTGGGACAAGACGGTATTCATCAAAAGTACTTCATTCTTAAAACCAGGCACAAAAAGAGGACGAATTGGCCTGTCTATTAAACGTGCAGTTAAAGTTTCTTTTTCGGAAGGGCGAGCTTCTCTTTTAAAAAACCCTCCAGGAATTTTTCCAGCTGCGTAGTATTTTTCTTGATAGTGCACTGTCAATGGAAAAAAATCTTGTCCCGGTTTCTCAGTTTTAGCATACGTTACAGCAGCCATAACTGTTGTTTCGCCAAGTGTTGCTAAGACGCAAGAATCTGCCTGCCTTGCAATTTTTCCTGTTTCAAGAGTAAGGGTTTCGTTACCCCATTGAATTGTTTTTTTTACTTCGTTAAACATATTGTTTCCTATTCAAGTGAGTCTTAATTTTTAAAACTTCACGGTCGGACAAGCCAAAAAAGCTTGTGGCCTTAATTTCAATATTATCATGCTAAACTTGTAAGGCCTTACACTTAAAGCAATCTTTGGCCTGAGGTTCAGGCATTATCTTTCTTCATTTAAGAACAAAATAGACGGACATTATATAAAACAAAATAATTTTATTTTAGGTTGCTTCAATTAAAATAAAATTATCTTCTTAACCCTAGTCTTTTTATCAAATCTTGATATCTATCTTCAGATTTACCACGTGTGTAATCAAGTAATTTACGCCGTAAAGCTACTAATTTTAATAGACCTCGCCTAGAATGGTTATCTTTTTTGTGCGTTTTAAAGTGTTCGGTTAAAGTCGCTATTCTGGATGAAAGTATTGCTATTTGAACTTCTGGTGAACCTGTGTCACCATCATGGGTTGCAAATTCTTTCATTATTTCAGATTTTTTTTCTGCTGTAATCGACATCGGTTACTCCTTTTTTTTGCTCAAGCCAGGATGTCGTCCAGCAAGGCTGTTAAAAGATATCTTAAAATTATTTTTCAAGATAAGGGCGTATAAGAAAAAAAATATGGAAAGGAAAGAAAAAAATTATCCTATAAACGTATTATAACTATTCCAATTAGTATTAATGCGGCTGCAAAAATCTTTTTTAGAGTAATTTTATCTTTAAAGATAACAGCACCAATCAAAAATGCAAATAAGATTGATGTTTCACGAAGTGCTGCTACCAAAGGTATTGGAGCTTTCATCATCGCCCAAATTGCGATCCAATATGAGCCAAATGAAAATAGCCCAGCAGCTGAACCTACTTTCCAAGTGGCTTGCTCAATTTTGAAGATTTTTATCCCTTTAAATATAAAGATAACCAAGAAAAAAATTGGTACAGTTAATATAAAAAGCCAAGCGATGTATGATGATGGGTCATTAGAGACCCGAGCCCCAATTCCGTCAGAAATTGTATAACCAGCTGTACCAATTGCCGCACCAAACGTGTAGGGTAATAGTGTTAGGTTTTCACGATTAGAAAATATTCCTTTTGCCATACTAAGAATGCCAAGGCCTAAAAGCAAAACGCCAATTATTTCAGCATTAGTCATTGATGTTTCTATTATGAAATAAAAGATTAATAGTACTAATAATGGAGCGGTACCTCTAGCTATTGGATATACTCTGCTTAAGTCACCAGCGTTATAGGCTAACGCCAGACAGCATTGATAAAATACATGAAAAAAAGCTGATGCAATTAACCAGGGCCATACTTCAACCTCTGGTATTTTAACAAAACAAGCAATAATGGCACCTAAAATACCATGCATTAAAGTAAGCACCAACATACTTTGTATTTTGTCAGCACTATTTTTTACAAGAGCATTCCAGCTAGCATGAAGAAGCGCTGCTCCTAAAATGGCAGAAAAAACAAAGAATGTCATTCAACTAATAATTCATGACTTTCATTCCAAAGCAATGGGTGGATAAATGTTTTTATGTTTTAGTAACTTTAAGAATAATCATTGTGATTTCAAAGTTTCTTTACATCTTATACATAAATCATCTAGAGGGCTATTTTTTACCTCTTCTAATATTTTCCAACACCTCGCACATTTTTGCCCTGTAGCCTTTTTAAATATCACTCCTACGCCGGGTGTGTCATCCAAAGAGAATGAGTCTTTAGTTATTGGTTTGTTGAGTAATTGTACTTGTGAGGTTATACATATATCTGCAAAATTTAGGCTATTAATAATATCAAATTTTGATTTTTCTTCAATAATTACAACCGGTGAAGCCTCTAAAGATGCGCCTATATTTTTATTTTGTCTTTCAATCTCTATCGCGCCTGTAACAACTCTTCTTACCGATCTAACAACATTCCATTTGTCATCTAAATCTTTATTTAGCCATTCTTTCGGTGTGTTTGGTATGTCCTCCAGATGCACAGAAGTGTTTTGATTTTTAAATCGAGTCAACCAAACATCTTCCGTGGTAAATACTAACATAGGCGCAAGCCAAGTTGTTAATCTCCAAAAAAGTATATCCAATACCGTTCTACATGCTCTTCTGGTAACTTCCTCTTTATCGTTGCAGTACAAGACATCTTTTCTGATATCAAAGTAGATCGTACTTAAATCAATCGTACTAAATTGAAACAGTTGTTGAAATACATTTTGAAAATCGTATTTATTATATCCTTTCCTTACAACATCATCCAATTTAGCCACTTTGTGTAATATCCATCTTTCAAGTTCTGGCATTTGATCGTAGGTTACTTTCTCGCTGTCCTCAAAATTATTAAGGTTTCCCAACATAAATCTCATTGTATTTCTTAATCTTCGGTAACTATCTGCCACGTTTTTTAATATTTCTGGGCCAATTCTTAAATCTGAAGTATAGTCCGCTTGAGCAACCCAAAGTCTCAAGATATCAGCCCCATATTGTTTTATTACTTGATCTGGGGACACAGTATTTCCAAGTGACTTGGACATTTTTGCACCCTTTTCATCTAAGGTAAAACCATGTGTTAAAACACCGTGATAGGGAGCGCGGCCAATAGTACCACAAGCTTGGAGCATTGAAGAATGAAACCAGCCCCGATGTTGGTCGGTTCCTTCTAGATATAGATGTGCTAATCCGTCTGAAGCTCCGTCTTCACGGTCTCTCAAGACAAAAGCATGGGTTGATCCACTATCAAACCAAACGTCTAAGATATCAAAAACTTGCTCCCATTCATTTGGGTTATATTCTTCTCCTAGAAATCGTTCTTTAGCGTCTGTTTTATACCAAGCATCTGCGCCTTCTAACTTGAAGGCATCTATTATTCGATTATTTACTTTTTCATCTTTTAGAATATATCCTTGATCAGTCGGTTTTGCACCTACTTTAACAAAGCACGTCAAAGGAACACCCCATGCTCGTTGGCGCGATAAAACCCAATCTGGCCTGGATTGTATCATCGATCGCAGGCGATTCTGCCCAGTTACAGGAGTCCATTCTACCAAATTATCAATTGAATGAAGAGCTCGTTCTCGAATTGTATTCCCATAAGTGTTGTTTTTATCTAGGTTTTTGTCTATCGCAGCGAACCATTGCGGAGTATTTCTAAAAATTACTGGTGCCTTGGAGCGCCAAGAATGAGGATAGCTGTGTATTAATCTTCCTCGCGCCACTAGCCCATTAACTTCAATAAGTTTATTTATCACTGCCTTGTTGGCTTTGCCCTCTTTACCTTTGTTGTCGAAAACTTTTAGATTGGCAAAGAATGGGACATGAGATAAAAATTCACTTTCTTCCCCAATATTATGAGTAAGACGATCTATCCATCCTCGTTTTACAAAACATTCGTAATCGTCTGCTCCGTGGGATGGAGCAGTGTGTACAAACCCTGTACCTGCATCCTCGGTAACATGATCACCGTCTATTAATGGTATATCATAATCCCAATATCCTTGAGCATCTTTAATTTTTGCAAATGGATGGCAACAGATAATATTTGCTAATTCATCATCTGAAACATCTCCAATTTTTTCAAATTTTGTTGCCCTTGCTTTTGTAAGTGTTTCTTCTGCCAAGGAGTTAGCTATCAAGAATTGATCGTTAATTTTGACCCAGCTTTCTTCTTGTGTTTCTGTCACAACAAAGATCCCATATGAGATGTCTCTATTGTATGCTATGGCTTTGTTGGAAGGTATTGTCCAAGGGGTAGTCGTCCATATTAAAATTTTTGAATTTGTTAATTTTTCAGATCCTTTGATTATTCTAAATGGAACCCATATAGTATCCGATTTATGATCATGATATTCTACTTCGGCTTCTGCTAATGCTGTTTTTTCAACGGGTGACCACATAACTGGTTTAGAACCTTGAAATAGCACTCCATTCATTAAAAATTTCTGAAATTCTTCCGCGATAACTGCTTCTGAGGAAAAATCCATGGTAAGATAAGGATTATCCCAATTGCCAGTTATTCCTAATCTTTTAAATTCTTTTTTTTGAATTTTTACCCATTCTGAAGCAAAATTTCTACACTCTTGTCTAAAATCAATAATGGGAATTTCATCTTTATCTTTTCCCTTTTGACGATATTTTTCTTCAATTTTCCATTCAATTGGTAACCCGTGGCAATCCCATCCTGGAATATAAGGGGCATCATTTCCAAGCATTTGTTGAGAGCGAACTACCATATCTTTTAGTACTTTGTTTAGAGCGTGCCCAATGTGAAGATTGCCGTTAGCGTAGGGTGGTCCATCATGTAGTATAAACTTGTTACGACCATCTAAATTTCTTAGTTTATCGTAGATATTGAGTTTTTCCCAATGCTTAAGCCATTCTGTTTCACGTGTTGGCAGATTGGCGCGCATTGGAAAATCAGTTTCTGGCAGTGTAAGGGTATCTTTGTAATCAGTGCTATCGTTAATCTTTTCTGCGCACATTAATCTATTCTCCGATAAAATTTATTATTTTAATGGTTTTGAGTGTCTGGTTGTCGCCTAGTTGCGCTATATTTTTCAAAAGTTTTAGAAAAAAATTTTTGTACTAACGCTTATTTCTTTCAACTTAAAGAACCTATAAACCAACTGTAGCATTCCGTAAAGCAACATATTATTATAAAAATGTATAAATTTTATGTGAAGCACTTGGCACAACAAGCAAGCTCGATTAATAGCTGATGCATGCCTAGATATGCGTTAAAAATTGAATATAATGGAAAGGGATTTGCTGGATGGCAACGTCAAAAATCACATAAAACTATTCAAGGAGAAATAGAAGCCTCTTTAAAAAAGTTGGACCCAGAGATAACCTCAATATTCGGGGCTGGTAGAACAGATGCTGGAGTGCATGCTACCTCACAGATTGCCCATTGTGATTTAATAGAAAAGTGGGACAATTTTAAACTAAAAGAAGCATTAAACTTTCATTTAAAGCCCAATAAAATTTCAGTTTTGGATGTGAATATTGTTCCCGACAAATTTCATGCTCGTTTTTCTGCAACTAAAAGAAAATATCTTTTTCGTTTAATTAGCAGGCGTCCACCACTTGCGATAGAAGCAGGATTGGCTTGGCATGTTAAATATGAACTGAAATTGAAACCGATGCTCCTCGCACGGAAATATTTCATCGGAAAACACGATTTTACAACTTTTCGATCTTCTAGTTGTCAGAGTCAATCTCCAGTGAAAACAATTGAAAGCATTGAAATTAAGGAGATACCAATATCACATGGTTTCGAATACCAATTTGAGTTTACTGCGCCTAGTTTTTTGCAAAATCAAGTTCGAAGTCTCGTAGGGACTTTGGAAAAAGTTGGTTCAGGAGTTTTGCAACCTAGACAAGTGAAGTCTGCTTTGGAGGCTAAAGATAGATCTTTCTGTGGACCTGTGAGTCCCCCAGATGGATTGTATCTGGTAGATGTGATTTATCCAAAAAATCCTTTTCAGTGTCGATGAGCAGAAGGTGATTTACCATATTTTCTGGAATAACAACTAGAGAAATGAGCAGAGCCAGAGAATCCAGTAGCTAATGAGATCTCCGTGACAGATAAAGACGAGTTTCGAAGTAAATTTTGAGCTATTTCAAGCCTAATATCTCTATAATATCCCATAGTGCTTATATTTAATTTAATTTTATAAAGGCGATTTAATTGCCGTGCGCTAATTCCAGCAATTCGTGATAGCTCTATTAAGTTAAGGGGATCGGAAATATGATTTTCCATTGCCTCAATCGTATCTAAAATTGCTCTATTTGTAACTCCTATCCTTTCTACTAATCCAGCTCTTTGAGGACCAGCAGCTGGACGAAAATCCGTGTGCATAAACCAATCACTGACCTTACGAGCAAACTTGTGACCGTGGTGCTCAGATATTAGATAATGCATCAAATCCATCGGAGCGGTTCCACCTGCACAAGTTATCCGTTTCCTGTCTAAAATATATAGTGATCGTTCTAAAAGTAAGTCTGGCCATCGTTCTTGCATGGATGGTGCATGCTCCCAGTGTACAGTCATTCTGTACCCATGCATTAGTCCAGCAGCTGCTAAAATATAAGGACCGCCTGAAACTCCACCAACTATAGTCTTTGATCTAGACAAACGCCTTAAGGTATCAAGCAAGGCAGGATTTTCAACTTTTTGGGGGTTTCCACCAGTAATAATTAAGACGAGATCAAATATATCAGATGTAGCGTCCTTGGTTGGAATTATAGCACCGCTTGAACTTCTCACCCTGCTACTTTGAACTGCTATATTGGTTATTTTGTAAAGTTCTTTAGCTTTTAATAGATTTGCTGCTCTGAGTGGCTCAATTAAACTAGCATAAGACATTAAGGCAAAGCCATCTGTTAATAGAAGGCCAATACTAAAGGGTTTTTCTTTAAATTTTTTGTCCATATTTGAATATATTCAGTCTTTTTTTGAAAAGTCTATAGTTGAATTTAATTCTATACTTTTGAATGTAGTTAGGAATTTAAATTGGCATTTTCAGCATTTAAAATACTCAAAGAAGGTCTAACCGGTAATCGTGGATGGTCTCCGCATTGGAGAGACCCTGTTTTGAAAAAAGAATATGATATTATTATTGTTGGTGCAGGTGGTCATGGTTTGGCCACAGCTTATTATTTAGCTCGAAATCATGGTATCACGAATGTTGCAGTTTTGGAAAAAGGCTGGATTGGCTCTGGTAATATTGGTAGGAATACTACGATCATTCGTTCTAATTACATGTTGCCAGGCAACCAACCTTTTTACGAACTATCAATGAAATTGTGGGAGGGTTTGGAGCAAGATTTTAATTATAATGCCATGGTTAGTCAAAGAGGTATACTGAATCTCTCTCATTCTGACGGACAACATGACTCTTTTGCTCGGCGAGGAAATGCGATGCACTTAACCAAATCTGGAGCTGTTTTATTGGATAGAGACGGAGTGCAAAAAATGTGCCCATTCTTGGATTTTGATAATGCTCGATTTCCAATTAAAGGTGGGATTTGGCAACCAAGAGGTGGTTCTGTTAGACACGATGCCGTGGCTTGGGGGTATGCGAGAGGGGCTGATAATAGAGGTATTGATTTAATACAAAATTGTGAAGTTACAGGATTTCAAATTAAAAATGGTATCTGTATTGGAGTAGATACATCACGAGGCCCAGTAAAAGCAAAAAAGGTGGCGATGTGCGTTGCTGGTTCTTCAGGAGTATTAGCTGAAAAAGCTGGAATGAGGCTTCCAATCGAAAGTCACGTTCTACAAGCATTTGTATCGGAGGGTCTAAAACCTATCATTCCTGGCGTTATTACTTTTGGTGCTGGTCATTTTTATGTAAGTCAGTCGGATAAAGGAGGATTGGTATTTGGTGGTGATATTGATGGTTACAACTCGTATGCTCAAAGAGGAAATCTACCAGTAGTAGAAGATGTAGTAGAAGGTGGTATGGCGATTATGCCGATGATAGGAAGAGCTCGATTATTACGAAGTTGGGGGGGCATAATGGATATGTCCATGGATGGTTCTCCATTTATTGATAAAACTCACATCGAAGGATTATTTTTTAATGGTGGCTGGTGTTACGGAGGTTTCAAAGCTACTCCTGCAAGTGGTTATTGTTATGCACATCTTTTGGCGACTGATAAACCTCATCCAGTTTCTGATAAAATGCGACTCGATAGGTTTAGATATGGTGGACAATTTGACGAAAAGGGTGTTGGTGCCCAGCCCAATTTACATTGAAGGTAAAATATGATTATTGATCACCCCTTACTTGGACCACGTGATGCGTCTGAATTTGTATATTTTGGAGATGCTTGCTTGATTGATAGGCCTGATCCTTTAGACAAAAATGCAGAGCAATTATTCTATGAATACCAGTACCTAAGAGATAACATAGCAGGTAAAATGAGAGAATTGTGGTATCATGAACAGGGTGATCGTAGTTGGTTGGTTGTGACGAGAGATACAATTACACACGAGATTTCTAAAGTAGAACTTGCTAGGACTGTTGCTCGTTCGAAAGGGCGTTCAAAATGAGTCAGACCGATAGAATATCAGGTGGGTTAATAGACCGAAATAAGCCAATGGAATTCGTCTTCAATGGTAAATTATTGCAAGGTTTTAAAGGTGATACATTAGCTTCAGCATTATTAGCAAATGGTATTCGGTTAATGGGTAGATCGTTTAAATATCATAGACCAAGAGGTGTATTGACTAGTGGTCCAGAAGAGCCAAATGCACTCGTTGAGTTGAGAAGAAATGCTTATAAAGAACCTAATACTCGCGCAACGGTAATAGAGCTATTTAATAAGTTAGAGGCAAATAGTCAAAATCACAGAGGCTCTTTAAATTTTGACTTAATGGCAGCATCAGATTTGTTTTTGGCACCATTTATTGGTGCGGGTTTTTATTATAAGACATTTATGTGGCCAGCTTCTTTCTGGGAAAAGCTCTATGAACCAATAATACGAATGTCTGCTGGACTTGGTTCATTGTCAAAATTAGAAGATCCTGACCAATATGATAAGGGTTTTTTACATTGTGATTTGCTGGTTATAGGTGCGGGACCAGCTGGCATACTCTCAGCCTTAGTAGCGGGAAAAGCTGGTGCGAAGGTAATATTAGCAGATGAAGATTTTTTAATTGGAGGTAGATTAAATTCTGAGAATTTAGAAATTGATGGTATGTCAGGTGTTGTTTGGGTGAAACAGGCTATCGATCAATTAAACAGTATGAAGAATGTTAAGATATTTAACAGAACTACTGTATATGGGTCTTATGACCATGGTGTATTTGGCGCATTAGAGAGATGTACAGATCATTTGAACGAATCTGGTGGAAAGCCACGACAGATTTTGTGGAAAATTTATTCCAAGAAAAGTATCTTAACAGCTGGAGCTATAGAAAGGCCACTTGCATTTGGAAATAATGACCGTCCTGGGATAATGATGGCAAGTGCTGTTAGAGCTTATGTCAATCGTTGGGGTGTCCTTCCAGGAAAGAAAACTGCA
>MDTG01327879.1_pt1 | contig 10306 bp, 9 predicted proteins | sample 811421 | NCBI WGS metagenome assembly MDTG01 (sample SAMN05326645, study PRJNA326480) | marine metagenome | isolation source: seawater | place: Pacific Ocean: South East | collected 2011
CCCCAACGGGTTCGTCAGGCATTCAGGTCGAAGTCTATGCGAGTAAATACCGCCCTTTTCCGAATACTTTTGATGCTATCGGTGCTCAGGTGGTGGAAGAGTTGAAGCAATTAGGATTCATTGACATCAGCCGTTCGAAGGTAGGGCCACGCCACCATGTGCAATATGTGCCTTTCGCCAACATTGTCTTTGATCATCAACGAGAAGGCTCCTTGGAAATTATTTATTCAGAATTGGAAGACTACGAATTGATCCGAGAGCAGGACGCGTTAGAACCAACAACAGACTGGGAGCAGTCTACTGCAGAAGCTGTTCCAAAATCCTATCCGGGGGCGATTCATCTCGCGGGTCGTTTTGGTCAATGGAAATATTTTTGGAGTGACGATTGTGTGATGCGAGGAAAGCAATTAAAGTCTAGAATCAATTGATTACTATCGTCATACCAGTTTACAATGGAGGTAAAAAGCTATGTAGAGCACTGGATAGTGCATTGGATCAAATTGATGGAATGTTGGCCAAAGTTGTTGTAATCAACAATGCTTCGACTGATGAAACAAAGGCGGTTTTAGATAGCTATAATAATTCTAATTTGTTTATATTTAACTATGAGGATAATGTCGACATGTGGGCAAATCATAACCGTGCATTTGATCACATCGAGGATGGTCATTGTCTCTTTTTACACGGGGACGATTACCTTGAGCAAAATGCCATTTCAAATTTAATAAAATCTATCGAAAGTGATTCTGATGCCAATAATACCATATATTGGGGCTACTCAAGATTTGCTGATTTTTCCAATATACTTATCCAAAATGGTTTCTTAGTAAATGTTGGATTTGCTGGAGAGCGTGCTTTCATACCATTTACCAAACAAGGATTGACTCCTTCGGGTACTTGTTACCCTGTGAAGAGATTACAGCGTAAAGCGTTGTTTTATACAAATGGAACAACGCGTTTTGCCTCAGATTCAATTTCTATGATCCGATGGGCTTGCTATGGTTTTCGCTTTAAAATGCTCGACTATTCTATTGTTGTTCGAACTGGTGCAACAACCGGGGCTCCTGTAGATGGTGTTGCACGAAATAAATATTTCGATGCACTTAATGATGTGTTTTTTGGGAGTGACCTTATCAATCAAAAAAGAATGGCTCAAATCGGTTTGACATGTAAAAGTTCAGATAGAAAAATTACTTGGTTTAGTCAGTACTGTTTATCAAAAAAACTTATTAGAAAGAATACTTATTACAAGCAACTGGGATTATTTTGGCTCAAGCGTTTTTTCGGTTCTAAGTGAACAGTTTTGGCAGACTGTTGGTTGGTACTTTTAGTGCCCAGTTCATCGGTCTGATTTGCGGCTTTTTTACGACTGTTTTGCTAGCACGCGGGCTTGGTCCGACATTGCGGGGTGAACTTGCATTATTTATGGCTTCCATTTCAGTCTTGGCCGTTACGAAAGTGGTTTTCGTTGGTGGTAGTCATATTTTACTTAGCGAGAATCGTTCGCGTTTAAAGCCACTGGTTAGGTTGTCCTATTTTTCCGCGATATGCATTAGCACTGGCTCGATGTTGTTCTTGTATGTGAATGAAGGTTTGAGTCATTTAATTTTAGGAAATAACGGTAAACATTTAATTGGCTATCTCTCTATCACACTCTTACTGTCCTGCGTTTTAGAGTCGTTGAAGCAACTACTTTCCGCACTTCAGGAGGTTAGTTTTTTGAACCTAACTGCTAGTTTTTTTAATTTTGGGAATTTGGTTCTTCTGGCTGCCTTGTTTTACCTTTACGAACCAACCTTACATTTGGCTATTTATGCTTATTTAATTCGACTCATATTAGAGTTGCTGACCTTACAGTTTAAACTGTATCACCTCGGATCATTTCAAATGTCATGTGAGGGAGGGATCGTTCCCCTGATGGGGGATTCTTTACGGTTGGGTGTTAAGGGCTTGGGTCTGAGTGTGGGTGTAATTTTAATTCTTAAATCTGATCTCTGGCAATTGGCTTTTTGGGGAGATCCTCATTCAGTGGGGATTTATCAGGTTGCTGTTGGTCTGTGTGGCTTATTTTGGACTGTAAGTAATAAATTGGGCTACTTGCTCCGAACCAAGGCTCTTGTAGAGGAGGATGGTGAGCAGCGCACGCTTTTGATCGCACAACTTATTTTTTATGCGGGGATACTAGCTTGGCCTGTTGTGGCGTTGTTGGGCAAGGCTTTCATCTCTTCGATGTATGGCACCGATTATACTGCTGCTTCTTCTGTCTGCTCCATTCTCTGGGGTGCTGTGGTTCTTTGGGCGATTGCTACGACATTGGGCAGCATTATGTCGATTCGTCAGCGTATACCTATTTGGATCGTAATCTGCCTTTTATTAGCTTTAATCCTTAATGTCAGCTTAAACTCAATGTTGATTCCTTCATTAGGGATGCAAGGTGCAGCCTATGCATCTTTGGCAGCCTATGCATTTGTCGCGATTTGGCATGTTTTGAAGTTTAAACATTTATACAATATCTCATCACTTTGTTTACTTATTCCAGATTTTGAGCGCTTAAGGTTAAAACCAACTACTGCTTCATCCATATAGATAGATATGATTTCCATTGTACTACCTGTCGTTAAAACTATTTATTTTGAAGAAGCTCTAAAGAGTGTTTTAAATCAAACACAAACTGATTTTGAATTGATTATTGTCGATAATCAGGCGGATCCAGGTTTTGATGCAATTCTTGAGCGTAATGTCGATCCTCGCATAACAGTTAGACGCCATCAAAAGCGCGTTCCGATTATTGAAAATTGGAATCTTTGTGCTAGCTACGCCTCACGAAGGTACCTCATGTTGTTTTCGGACGATGATACAATGACGGAGCACTGCATTGAGGAATTTATTCAACTGATTAATAAGTATCCCGATTCAAAAATTTTTCACTCGCGTGTGTGTCTCACCGATGAAGCGGGAATTCCTAACCGCTTAACTTCCTCGGCACCAGAATTAGAGAGTGGATTGAACTATATATATGAAGTATTCGTCTTAGGTCGAACACAGCTGGTTTCAGATTTTCTCTGGGATCGTCAGTTCTTTATTGAGAATGGCGGATATGAGTCACTCCCAGGAGCGTGGGGTTCTGACGAAGTAACAACTTACAAAATTGCACACCTTGCTAAAGAGGTTGTATATGCTGCGAACCCCCTCGTAAATGTGAGAGTAAATCCGGTAAACTTTACGAATACGATGCAGTTTGAAACGCAGTTGAATGCAGTGTGCCATTTCGATAATTGGATGCATTCATTTCTCGAGACCGTTCAGCCTGAGTATGGGGCGGATATTCGCTATAAAACGATTCGGAGGGAGTATGACCAAATTTTGGATAAAAGATACACTGGCTGCTTTATGAACCTCGCGATGCGAGGGATTATTTTTTCAGCATTGCTCTATCGATTCAAGCACAGGAAGAATTTGTCTCATATTCGTTGGAAGGTTGTCTTTACTGCAGTGGGAATTTCGCTCTACAAGCGACTTAATGGAATCAAGAACTATCGGGATTGAACCTTGAAATTCCTCCTACTGACTAGCTTGCACCTGAACGATAAGTTTGGTGGAAGAGAGCCTGATAATCCACGATGGCAACTGTCACCTGATCAACCGCAATATTCAATTGCAAAAGCAATAGAAGCACTTGGACACGAAGTAGCTGTTCATGTAAGTCAACCTGAGTCTTCGGCACCACTTCCTCGAAATTCTCGTTTGGTTGGTCGTATTTGGCGACGTTGTAAGCGATCTGTTAGGTATTTAATGAGGCACTACGAGTTGGTTGAAATGATTGATGAGTTTAGACCTAATGTTGTCTTATGCTGGGCGAACTATGCTGGTTGCCAACAGCAGCCTATTAAAAATTTGAAGAAGAAGGTGGGGTTTAAATTTTTGCTTATCGACGGGCTTTCCCCTGCATGGCGTAAGCATGATCCTTGTCTGCCTTTTTTGAATTTTGCAGACGCGGTGATTACAAATTGCGATCAGAATAAGGATGAATATCGAAAGTACGGTGCGAAGGAAGTACAGACATTGCCAATGTCAGCTGTTTCTGGAGATGTCGAACTGGATGATCATTGTGCCTATGAATTTGATGTAGGGTTTGTGGGAACACTTGGAGGCCCCTTGTATGAAAGGAGGTTGCAAGTGTTATCAGCACTTTCTGATTTTAATTTAGGCATTTGGACTACATCAAGTCCAACCTTATTGGAGACAATCGGATTAGCTGATTATTACAGGGGAAGTGTGACTCGAAATGATTGTGTGAAAGTTTACCGAAAATGCCGAATTTTGATTAATATCCATGGTCTACATATGCAAGATGGCGGGAATTTAAGTACATTTGAGATCGCACTTTCAGGGTGCCTACAACTTTGCGATGCTTGCCATCCAGAATGGTTTAATGATGGAGTGGATATTGTGTTATATGATTCAATCGATGATTTGAGGAGTAAGATTGTATATTACCTGCAACATCGAGATGAAGCTAAGCGGATTGGGGCTTCGGGTTATCTTAAAGTAAAAGAAAGACATACTTTTGAATCAAGGATCAATGAATTAATCGAGATTGTTTCGTAAATACTTAGTTTATGAAAGCACCGACAAACTCAAATGACAATCCAGATTATATCAGGAATAGTCCTAGAGTTGTGGTCTCTGCATATTGGCGTTGGCATGCGTATCAATTGATTTCAGAGTTGGTGAAATGGAGTGAACCTACATTGTATACTGCAGACTATAAATCACCCTATGTCGCCGCATTACCCTATGTTCAGAGACCGAGCTATCTATTTCGGCTAGGTGCAAAAGTGTGTGGTCGAATGCCTTTGGTTGGAGCTAATGACTTCTTTCGCGAGCAGTTTGATCAGTGGGTGTCTTCCAAGTTTGCTGATAAGTATGCTCAAAAGCCAGTCCAAATATTCCATGGGTGGTCATCGTTTTCTCTGAGAACACTCTCGAAGATCAGTGATTTGGGTGATACGAAGGTTGTTATTGAACGCTCTGGGACGCACATTGATTCGCAAATTAGAATTATTGAGGAGGAGTCTGAACGGTGGGGCATAAAAGAGCCCTTGCGCATGAAAATTTCTGATCAACGTCGCGACCGCATGTTGGAGGAATATGAGCGTGCAGATTGCGTGTTGACATGCTCTTCAGTTGCTCAAAAATCATTTGTAGATTGTGGAATTCCTTCAGGGAAAGTGGCCTCCGTATTACTGGGGTCCAACTTTAATCATGAGCAGGTGAGCCGTGTTGCGGCGGGAAAATTTACAGTGATCTCCGTTGGTATTAGTTCTGTTCGCAAAGGACATCATTATTTACTTGAGGCTTGGAAGCGTACCAAGTTGCCTAATGCAGAATTAATATTGGTAACGAATCCCGGTGAGTTCTTTAAAGACTACGAATCATTGTCCAATGTTCGCTACATGAGTCGAATGCCTTGGCTAGAGTTGATTCAACTTTACCGTGAGGCAGATGTATTTTGTTTGGCTTCTGTTGAAGATGGCTTTGGGATGGTTGTTTCAGAAGCGATGTCCATGGAATTACCTGTAATTGTGTCTGACGCTGTAGGTGCGTCGGACTTGGTTAGAGATAATCAGGATGGCAAAATATTTCCCTCACGAGATATTGAGGCTCTTCAATACTGCTTAGAATCGATGTATACAAACCGAGAGCAAACAGTCGCGATGGGTAAATCTGCGGGCGAGCATGTGAAGCGATACTCATGGGAAAGATATGGCAAAGGCATAAAGGAGCTTTATCAGAACTTGCTCGCAAAATCGCAATAGCTAGAGCGAATCGATGAAGATACTATTCGTAACATCTGTTCCGTTGTTACCCACTTGTGATGGAATCCGAATACCCGCGGCTCATCACTTTTATGGATTAAGGGAAGCATTCGATGTCGATCTATTATTGCTTAATCGTGTCGATCAACCAGCCAAAACAAGTGAAATTGAAGCAACTCTTTCTTTGGTTTCACGCTCTGCTGTTGTATCGATTGCTCATATACATCGACTAGAAGCAATTTTTCGAGAGCTTGTTTATGCAGAACCATATTTTGGTGCATTAAGCTTTAATGAGGCACTTCCAAAATGGTTAGCCGTTGAAACTTATGATTGTGTATGGTGCGGGACGGCTCCAGCAGCAGGCATGTTCGCATTGGCTAATACAAGATTTAGGTTTAAGGCTAAAAAATTTATTGCAGGATTAAGTGATATTCACTCGCTTGTTACTTTCCGGCAATCGCAAGAGGCATCAAAGGCTGAATCAATTTATTATAAAACGATTTCACGCATTAAGCTATGGTTATATTCTAAAGAGTTACTTCGATCGGAAGGGAAAATGTTAAATCGCTTTGACATGGTAACAATGCAGACCAAGAGGGAATATGCGTGGGTCAAGAGGTATTACGGGGAGGTTTCACAGAAATCTCTTATCCTCCCAAATGGAGTTTCCCCTTTGTTGTTTGATGCTCCCATAGATCGGTCAATCTCGTCATTGCTTTTTGTCGGCGCCCTACATGGTATGTATGGAGAGCGACTTAAATGGTTCATTCAGAATGTATGGAATAAAATTCGTGAAATACATGAAGGAGTGTCTATGCATGTTGTTGGCAAAAGATCTAGTACAGATCTGGAAGCAATTTTCGCAAGAGAGGAGATCAGTTATCAACCTTATGTTGAGTCAATTGAAGATGAATATGCAAGACATGCGATTCTAGTAGCGCCAATTTTTAAAGGATTTGGCTTAATTAATAAAGTTGTGGAAGCAATGGCAGCAGGTTGTCTTGTCGTTGGTGATAAAACTGCATTTAACGGTATTGAATCCTTTAAACCTAACTTGCATGGACGAGTTGCAGATGATTCATTTGCTTTCGTTAGTGAAATATCGAGCGTTTTAGATTCAGCTGATTTTTGCAAGCGGGAACGATTGGCGGGGCGTCGCTTGATCTACGAAAACTTTAATTGGGAAAGTCGTTATTCAAAGATTAAGGAAAGTGTCTCGGGTCTTTGCCGTGAATCTTAAAGGACTTTAGAGTGTCAATGAATGTTCCAATCATCATATTAGGAGCTCCAAGATCGGGAACAAGTGTGCTCGCTCGTATTTTGTCTTATCATCCTAGTGTTGCCTATGAAAATGAACCTCGAATGATTTGGCGTTATGGCAATGATGGTTGTTCGGATATGCTTAGAGTTAAGCATGCCCGACCAGAAGTAGTTCGTTATATTCGCCAAAAGTTTGAAGCGCGTGTCCTTGAAAAAGGGAAGTTGCGCTTATTAGAGAAGACACCAAGCAACTCTCTAAGAGTGGATTTCGTGAACGAAGTTTTTCCTAACTGCAAATTCGTTCATATTATTAGGAACGGATACGATTCTGTTCTCTCGATTAGAAGTTTTTGGGATTCGCATGTATCAGGCGTGCAACAGAAGAAAATTGACCAAAAAGACAGCATCCTTCTTCAACGTCTAAAGGAAATGCATCCTAGGCAGATTCCGTATTATGCGGCGGAGTTTGCTTCTCGTATCATGCCGACCCATCGACGCGCTCAATGGGGACCTCGTTTACCTGGGATGAATCAGTGGATTGATGATGTTGATTTACTTGAATTATGTTCCTTACAATGGAGGTTTTGTGTTGAGCGTGCAGCGATGCAAGGTCGGAAATATGGTGATCGTTATATGGAATGTCGATTGGAAGGTTTATCAGTTGATTCAATAAAAGAGATTATCAAGTTCTGCGGGTTGTCATATAGCCGAGATGTGGAAGAATATTTGAATAAAGAGTTTGTTATTGGCCAATCCGAGAAGCGAAAATCGGCCTGTGATCATGAGACTCTCGAAAAACTTCACGAATATATCGGGCCTACTATGCATTGGTTAGGACATGAAGAAGAATAAGTTAGCTCTAACGGCTGTTCAATGAAGAGTGTAAACTGGTATTTCTCTAAGTGCTGGCTTTGGTGTAACTCCTTACTGCATTCTGACAAAGAAAATCTGCTACTAGTTAGTTTTCCTAAGACTGGGAGCACATGGATTCGTTATTTTTTATATTCATTGCTGACTCAAAAAATAGACAATGCGATACAAAACATTGACGCTATGAATGAAGCGATGCCTGAATTTGCAAATTCAAGCTTCTTTAACCCATGGCGGTTTAATGAGTGCCCTCGGATAGTTAAAACACACCAAAAGTATATTCTGCCATTTCAGCTAAACCGCTCAGTCCTAATAGTGCGTGATCCTCGGGATATTGTGATAAGTTACTATTTTTATCTTTCGGGTTTGAAAGTTGGGAATTTTCAGGGAAGCGTATCAGAAATATTGCGTAATCGGCAGTTTGGAGCGGAGGCATTCTTCAAGCATTTCTGTTCGTGGCAAGATCATGCTGGATTAACTATTCGTTATGAAGACTTAAAAGATGAACCTTACGATGGTTTTTCAAAATTGATCCAATTTTTTGGAATTAAAAGAAATGAGCAAGAAATACGCTCCGCAATAGAGGCTGCTAACTTTCCGAGTATGTTAAAGGCTCAGGACAAAAGCTCGAAATTAAAAACTGAATTTAGAAATGGGCACCATTTTGTTCGTTCAGGAAAAAAAGAACAATGGCGAGATTTATTTAACTCGCAGGATATTGAGTACTATGAGTCTTTGAAAGTGAAATATTCATTTGATCTATATGACTCGTGATTTAATATGTATATGCGGTCCGCGTTCAAATCATGCCTTAACTGGTGTAGCACTAGCATTTGATTTGCTCGCAGAAGGTTTAGAGAAATATTCAATTCCTCATCGAGTAGTCAATGCAACTCGAGGGGTTGTTATTCATAAGTCAGGAGCATTTACTACACGAAGAGCTTACGAAACGATATTTGTTATCCTTCATGTTTGGGTAAAGCTTTTAAGTTGCAAAACCTATTATGCGACAATGTCGACTTCAATCTTTGGTTTTATCCGAGATTATTTTTGTATTTATTTTGCTCATTTACTTCGCCGACACTGCATACTCCATTTACATGGCGGTGGATTTGAAGATTTTTACCTGTCTTCACCTCCAGTGTTCCAAAAGTTAATTAGATCTAACCTATCTCGTACAGACACAATCATAGTTCTTGGAGATTTGTTAAAGGATCAGTTCTATTGTGTCGGAGAACAAATTAAAAATAAAATTGTAGTTGTTCCAAACGGATTAACACTAGGGGTTAAAGAACCAGAAAAGAGAACTAAGACTATACAAGATCATATTCATATTGAACTTCTCTATTTATCAAGTCTGATGCCCTCGAAGGGATTCCTTGACGTTATAAACGCTATGAAAATTTTTGAATCAGAGTTTCCAGATCGTTTTCATTTAAATCTTTGTGGGTCATTTGTGACAGCGAAAACAGAGATTGCTATTGAAGTATTCAATGAAGAAACCCTGATTAAATATATCAAAAAGCATGGGCTTCAGGATTGCATAACCTATCACGGTCAAGTTAAGGGTGAAGAAAAGCACCAGCAATTTCAGTCTGCACAAATCTTCATTCTGCCCACAAATTATCAATGGGAAGGGCAACCTTTGAGCATAATAGAGGCTATGGCATATTCAACTCCAGTTATTACATGTATGCACAAGGGTATTCCGGAGTTAGTAGAGGAAAACATAACAGGCATATTCGTTAAACCATCATCACCATCTTCAATTGCCGAAGGGATTTTGGAAATTATTTCTGATAAAAAGAAATATCAATTAATGAGTGAAATGAGCAGAAAAAAATATGAGGGTGGCTTCACTGCAAAGTGTCACTTAAAGAAGCTTTTTAAAACAATATTAAATTAGGTTTTAAATAAAAATGGAATCAAGCAATAAAAGAGATGGAACAATAGTGTTTTATGATAAAATTAATAAATTTATAAAACCCTGGCATACTCTTTTAGATTTAGGTGCTGGAAGGGCATGCTGGTATGAAGATGATCCTATTATTGAAAGGAAAAAGCATAGGCTTATGAAGGGTAAGGTTAAATTAGTTATTGCCGCTGATGTAGACCCTATTGTGTTAAAGAATAAAGCTTCCGATAAACAGGTCATCATATCGGTAAAAGATTTAAAAAATTTTGATGATGACAGTTTTGATATAATAATCGCTGATTATGTGCTAGAGCATATTGAAAATCCAGATAAATTTGCCCGAGAAATACTTAGAGTTCTTAAACCAGATGGTTTATTTGCTGCAAGAACACCGCACAAATATTCATATGTTGCAATAATAGCAAATATTATAGGAGAAAAG
>MDTG01374119.1_pt1 | contig 10306 bp, 11 predicted proteins | sample 811421 | NCBI WGS metagenome assembly MDTG01 (sample SAMN05326645, study PRJNA326480) | marine metagenome | isolation source: seawater | place: Pacific Ocean: South East | collected 2011
AACAATCCCAGCTGATGAAGCTGATGATATTTTCATTTGTGTAGGTGTATTTATTCATTGGGACGCTGATGATAACAAACGCATCTATGATTATAATTTTGAAGCTGTTAAAATGGCTATCAAAAATGCAATAAGTGGTGAGCCTAAAGCGCAAGATGTTGTTGCTAAGAAAGCTACAGAGCATCCATTTGAAAAATAATCTTAACTTATTGTGATAAGAAAGAGCTAGTTATTTGCTAGCTCTTTTTTTTATAAGAAAACTGCTAGTATTTTTTTTAAAAAGTAGAGAAGAGACTAGGACTCCACTGAAGCCCATTAATTTCAACCTATTAATATCAAAAGTCGTTTTTATACCACCTCCTACATAATATTCTATTGTTGAATTTTTGGTTTTTGATCGAATATTACTATAATTTGGTCCGTTAATATTTCCAACATCTGAAATATTCATAAAAATTACTTTATTTTTATATGATGAATTCAACTTTGAAAAACTAAGCGTACCCAAAGATTTATCTTTGTAGTCGTACGAATGAATATAATCTTTATAAATATAATTTATATTTTTAATTTTATGACAATTTTCACTACATAATATTGGAATAATATTTTTTTTATTAAGCCTTTGATCTATTTTACCTCCAGTATCAACCCAAAACTTAATACCTTTATTTTTATCTGAAATACTTCTTATTAGCTCAATATTATCATTATCACTACATAGAGAATTTATATCTGCTATATAAAATAATGATGGACGATATAACCCGATCATTTGCTTTATAAATATATGTGGATCAGGTGAGAAACCACTATCACTCTTAATAGGATTGTACAATGATCTCTCTCCATTGATGGCTTTAACAACTTTACCGTTTTTTATATCAATTGCAGGTATAATATTCATGATGAAGAAAATTCTTATATTTGAGTATATTACAGGTGGTGGCTTAATTGACAAAAAAATTAACCATAGTTTGACTGGTGAAGCTAATTTAATTCTTAGTTCATTAATAGGTAATTCATCAATGATTACACATTTTTTTTGTGACTACCGTAATAAGCATAAAACTCATAAAGATTCTATTCTAGTCACACCAAGCAATAAAAATATAATCTATGACTCAGCTTTGATAAATAGCTATGATTATTTTTTACCCATATGTCCTGAGACGGATTTAATTTTTCATAACTATATAAAAAAAATTAAATCATCTATAAAAAACATGAATATATCAAGTCTAGATGGTTTATTGGCCACAAGCGATAAATACTTACTGAAAAAAATATGTAAGAAAAATAATATACCTAATCCTGATTCATATATTTCTAAATCAAAAGATAAATTATATATATTAAAAGACAGATATGGGTGTGGCTCTAGTCATATTGAGTTGTCTGATAAGGTTATAAAAAATATTCCCAAAGACAAAATCTTAGAAAACTACATACCTGGAAAATCCTACAGCGTTAGTCTATATTTATATAATGATAAATATAAGATAATATCAATTAATGAACAGAAGATAAGAAAAATCAAAAATATCTTTAAACTAAAATCACTCAATGTAAATATTTATCCACCATTCAAAAATAATGTTTTTTACTTCATAGATAATATTTTATCAGCCTTACCTCAACTAAAAGGATTTATAGGTCTAGATATAATTTATAATGATGGAAAACTATTTCTTATAGAAATCAATGCACGATATACTACATCAATGTCAGTTATTCAGAAATGTAAAAACCATCATATATTAGATTATATAGATCCCTTATTAATTGATAAAACTGGAATGTCATGTCAAATAAATTTCTGAAAAAAGTTCGCATTGGCTGGGACATAGGTGGAGCACATATTAAATATTGCGTTGAATCTGATTTCTCAAAAAATATTTGGTACGATCTTATCGAATTTGAATTCTGGAACTGCTATAAAAGATTGAGTCATATTATTAGAGATATCAATCATATTTACCATAAAAAAAACATAAGAATTGAAAATTATTTTACGATGTCTGCTGAGATGTGTGATTGTTTTGATGATAGAAGTGTAGGCGTAAAATATATTATTGAACAAATAGTTGATAGCGGTTGCGAATCATATATTTTTACTCGAAATGGATTTATAAAATCAGATAAAATTAGCACTCATGACTTCAAAAACATTGCATCTCATAATTGGTATGCATCAGCTATATATATATCAAAGAAATATAAAAATGCTATTGCTGTTGATTTTGGATCTACAACTTGTGATTTCTTAATTATAAAAAACGGAAAAATTATTAATAAACGAACATCAGATTTTTCTGGTTTACAGACACGTGAATTGCTTTATACAGGCTGTGCTAGAACTCCGATATATTCTCATTTAAATGAAGTCATACTTGATAACAAAAAATTCAAAATAATCCCAGAACAGTTTTCATCAATGTCAGATATTTATATTATTTTAAATAAAATAAAACCAAATGAAATATATTCTAAAGTGCTTGATGGTACTGATAACACGAAGATAAATGCTTGTAAGAGGGTTAGTAGGTCGTTTGGATTTGATTTCACCAAAGGGAAATTAAGCTTAATTCATAATTTGTCTGAGAAAATATATAATAATCAAATCAAGCTAATAGAAAACGCAATCAGATATCATATAAATAGATATTTTAAAGATATGCCTAATATAGATATTATAGGATTAGGGCTTGGTCATAATTCGGTATCTTATATTTGTAAAAAAAATAAACTAAAATATGAAAATATTTGTAAAGTACTTGAAACCGAGATTGATAATGGCTCATCAATTACGAAACTATTTTCTTCATTTGTTATGTGCAGAATACCGATATGAATTATAAAATTGAAGAATTAGATTTTTGTATTCCTTCTCATGAATATTTTGAACTAATAAAAAATAATGATTGGGCTGTATATTTAAATAGCAATAATGAAAAATATACTGATCAAAGATATGATATTTTGTCATCAGATCCTATTGATAAGATTATTTTAAATAGTGATGGCTCTAACTCAAGCGTAACCAAAGAAAATATTTTCAATTTATTGGATGAATCCATCAGTAAGAATAAATGTGAAACAGATGATGAGATACCTTTTTGTGGCGGTGCTATGGGATTCTTATCTTATGACTTCGGTAAAGATATCCACCATATAAAAAATAAAACTAATAAAGATTTTGAATATCCCTTAGCAGCCTTTGGAATTTATGATTGGTGTATTACTTATGATTATTTAAAAGAGAAATCTTTTATTTTATATCGTAAAAAAAATAACCTCATAGATAGAATCATAAGCTATAAAACTAATCGAGATAAAATAAAAAAATGTAAAACATATAAATCTATCAGCAGTTGTGAATCAAATATGAACTACGATTTGTATAAATCTAAAGTATCGAAAATATCTAACTATATTAAAAACGGTGACTGCTATCAAGTAAACTTTGCTCAAAGATTTTCGTTAGGATATAAAGGAGATGAGTATTCAATTTACAAAACACTAAACAAGTCATTTGCATCACCATATTCAGCATACATAAATTATCCGTTTGGTAATATTTTGTCATTCTCACCTGAGAGATTTTTATCTGTGAAGAATAATATAGTTGAGACAAAACCCATTAAAGGTACACGACCAAGATCAGATGATACCGAGATTGATGAAAAAAATATTATTGAGCTAAAGTTATCAGAAAAAGATAAAGCCGAAAATCTAATGATAGTTGACTTATTAAGAAATGATTTAGGTATCAATTGTAAAAATGGTAGTATAAATGTTGATAAACTTTTTGAAATAGAAACATTTGCAAATGTTCACCATCTTGTTAGTACAATAACTGGTGAGATAAAAGATAAATCTAATATTTATAATCTCATTAGAGATGCATTTCCTGGCGGTTCGATTACAGGTGCGCCCAAACTTAGGGCTATGGAGATAATTGAAGAGCTTGAACCAGACAATCGCTCTATATATTGTGGAAGTATTGGCTATATTGGGTTTGACCAGAAAACAGATCTAAATATCTCCATAAGGTCCATGCTTGCTGTTAATAACAAATTATACTTCTGGGGAGGAGGTGGTATTGTTAATGATTCAGATGTAAGAAGTGAATATAATGAGTCAATTGCAAAAGTTAAACCGCTTCTTGATACATTTTCTGATTGATATATTTAATCTTTTTGATGACAGATTCGCATTTATAACTCTCTAAATTTTTTCGATCTGATGATGAACATAGCGCTCCTCTATAACCTATAAAATCTGGTTTATAACTCATGGCAAATTCAATATTCTCAAAAGTCATTGAGCCTGAAATACCACAAAACTTATTTGACATATGACATTCTTCAATAAAACTATTTAATAAATTATGATTTAACAAATTAAGTGTACATTCTTTTGATTTATTAACTGTATCTATCATTAAACCATCGTAATTCAGTTGACAAAAATTTCTTATTTCATTGATATCAAGACTTTGATCCGCGAATAAAACTCCTACTTTTTTAATTCTCAATGATGATACTTTTTCCAAAAATATTTTATGCTCATTTATTTTTTTTTTATCAAATATTCCTATTTTAATATATTGGATTCCAAGAAAATTAAGAAATTTAACCCTATTCATCATATTATAGCTATTTGGATGAACCTGATTCCCAGCAGTTACACTTAAGTTTTTTTGTTTTAATTTATCACTAATAGCCTCTACTTGTTTGTCTCCAACATAACCAAGTGCACCATCTTCTATATTTTTAATATCAATAATATCAAAATTATATTCAGCTATAATAGATGCTTCTTCAATACTTTTTATACTACCTAAAACTTTAATCATTATTTTCAAAATATTTATTAATTTTATTTTCTACCCAGCACCAGGCCTCCCTTTCATTATCACCGGCGGTTTTATCGATACCAATTTTTAGATATTTAAGTTCATTTTTTACTTTATCATCATCAATCATTCCAAGGCGTGTCGATAGAACAGCTAACTCTATTACAGAAAATTGTGCACGATTAAAACCAAGGAATGGTCGGTGAATTTCTTCATTGATTATTTTACATTTAATCTTAGGCCTAATAGGATCATCATATTCTTGAATCACCATTGCATTCATATGATTATTACTGTTCTGTAAATGTGGAACATGAGTATCATTTAACGACTCTAATGCCCAATCTTTCTTTTCTCCAGTGACAATTCCAGCAAAAACTTTCACATCATCTATAAAATTAATAGTTACAATTTTAGTTTCTAACATATTTTCAAGTGTTTGCGATGGTTTGAAGGGTGAAATTTGAGCAAACTTACCAGAACTTTCATGGAGGATTTTTATACCCATTGGAGCTATGTGAACCTTATCATTTAAATTTCTTGTAGTGATTATAACTTCGTGAATCATTTTCTTTTCTTGAAAGTCGGCCCTAACTCTTTAGTAATGAGTTTATTATCGACTTTTTTATCTACTAAACATCCCCAATCCAATTCTTCATCTTGAGAGTATTCTTTTTTTAATTGATAAGCAACCTGAGCCCTTGCAAGTTCAACACCTAAATAAAATGAATGACCTGGATCATCGTCTACCTCTAAAAATTCATAAAAATCGAATGGATCTGAGAATACTTTGTAAATATTCTTATTGAATAAATGTATCCCGTCATCATTAACATATATCCTATAATTTCTATCCTTGATATCACTTTTCATATCCATCAATTCCTCAGAATTATAAGGATAGTCTTTATGACCGTGGTTAATAAGTAATCCATCGTTAATATGCTTAGGAGTTATATTATTTTGTGATGCTGCATGGATAATTCTCCTAGCTAGATCTGTTTCTCTTATGACTGTAGAACAATGCCTACTGACTTGAGTTGTAAGAATATGATTAAGCTTTAATTCTTCAACTATCCCAAGCATAATCATATTAATACCAGATGTATCTGCATGAGTAAGTTCTGTAATGTTTCCAATACCTATCATTATATGTATATCTGGATATTTATCTCTAAGCGAGATATACCTTTCAATGCTTTTTGTAAATCCATATGAAATCGGATCGAGTATAGGATCTGCAATAAATGTAAGTTTGTCATTTATTGCTCTATCTATTAATAAATGAAAATTTTTCATATTGTTATCAGTTGGAATTAAAATTGGATATGAATCTAAATTATCTAAAATATGATATGACTCATCTTTGATACTTAAAAGGTAGTCAGCACCAGCCTTAGAGCCTCTAATTAGTTCATCAGTATTATGTGAATCTATACTTACATAGAAATTTCTATTTTTAAGTTCTTGAACTAATTCTTCGAGATGCGGGAATTCTTTATTTGGCAAACAACCAATGTCTATTACATCAGCTCCTTCCAGTCTATAATATTCAGCCTTTTCAATAACTTGTTCAACTGTCATATTCAATGCATCTGTAATTTCCCCAAAAATAGATGTTTCAAATTTTGATAAATCATATTTAACTGGTTTGGCACCAAATATTATTGGTAAGTCTTTTAGTTCATCAGGACCTCTGATTATTTTTTTATTAATTTTTCTTTCTAAGACCTTCAAGTCTCCTCTTACTCTTCCTGGTATAATGATCTCATCAAAAGTTGTGACATCATCTATTCTTCTAGCAATCATATCTGTTGTAAGAAGTGCGGCCACATTCACATTTAGATTTCTAATTTCGTATGTAAAGTCCTTGTCCTCAATTGATTCTATGACCGTCTTAAGACCTTTTTCAGCTAATTTACCTGTAATAAATAATATATTCTTCATTTTTTTAGTTTTTTAAGAGATTTTTTTAGTGATTGTACATTATCAACGACAGTAACATCACTGAACTTTTTCAATAACCTATAGTTCTTTAAATCTATTTCTCTTGGATATAATGTAACAAATTTTTTTGGAGCTTGAGTTATTACAACAGGTTCAGTATCACAAGCGAATACCAGTGAATGTATTTTACATTTACCAGCTTGTGCAAACATATTTGTTACTAAATTATCCGAAATACCATTCGCCATTAATGCTATTGTATTTGAAGTTGCTGGTGATATGACAATAAGTTTATAGACTGATTCATAAAGTAGACTTACAGGTGATGAGCTTGAGGTAATATCTTTAAATATTTTTATTCCATTTTTTTTAAAAATAGATAGATCATAATTATACCACTTTAGTACCTCCTCACCTGCTTTGCTGAGGTATAAGTCGACATTATCCAGAGTAAGCATTAAATCTATCGATTCTTTTAAATAATGACCGGAACCAGTAATGCACCATGCAATCTTTTTCTTATCCATATATTTTTTTTATTAATTGTTCATTTTCTTTAATATCATTCTTTGAATTAATATTTAAAAACATGTCCGTATTTTTATCAAAGCATATCTCATCAAATCCACAAGAATTATACCATTTATCAATCTTTCTCTCTCCGGATTGTAGAAACTTTTCTAAATTCTTAAGCAAAGAAGAATCTATACGAGCATATACCGGCTGTAATCTATTACCTGTTTTCACTACTTGAATATTTTTATTACTCTCATAACTAGTCAGACTTTTAAAGTAAATATCTTTTATAAACGGACCATCACACGGGAGTATAATTAATTTTTTATTTTTACATTTTGATAAGGCTGTATATATCCCTGATAAAGGCCCCTGATAATCTGTTAATATATCCGTGTAAATATTTGGATGAATTTGTCTATATTTATCGAGATTATTGTTCGCAACGACAAAAATATCAGAGGAAAAATCGCTTGCTATATTAATGATTCTAGAAAGTACTGATTTTCCATAAAAATCTATTAATCCTTTATCATTACCATCCATTCTGGATGATTTTCCACCAGATAATATACCAATAGAAACTGTATCTTTTTGTAATTTAGTTAACATTACAATATTATAATCTGATAATTTGAAATAAATAACTTATATAATCAGATATGAAAGTTTTTTTAGCACCTATGGTGGGTAGAACAGATAAATATTTTAGGAGACTGGTAAGAATAATTTCCTCAAATGTAATTTTATTTACTGAAATGATAACTGTTGACTCACTTATCAGAGGTGGATATAGGGAATATTCAATTAAAGAGACAGAACACCCTCTAGTTGTTCAACTGGCAGGGGATAATAAAGATAAATTCATTCAGTGTACAAAAATCGTCTCTGATCAAGGTTTTGATGAAATCAATTTAAATATAGGTTGTCCCAGCTCTAAAGTTGTAAAGGGTGGGTTTGGAGCATGCCAGATAGAATCTCCGCATAAAGTTGCAGAGTACATTGATGGAATTAAAACTCACACAAAAATACCAGTGTCTATAAAAACTAGGTTAGGTTTAGGCTATAGGCAGGACTTGAGCGAAATAATAGATTTTATTAGAATGACAAGTGAAGCTGGTTGTAATACATATTATATTCATGCTAGAAATGCTATTTTAAATGGACTATCAACTAGGAAGAATAGAAGCATCCCCCCTCTGAGATACAACGATGTTCTAAAACTAAAAAAATTATTCCCTAGCCTTCAAATCTATATAAACGGAGGTTTCGAGGACATTGAAGACATAAAAGAAATGATAGATATTTATCAAGGAGTAATGATAGGCAGAAAAATTTATAATGATCCTATGTTTTTAGTAGAAATTGAAAATAAAATTTTTTCTTCTAATAAAAATTTTACATTAGAGGAAGTTATATGTCAGTATGTAGATCAGTTAGATGAAGAAGAGGCTTCAAATAAGTTATATGCTCTAAAGCATCTCACCAATCTTTATAAAGGAACTAGGTTATCTAAGAAGTGGAGAAAATATCTTCACGATTTGATTAATTCTGGTCAATCTATAGAGAATATAAAAGAATTTTATAAAGAGAATAATTATGAAGAAAAAGAAATTATCTGCTCGTAATGCTGATATTAATAGGCTGTATGAAGAGTCCGTACAATGTACTGAATTTGAAGTAAGCTTTATCAATAAGTTATTTAAAAGATATAACAATACTAGATGTAAAAGTCTTCGAGAGGATTTTTGCGCTTCTGCTTTAATTTCAGCTGAGTGGGTTCGAAATAATAAAGACAATGTTTCTATTGCTGTAGATTTAGATAGGAATATGATCAAAGAGGCGAAAAAAACCTCATTATCAAGATTAACGGAAGAACAGCAGAAGAGAATGAAGATATGTTATGGTGACTCATCTAAATTTGTCAGTACAAAAGTAGACTGTGTACTTGCGACCAATTTTAGTTATTTTGTCTTTAAAGAAAGAAAAAAATTGATTAATTATTTTCAACATGTCATGAAGCAGCTGAAAAATAGAGGTATATTAATGTTGGATGCTTTTGGAGGTTACGAAGCACACCAATTATTAGAAGAGAGAACAAAGCATAAAAATTTCACTTATGTATGGGACCAATCATCTTTTAATCCAATCACGCATGAAATTAAATGCTATATACACTTCGAATTTCCTGACAATTCAAGAATTAGAAAAGCCTTTACGTACAACTGGCGGTTATGGACACTTCCAGAAATACAAGAATGCCTCAGAGAAGCTGGTTTTAGAAATATAGATATTTATATGCAAGGATGGAATGATAAAAAAAATGAGGAAACTGAAAGATTTTACAAAGTTATTAAATGCGATGCTGATCCTGCATGGGTTGCCTATATTGCAGCAAGAAAATAGATTGAATACTGTTGTTACAGTCATATAATATGCTTGAGAGTTAGTTATACGGCTACTGCACATTGCAGAGGAAAGTCCGGGCTCCAGGGATAAAAGCGCCAGGTAACACCTGGAAAATGTGAGTTTTGGAAAGTGCTACAGAGAACGACCGCCCTTCAGTAATAAGGGTAAGGGTGAAAAGGTAGGGTAAGAGCCTACCGCTGCTGAGGTAACAAGGCAGGCATAAGTAAACCCCGCTTGGAGCAAGGCAAATTTGTGATTGATCCCAATATGATCACATGGTTGCTGCTAATGAGGTTGTTGGTGACAATGACTCAAGATAAATGGCTGTACACGACAGAACCCGGCTTATCGACTAACTCTCAATTCTTATAAAAATCCTGTAAACCATTGAAATATATAGTTAAAAATTTTTGAACATTTTTCATAAAATCATTCATTTAGAACTTTATTTGCTTGCATATGATAACAATAAGGCATATAGTGTTGATAAATGGTATTTTTTGTATATTTGTGGAGAATTATGGAAAATCTTTTTAAAGGGATACATACTCTTAGTATTGATTCTAAAGGAAG
>MDTG01123971.1_pt1 | contig 10305 bp, 7 predicted proteins | sample 811421 | NCBI WGS metagenome assembly MDTG01 (sample SAMN05326645, study PRJNA326480) | marine metagenome | isolation source: seawater | place: Pacific Ocean: South East | collected 2011
GGGGGACCTCGTTGGAACATGCCGATAACCCCCCATTTTGTTGATAGCATGCAGATGCCCCGCCGATTTTTCCGTTTCCAGCCCGTTCACGCTGAACCTGTGAAAAGAGCTGACCGTCCCAAGCGAAAATCCACGCTCTAGCAGGGTACGCACACCGCCCAACCATCCCCACTTTTCAATTTGAGTTGTGGACCGATTTAAGTCTGGACAGTCTGATGCCCACCTCAAGGGAATGGTTTGGGCATCAGTCGCCCTATCTCGTTGCGGAAACCACCCGATGTATGCGACAACTCATCCATGGTGATGTTTATTTGGATTGCGACCCGCTTGGTTCATGCGGACCCGGCAGGCCAACTGTGGCTGCAGCAGGTCGATGACAGGGCGCGCGTTGACCAGGCCACGGTAGAGTTGTCGATCACCGTCACCGATGCAAACGGCGTGACGAGCGAACGCACCATCGAAATTTGGCAGCGAGGCGACGACCAACGGTTGGTTCGAATGGTGGCTCCACCCCGCCTCGCAGGCGTAAGCTTGCTGGCCCGACCCGGTAATCAACTGCACCTGTTTCTGCCGCATTACCCACCGGCGCGACGCGTGCTCGACTCCAAGCGTTCCGACTCGTTCATGGGTACAGATTTTGCCATCGAAGACTTGTCGCGAATGACCTACACGGGAACGTATGATGCAACGGTGGTTTCGGTCGAGGAGGGCCTGACTCGACTTCGCCTCACGCACCCCTCTGACCCAAACGCCCATCCGCCCGAACTTTGGATTGACGCCGATGCCGTCATCCACCGCATCGACCACTTCGGTAAACGAGGCAACGTCGTTCGACGACTCCAATTGGATGATGTCCGACCGGTTGGCAGTGCAGCCATCGCACATCGAATTCGGGTGACCGACCTCACGAATAATCGCGTTACTGTTGCCACAATCAACCGAATTGACACCGACACCCCAATCGACGACTCCGTATTCACCGTCATGAATCTGGAGCGTCCATAAATGGAGAGAAGCATGTTCCGTCCAATGATCACGGCCATGGCACTGAGTGCCTGTGCACCCACAGGAACCGACACCTATGAACAGCCATATGACTTCGCTGGGAATACCTTCACCATGACATCGACCGGTGTTGATGACCAATGCGCTGACGGTTCTTTCACGACGTTGCTGCTGCCAGAAGGAGACGGCTCCACCAACGACTGGGAATACCCCATCGAGATCCCGTCATGGACCGATATGGCCGCGGGTGTGACCTATGAAATCCAACTGCAAGAGCCATTCAACGCCATGGAGGTCACGGTGACTCAAGGCGATGCGGATGGTGTTGCGGTGATGACCGGAGCGCAACAAGATGATGTCGTTCTCAATGAAGAACTTCATGGCGACTGTACAGTGGACATGACGATCGATGCCACACTTGTATTGAACTCCGACACTGACCTCTCTGGTTCTGCGGCGCTCAGCATCGATGACCCCCAAGGTGAGTTGTGTCCACAACTCGTGGAAGGCTGCCAAGTCTTGCTCGACTTCACCGGAACTGCACAGTAAGACCGCATGCCCTCTGCAGCCTTAGCCCTGCTTGGAATCTCGGTTGGCTTCGCCGAACCAAATTCGTTCGGAGCCACGGTTTCGTCCACGGCTCGCGTTGGCCTCGATGGCTGCGCGTCCACGCCCGCAACCTGCTCGTGGCTGTCATTCAACGATTCGGCGGTCCTCAGCCCATGGGCCCTTGCAAAACCGAGCGCGACCGTGGTGGCAAAGGGATCGTTTGACCTTCGAATCAATGGTGTTCATCAGAGTGAATCCAACGAACAAGCGCAACCGTTCCAAGCCTCGACTCGCTTGACCGATGCTTGGGTATCGATGCGCTCGAGCCACACAGACCTTACCCTCGGCGTCCAGCGGGTGTCTTGGGGTGTGGGCCAAGGGTACAGCCTCATCGACACCATCAATCCCCTGAACCTCGACGATCCGACGCAGTTTGATCAACGGCTCAGTGTGTTGGCCGCACACGCCTCTCTGTATTCCGGCCACCTCGATGCATCGGCTGTGATTGTTCCGTTCTTCGTTCCTGCAGCGCTTCCCGTATCCGGTGTGGCACTCATAAACTCAGGGTCTGATTTTTTCGATGACCAGTTTTCTCAGAGCACCTCTCTTGAACTCGGGTCAGTCACGACACGGACCTCGATGCCCACGAACACGGTGAGGGACACCTCGATCGCCACACGCATTCGGTACACACCCGCAGCCGGCGACTTCGCCCTATCTTGGCACCGAGGCCGCGATAGCCTGCCTCAAGCCAACGGAGCCTTGGTGCTCATCGGATTTCAAACCGTCGAAGGTCGAGTTGACGTTGGCGTTCCATTGGAATTCCCCAAACGGGACATCCTCGGTTTCTCAGCGCGGACAACACTGCCCGGCGACGTCACAAGCTGGATCGAGGTCACTCGCACTGTCGCCGCCAAAGCCTCAGTGGCACCCAGCGAAGCACAAATGGAAGGGCTGGTGAACGTTGGTGCAATCGAGAGCGTTCCCGACCCCATTCCATACACAGTGACACAAGACGGCACCCCGGTGTTTCACTGGCTCTTGGGCGCCGACCGTTCGCTGGGATCACTTCGCCTCACCGCACAATGGTTACACGGCTTCTTGACCGAGCGAACCGCCGACGAGGTTTCCGACTATGCGTTGCTCAGCGCCGCGTGGTCCGCGACGCCGACGCTGCGCTTCGAAGCATCGGGGGCGACCAACTTTAGCGGTCACCTTTTTGCCTTACGCGTAACGACGTTGCACTCAGACTCCGCAGAGCTGGACATCGGGGCCACCCTCATCGATGGGCAAACGCCCAGTCCTTTCGCCGCGCTGCGGACCGCATCGAACCTCCACACAACGGTGCGAATGCGCTTTTAGATTGCCTTGTGGCGCACACCCTGTCACAAGCTTAGGCCATAGGCATGTCAAGAGTAGAAGTGCACAAGTTTGGCGGCACCTCAGTGGGTGATGCTGACAGAATTCGGAACAATGCCGCCCTCATTTCCGGCGCCTCTCGGGATGCCAAAATCGTAGTTGTCGCTAGCGCAATGTCGGGTGTGACCGATGAACTCATTGCCGCGACGAACTGTGCGGTCAATGGGGACGTTGGCGCAGCGTTGCATCGCATCGATGCCATCCTTCAGCGCCACCTTGATGCAAGCAACCGCATCCACTCGTCGAACGAATCGATGACAGAACCGACCTCTGAAATTGAAAGGATCTGTGGTGAACTACAAGACACGGTCAACGGCATTTATGTGCTCGGAGAACTGACCGCGCGGACCCGAGATCGCGTCATCGCGAGCGGTGAAAAACTGAGCATCCGCCTGCTGGCCCATGCGCTATCTGCGGAAGGCGTCGATGCTGTGGCGGTCGATGCAGACACGTTTCTTGAAACCGATGGACGTCACGGTGAAGCCAGCCCGCTGGGTGTTGTGACCGACCGAACCATTGATGCCGCTCTAACCCCGTTGTTGGGCGCCAATAAAACCCCCGTGGTGACTGGTTTCTGTGGTCTTGCCCCTGATGGAGCAACGACCACACTTGGGCGGGGCGGATCCGATTACACGGCGACCCTCATCGCCAGTGCATTGTGTGCCGATGAAGTCACCATCTGGACAGATGTAGATGGCGTATTCAGTGCGGATCCGAGGGTGGTACCCGATGCTCGGTGCGTCAAGCAACTCAACTACCGTGAGGCGGCCGAACTCAGCTTCTACGGCGCCAAAGTACTTCACCAACGCACGATGATACCCGTGGCCCGCCAACGGATACCCGTCCGCACGCGGAACAGCTTCAATCCGACCGCCTCTGGCACTGTAGTAAACGATCGATTCACCCCGGGTTCGCACCCAATCAAAGCCATTTCGGCCGTCAAGGCTCAAGCCTTGGTCAGCATCGAAGGAAAGGGAATGTCGGGCGTGCCGGGCGTAGCGGCTCGGGTGTTCCAATGTTTGGCGGGCCGCAGCATCTCCGTCACCATGATCAGCCAGAGCAGCTCCGAATCGTCCATCAGTCTCGTCGTTCCGCTTTCAGAGGCCAGCACGGCCGCATCAGCTCTCAAGGTGGAGTTTCGCACTGATCTGAGCCACGGCGACATCGAGGAAATCACCCTGCAACCCAACATCGGCCTCTTGGCGGCCGTGGGACTTGGAATGGCCCAGGCTCCCGGCGTCGCCGGACGGGTCTTTGGTGCCTTGGGAGACCGCGGCATCAACGTGCTCGCAATCGCTCAAGGTTCCAGTGAACTCAACATCTCGCTGGCGATTGCCGAGGGCCAAATTCCATTGGCCGTTCGGACCCTGCACCAAGAGTTTGGGCTGCACCGCAAAGACACCGGCGCAGATACACCCGATGGACTCGACCTGCTGCTGCTCGGATGCGGCGCCATCGGTCGGGATCTCATCCGCCAAATCAACGATCGCCGGGAACACATTGCTAATCGATTCGGATTGAATGTGCGCTTCGCAGCCATCGCCGACAGATCCGGATTCATGATGAAGCCAACGGGCCTATCCACAAAGGAACTGGACGCAATTGTCGAGGCGAAAGCGCAAGGGGGCCGGCTTGCTGACCTTCCAGGAAGCACCCTCGCCTCACGCCCTTCGGCGATGGTCGAGGCCGCACTCGATTTTCGCTTGGCCCGGCCGATACTCGTCGACATATCCGATTCCAACGATGCGCATGAGGCCTTCCTCACCGCCCTTGAGCGCGGCTGTGACGTCGCGACGGCAAATAAAAAACCCCTCGCAGACGATGCCGAGATGTTCGAGCGCTTACATGCAACTGCGGTACGGAATGGGCAAGTCATTCGTGCAGAAGCGACGGTGGGGGCCGGTCTTCCCGTCATCGACACCTTGGACATTTTGCTCTCCACTGGGGATCAACTGCACTCGGCTCGTGGATGCCTCTCCGGGACGCTCGGCTACTTGATGAGTGAGCTCGAACACGGCTCCCGGTTCTCTGAAGCCGTTCGCCGCGCTGTTGACCTTGGCTACACGGAACCGGACCCCGTCGCAGACTTGTCTGGTGTGGATGTTGCGCGAAAGGCAACCATTCTTGCCCGGCTTGCGGGATTCCCCAGCGCCAGCCGACCGGTACAGCTAACGGGATTGGTCGATGCGCAGCATGCAGGCATGGCCCTGCCGGACCTCTACGCCATGCTCGAGACGATGGATGAACAGCTGAAGCAACAGGTCGAAACTGCGCACGCAGAACACAAGGTTCTTCGCTTCGTGGCTGCAGTTGAACCCGACACCATCACGGTCGCACCGGTGGCCGTACCCCGCGACTCGGCCCTTGGGACACTGAGCGGTAGCGACAACATGATTGTGTTTTGGTCCGACCGATACAATGACCGACCCCTTGTCATCACCGGCCCCGGTGCTGGAATTGATGTCACCGCAATGGGTGTACTCGGCGACATTCTGCGGATTGCAGCGGAGCGAAGCCGACCATGACTGTATCTGCATTTGCTCCCGCCACTGTTGCGAATCTCGGCCCAGGCTTTGATGTTCTTGGGCTCGCACTCGATGGCCTCGGTGACACCGTTACGGTGGAATTCTGCCAAGAGTCTGGCATTCACATCGGATCAATCACGGGCGACAACGGTGTGCTGCCAACGGACCCATCTTTAAACACCGCCTCTGTCGCAGCCCGTGCGACACTCCGGGCCGCCGGGGTTGACGCCAACCTGCGGATACACATTCAAAAGGGACTCCCGCTATGCTCTGGCTTGGGCAGCTCTGCTGCCAGTGCCGCTGCGGCCGCATTCGCAACAAACATAATAATCGGTAATCCACTTCGAAAGTACGATCTTGTTTCGCCGTGCATCGAAGCGGAGTCCATCGTTTCGGGCCGCCACGCCGACAATGTGGCGCCATCATTGCTTGGGGGCCTGATCCTTGTGCGGTCACTCAATCCCATCGACTTGGTCCGGCTCCCCATTCCCGAGGGTCTAACCATGGTCGTGGTCACGCCTTCACTCGAGTTGCCCACCAAGCAAGCGCGTGCAGTGCTTCCACCCACCATCCCGCTGGCCACAATGGTCGAGACCACCGCACAGGTCGCAAGTTTGGTTAGCGCTTGCTACTCGGGCGACCTAAGCTTGCTCTCCCGCAGTCTTGAAGACCCGGTTGTCACCCCGGCCCGAATTGGTCTGATACCCGGTGGCGCGCCTGCGCTTGATGCGGCACTGGGTTCCGGTGCATTGGGCGCGTCAATCAGCGGCGCTGGGCCCAGCTTGTTCGCCATGTGTCGTTCCGAGCGAAGTGCTCGACTGGCCGCCGAAGCGATGGCCACCGTTCTGCATGAACACGGCAACTCCACCACGGTACACCTGAGCTCGGCCAACTGCCCCGGTGTACGTAGAGTGACCCCATGAATCATTCCTTGCAATGCGCCAAATGTGGCGAATCATACCCCGTCTTTGACCAGCGATATCGCTGCAACTGTGGCGGTACGCTCGACGTCGTTCACGACCACTCAGCCCTTTCGCTCACTACCGAAATTCTCGATGCTCGACGCAATTCCAATGACCCCATCGACCGGTCTGGTGTTTGGCGGTTTAGGGAACTCATTCTGCCGTTGTCAGACGCTGAACTCAGGAAGGCAGTCGTCACCCGCGGCGAGGGAAACACGCATCTGTACGATGCACCCACCATGGCGACATCAATCGGTGTCGCCCAGGTGCATCTCAAACACGAAGGTGAAAATCCAACCGGGTCCTTCAAAGACCGCGGCATGACGGCCGGAATCACAATGGCCCGGCACTTTGGCATGAAGCAAGTGGCTTGTGCGTCAACTGGAAATACGAGCGCGTCCATGGCTTCATACGCCGCTCGGTGCGGCATGGGTGCCGTGGTGTTCATTCCCGAGGGCAACATTGCGTACGGAAAGCTCAGCCAGGCGCTCGCCTACGGCGCAAAAACCATTCAGATCAACGGCGACTTCGATGACGCCATGGCCTTGGTGCAAGACCTCTGCGGGTCGGAAGGGATCTATCTCCTCAATTCGGTGAATCCGTTTCGAATCGAAGGTCAAAAAGCGATCGGTTTCGAAATTATGCAAGATCTGAACTGGAATCCTCCAGACTGGATTGTGCTTCCCGGCGGAAACTTGGGCAACAACACCGCCATTGCGAAAGGGCTTCAAGAAATCCATGCATTGGGACTCATCGAACGCCTCCCTCGCATCGCCGTGGTCCAAGCGGCGGGCGCGAATCCTTTGTACCGGGCATGGACGCAAGACCGCGATGTGGAGCCGATCACCGCAGCAACCATTGCAACAGCCATCAAGATCGGAGCACCCGTCTCGTGGCGCAAGTCGGTTCGGGGTCTGCGGGCGCTCGACGGCGTCGTCACCGAGGTCAACGACAATGAAATCATGGACGCAAAGGCGTTGGTGGATGCATCGGGGATCGGGGCCGAGCCCGCATCTTGCGCCACGCTCGCCGGACTAAAGCGACTTGTACACGAGGGCGTAATTGACCGCGACGCTCGAGTCGTTGGGGTGTTGACCGGCCACCTGCTGAAAGACCCGGACGTTGTGGTGGGTTACCACACGGGCTCGCTGGATGGTATCGACACCCATCGTGCCAACGCACCCGTGCAAGCTCCAGCCGACGTCGACGCTATCCGTGAAATCCTTCGGCAGTGAAGCGAACATGCATCACTGAGGTCTCGTGGAGCCATCGTGAGCCTAATCCCACTCCTCATTACTCTGACCCTCTCCTGCAGCACCGATGATCAGAGCGAGGGCTCAGCATCGGCCCAACAGCCCAATGTGTTGGTCTTCACACTCGACACACTCCGAGCCGATGCCCTGGGCGCCTACGGGAACAAGACCAGTCCAAGTCCAACCATCGATGCGCTGACCAACCAAGGGTACCGCTTCACGCGTGCCTACACGGTGACGCCGTTGACCATACCCGCCCACTCATCACTGTGGACCAGTCTTCTCCCGCCGCGTCATGGGGTTCAGGACAACGGCGATTTTTTTCTGGATGAGGGGGCCACGACTCTGGCCGAGCTGCTCAGCGCCGACGGGTACCAGACCATGGCCAGTGTTGGGGCCGAAGTCACTTCGCATCACTGGGGCTTCGCACAAGGTTTTGACGCTTACTACGACGACATGGGGAGCAGTCGAGACACCGAGCGCAACCGTTGGCGCGTTGAGCGTCCCGCGACCGACGTAGTCGCCGATGCGTTGGCGTGGTTCGACACCGAGTGGGATGGAAAAAAGCCGTTTTTCTCGTGGCTGCATATGTTTGATATCCATCACCCATATGAGCCTCCCGAACCGCATGCGAGCGCGTTTCCAAAGCGACCCTACCTCGGTGAAATCGCATGGACAGACGCAGTGCTGGCCGAGTTCTTCCGTGAACTCGAAACGCGCGGAGCAATGAAGAACACATGGATTTTCATCCTCTCCGATCACGGTGAAGGCCGCGGCAGCCACGGCGAGCAACTGCACGGTTCGCTCTTGTACAATTCAACGACCCGAATCCCGCTGATCGTTGTTCCGCCAACACGAGATGGCGGAGGCGCACGCGTTGATTTCCCGACCAGCATCGTCGACATTTTTCCAACCACGCTCGGTCTTGCGGGGCTGCCACTTCCAGAAGGCTTGGATGGTGTCTCTCTTGTCCCTTGGCTGTCACCCACTCCCGCAGAACCGCTTAAAGGACGAAACGTCTACTTGGAGAGTCTCTACGCGTATCGACATTATGGATGGGCACCTCAAAAAGCGTGGGTGACCGACGAGCGAAAGCTCATCGACTCGACGACGCCCGAACTGTACGACGCGTGGGACATTCAGGAGCGAACTGACCTTGCACCCACTCGCGTCGATGAGGTGACTGAACTGACCGCGAACCTCGATGCGTACACCGAGAGCTTGGTCACCGAGGATGCAGCCGCAGGCCGGGCCGAACTGAGCGAGGAGAGACTGCAGCAACTGGCTGCGTTGGGGTACATCACCACGACGGTCAATGAAGACGGCCCCACCGACAACCTGCCCGATCCGGCTTCGCGACTGCACGTCCTCAAGGAAGTTGAACGAGCGCGGGCTCTGCTTCAAAATGGTGACCTTGACTCCGCACAGAAGCAGGTCGACAAGGTGCTCAGCGAAGAGCCCACATTCGTCGACATGCGCGCGCTGAAGATTCAACTCATGATGCGACGAGGGGAACTTGAGGCAGCTCTTAAAGAGGCAACAGCCCTCGACTCAGATCATCCGTCCACCAATCACAAGAGCCTGATCGCCGCCACGCAGTTGAGGCTTGGAAAGACCGCGGCCGCTGCCCAGACGTTCAACTCGATTGTCGACATCGACCCCTACTTAAAAGACTCATGGGGAGGCCTGCTGACCAGTCTGTTTCTTGGCGGTAAGGTTCCGGAGCTTGATCGGGCCGTGCTCCGGGCCAAGCAATACCATTCTGGCGAGCCCGTGGTCCAAACCTTCGATGGCATTGTCAGGGTGATGAAGGGTCAAGTCGACCAAGCAAAACCGCTTCTCGAGAACGTGTTGGAACGCAGCCCCAATCAGCCCTTCGCAAACCACAGTCTCGGCCTGATCGAGCGTGCAAAGGGCAACGCCGACCGAGCCGAGCAATTCCTGACTGAAGAAATCCGCCTCAACCCCCCGGCCATCCCCGCTCGACGCACGATGGTCGAGATCTTGGCTGAGCAGCGGCGATACGAGGAACAGTTGGCGCAACTCGATGCGATTCGAGCGATTGAGCCCCCCAACCCATTGACGCTTCACTCGAGCGCTCAGGCGCTCTTCAACCTAAAGCGATTCGATGAGGCCGAAGCCCTCACCACTCAGTGTCGTGCGCTCAATGACACGTATCCGGGATGCTGGATGCTGGCGGCAAACATCCTGCAGAAGAAAGGGAAGAAGACCGAGGCACTTGAGGCCTACAACCGCGCGATGGCACTCTCCAAAATTTCATCTTCGCCCGCGGGTCAGTAGACGGCGAGGCCAGCCTGCAGCAGCAACCAACTGTTGTCTTCCAGCTTGATCTGTGGCTGGTCAACCACGAGTATTTTTCCGCGGGTCGCTTCCACATCGATGAACTCCTCGAGGGCCAACTCGGGAATTGGAATGTCGGGGGCAAACTGGCTTGTATTGCCCAAGAGCGGCGGAACCAGCAACTTCACCAGCGCGGCTAAATCACCGGGATCGATGGATTCGGGTGCCTCGAGAACCCCGATTGCTTGCTCGATTCGGGCGGGACGATTGTCGACGGCAACACGGATTGAA
>MDTG01351667.1_pt1 | contig 10305 bp, 10 predicted proteins | sample 811421 | NCBI WGS metagenome assembly MDTG01 (sample SAMN05326645, study PRJNA326480) | marine metagenome | isolation source: seawater | place: Pacific Ocean: South East | collected 2011
GCTACATCTATGATTGATAAGATTAGAACTAAAATGGATTCTAATGAAAATTTTTTACCAAAAGAAAGCATTTTATGTAATTGGTGTTATTTTTGGGAAGAATGCAGTGCAAAAACTGGCACAAACCCATATATTTAATCTTGCATGAAACTAACAAAAATTGAAATTGAAGCATTAAAGAAAGTATTATCAAGAGTTGATAATTTTAATTCAGATGTTTTACAAAAGCTGAATGAACGTTTGCATAATGATATGAAAATAACAATGTATATTGATGGAGGTGCAGATTTAAACTCAAAAACTGCTGGAATAGGTGGTATCATTTATAAAAATAATGAAGAATTATTTACTTTTTCTGAATATTTGCACGATTCAACTAATAATGAAGCCGAGTATACTGCACTCATTAGAGGCCTTGAATCTTTAATTAAATTAAAGCTATTAAATGTTGATATATTCTCTGATAGTGAGCTTGTTGTTAAACAAATTAGTGGTGAATACAAAGTTAAAAACCCTAGGATGAAGCTATTATATCATGAAGCGAGCTCTTTATTAAGTAAGTTTGATAAATGGTCTTTTACCCATGTTTTAAGAGATAAAAATAAAGTAGCAGATAAGTTGGCTGGGGAAGGTAGATCTAAAGGGAAAAAATAATTTTTAATTTTTAACTTTTATAGATGAAAAAGCCTGACTTTTAAACTAGATTTACGTTGATAAATCCATGTAAATAATTAAAGTTAGAAGTATATAATGGGGTTTTTTAGTTCATTTCAAAATCCATTAAGTTGGGTATCAGGTGATATAGCAATTGATTTAGGTACTGCTAACACCTTAGTCTATATTAAAGGTAAAGGTGTTTTAATTAATGAACCCTCAATAGTTGCGAAATCAGTTCATGATGATAAAATTATTGCAGTTGGTTATGAAGCAAAAGCTATGGTTGGTAGAACTCATCGTGAGATCGAAACTATTAGACCTCTTCGTGATGGTGTTATTGCAGATTTTAATATGACAGATGGACTACTTCAAGGATTTATAAATAAAATTAATATGAATCGTTTGGCTCGCCCAAGAATGGTTATTTGCGTTCCATCTGGCGTAACTGAAGTTGAGAGACGCGCTGTACGAGATTCTGGCGAAAGAGCTAATGCTCGAGAAGTTTACCTTATTGAAGAACCTGTTGCTGCTGCGATTGGTATCGGACTAGATATCTCTAAACCTGTTGGTAATATTATAATTGATATAGGTGGAGGCACAACTGAAATTGCAGTAATTGCACTTGATGGAGTTGTAACTAAAGAAGCTATAAGAGTTGCTGGTGATGAAATGGATGAAGCTATTATTCAATGGTTTAGAAATGAACATAAATTAGATATAGGTTCATCAACAGCTGAAAATATTAAAAAAACTGTAGGTTCTGCTATGAGGGTAAACAGTGAAATGATTGCCGTAAAAGGTAGAGACTTAGTTTCCGGAATACCTAAAACTATTGAAGTATCATCAGATGAAATTCGCCAAGCATTAAAAGATCCCATTAACGCAATAGTTGAAGCTGTAAAACGTGCTCTTGAACAAACACCTCCTGAGTTATCTGCAGATATTCTTGATAGAGGTATTTTAATGACAGGTGGTGGAAGTATGTTGAAAGGAATTGACCAATTAATTAGAGAAAGAACCAATGTTCCTGTAAATGTAGCGGAAGAACCTTTGCTATCTGTAGTCAAAGGAACTGGAAAAGTTCTTGAAGATGTAAAAAAGTACGAGTCTGTTCTGATTTAAGCTCTCAATGCGTAATCTTTACCTATTTTTTCTTAAATATAAAGATCATTTTATTTTTCTATTTTTTGTTTTTTCTTCTTTTACTATTCTTTTACAGAATGACAATCCGAATACTCATTTAATTAGAGCAAAATTCAGTGATAAATTTTCGGTTATTTCTTCGCCTTTTGCATGGATGAGAAGTATGAGTCAACTTGAAAAAGAAACTCTGCTTCTTCGTGAAAAAAATATACAATTAACTTTAAAAATGGAATCAATGCTTAAAGAAAATGAAGAATACCAATCGCTTTTAAAACTTCTTGAATTAAAAGAAGATAGTGATATAGAATTAATAGCAGCTAATGTTATAAACTCTGGTTCTTCATCAAATTTATCATCTATAACATTAGATATTGGTGAGAAGCATGGCATTAAAAGAGGTCAAGCAGTTATGACACCCGAGGGAATAATAGGAAAAACTATTGTTGTTGGTAACTCATCCTCTGTTGTTCAAGTTTTGAATGATGCTAATTTTCGTTTATCGGTTAGAATTTTACCCTCTGGTAATGCTGGAATTCTAAGGCATTTAAAAGATGATATCTGCGAAGTCAGAGAATTGCAAAAAAATGCTCAAATATCTATTGGTGATAATGTAGTAACATCAGGATTTAGTCAAATTTATCCTAAGAACTTGCCAGTCGGTGAAGTAATTGAAGTATTAGATGAAAGAGGAAGCTTTCAAAAAGTAGCAAAAGTTAGAATTGGTACTAACATTGGTTCACTCTTACATGCATTCATAATAGTAAGTGATATAGATAAAAATTGATTAAACAAATATTTTTAGGATTAGGCGTTTTTGCTTTTCAATTTATGTTAGTTGATTTTCTTTCTATAAATATGATAAGGCCAGACTTCTTAGTTATATATATATTTTACTTTAGTCTACTAAATGCTAGATACAAAGCAATTATTTTGGGTTTTATTATTGGACTTTTATCTGACTTGACTGGAGTAGGCTCTTTCTTTGGATTAACATCTTTAAGTTTATCAATTACAGCATATTTGACTAGTTTCTTAAATGGTAAATATGAACGTTTGCTTCCTTATGTTTTTCATTTAATATGGATTTCTATTTTAACTTTACACTTTTTTATTATTACCTATGTTAAATATCAAACTTTATACGAATCAAATTTTTTTGATTTTCTACTTAAATTTATATTTACATTTGGTTATACAATGATGTTCTTTTTTGTCGTTCAATTTTTCTTTCCAGTTAAGGATGCTACTCTTGCTGAGATCTCCTAATTCTGTTCCGAAAATTAAATTTTGGTTTCTCCTAGGATTAACTATACTTTTACACTCATTATTATTATATAGGTTCTTCCAACTACAAATTTTAGACTATGATCTATATGCAGAACGAGCTAATAGCAATAGAATAAGAGCAACATCTATACCAGCACCTAGAGGTTTAATTTTAGATAGAAATGGAAAGATCATTGTTGATAATTATCCAACTTATATTTTGTACGGTATTGGAGGTGAGATTGTTAATAAATCTAGAAATTTTTCAGTTATAAGCAAAGCTACTGGAATAGATTCATCTTACCTTGCAATTAATTATAAAAATAATTTTAGAAATAGATTTATACCTACAAAGCTTGTAAAAGATTTAACTATTTCACAATTAAGTAGGCTAGAAGAATACAAAAACGATCTAACTGGGATTATTTATAAGCAATTTCCAGAAAGAATATTTAATTCAAAAATTAGAGCATCACATGTATTGGGTTACTTGAAGGAGAGTGATCAAGAATATTTATCTTCTTTATCAGAAAAATCAGATTACCAGTATGGAGATCTTATTGGGTGGTCAGGTCTTGAACGAAATTATGAATCTATTTTAAGAGGTACAAAAGGTGTCTCGTATTATCAAGTCGATGCTTTTGGACGTGAAGTAGGTACAGTAGAAAATCAATCTAATATGTTACCAAAACCTGGAAGTGATATAAAAACTACTTTAGATATCGAAATTCAAGAATTATTAGAAAGTGAATTTAAAGATATTAAAGGAGCTGGCATTGTTTCAGACTCAAATACTGGCGGTTTACTTGCCTATGTAAGTTCACCTGATTATCCACCTGATTTATTTACAGGATTAGTAGCTACTAAAGATTGGGAGTCAGTAATTACTAACACCGAAAAACCATTACTTGATCGAGTGGCTAATGGTACTTATCCGCCTGGTTCTATTTACAAAATGATTGTTGGCATTGAATTGCTTGAGAGGAAATTAATAAATAGTAATTGGGAAGTGTCTTGCCCTGGTTACTATGAATTTTATGATAGAACTTTTAAATGTTGGAAAGAAGAAGGACATGGAAAAGTAAATTTAGAAAAAGCAATAAGTGAGTCATGTGATACATTTTTTTATCAAGCTATACAAAAAGTTGAACTAGATAAATTAAGTGAAAGATCAAAAACTTTTTATCATGGCAAGCAAACAAATATTGATTTGCCATCAGAAATGAAAGGTCGGGTTCCTGATTATAAATACATGAATAAAAAATATGGAAGATGGGGATGGTCTGAAGGCGCTATGTTAAATATTAGTATTGGACAAGGTGAATTATTAGTCACACCACTTCAAATTGCTCTTTATACTAATATATTAGCTACAAGAGGTGAGACCTATCCACTACACTTAGTTAATAATAACTACAAAAAAATAAATCGACCAAATATTAGTAAAAAAACTTGGAAACTTATAGAAAAAGCAATGATTCGTGTTGTAAATGGTTCAGGAGGAACAGGTCATAGAGCCAATCCAAAAATTGAAGGATTAATTATTTCAGGTAAAACTGGTACTGCTGAAAATCCCCATGGTGAGCCTCATGCGTGGTTTATTGGTTTTGGACGTAAAGATAAAGAACTAATCTCTGTTGTTGTAATGCTTGAGAATGGTGGGCATGGTGGAGAAGTCGCAGCGCCAATAGCAAAAAGAATTTTCAAAAAATATTTTGAATCTGGAATAAAAATAGCAAAAAAATAGTAATGTTTTTAGAAATTTGGCAAAAAATTAAAAGCTCTCCTGTTGTAATTCTAATTCCTGCAATATTTTTGCTATCTTTAGGGTTGTTATCGTTATATAGCATAGCTATGCTTCAAATAGAGTCACCACCAAATGCTTTCACAAAACAATCATTTTTTTTAATACCATCATTTATAATGCTAATTGTTATGACAATTTTATCAAAACGTTTAATTCATAAATATATTTATTTTTTTTATATATTAGCTATATTCGCAGTCCTATTGCCATTTATTGGAGATAAAGTTGCTGGTACTCATAGATGGATAAATTTTGGTCTTCCCTTTGATTTGCAACCATCTGAAATAGCTAAGTGGATTATTGTTTTAACTCTTGCTCGATATTTATCTGATCATAATTTGCAAATGAATTATTTTAACTCAAATATTTTACCAATTATAATTGCTCTAATACCAACGATGATTGTTTTAAATCAACCTGATCTTGGCACAGCTTTTGTTATGATGGCGCCAATTTTACCAATGTTGTATTGGGTAGGAGCAAGACCATTTCATTTATTTCTTATTGTTGCTCCTTTATTAAGTATTCTTTCAGCTTTTAATGTTGCTGTTTTTTCAATTTGGGCATTTTCTCTTGCAATAATTATTTACATCTCCAAACCAAAACTAACACTCGCTATTGGTATTTATTTTAGCAATATTTTTTTAGGCTTGATTTTTCCTTTAGTTTGGAATTCTTTAAGACCTTATCAACAAAACAGAGTTTTAACATTTATTAATCCTGAAATTGATCCGCTTGGTGCAGGTTATCATATTATTCAAAGTAAAACTGCATTAGGTTCAGGAGGTCTTCTTGGAAAAGGATTGGGAGAAGGTACCCAAACTCATTTAAAATTTCTTCCAGTGCAAGAATCTGATTTTATTGTAAGTGTTATTGGAGAAGAATTAGGTTTTGTTTCATTGTTTTTTATGATCTCGTTATTTCTATGGTTCATATATAAGATTCTTCGTTTAGCTTTAGATGCAAATGATAGATTTTCAGGACTTATACTCATCGGCATAGCATCCATTTTCATGGCTCATGTTTTTGTAAATAGTGCAATGGCATCTGGATTAATGCCAGTAAAAGGACTCCCGTTACCTTTTATTTCATATGGTGGTTCTTTCTTAGTATCCTCTTTTATGATGCTAGGATTAATTCTCAATTTTGGTAGAGAAGATATATATTAAATCTTTTAAAAAGATAATGAAGATAAAGGTCTAAAAGAAGTAAATTACCATCTAGTATTAATTTCATAAAATCAATTTTATTAAATGCTTAATAACTTACTTAAAACTATTTCATCTATTATTTTCTTATCATTTACACTAGTATTTGCTCAAGATTCAGCCACAAAACGTGAAATGAATAGACTTAATGCCAAAATTGATAGAGAAAATATTCGAGTTGATTCATTAGATGCTCAAATCCGCATGTTATTACCGGAACTTCAGAATGCACTTAAAGCAAATTTAAAAGCTAAAGAGCAAACAGACTCAGTTGCTATACTTTTAATAAATAGAATTAATTTGATGCAGAATAAAATGCGCTTAATAGAAGATAAAACTGCTTATATAGATAGTGTTAACTTTGAGATTTTAGCACAACTTGTAATGATTGAAAATAAAATTGTAACTCTTACTAATAGTTTTACTGAAATGTATAGCCTAAGAAATAATAGAGTAAATGATAAAGTTAGTGCAAAAATTAGTCCAACCGAATACAAGAGAATTTATATTGAAGCTCTTTCAGCTTACCAAAATGGCGAATTCGATAAAGCCGTTACAGGTTTTTCAGGCTTAGTCATGAGTGATCCGGGTAATGATTTAGCAGATAATAGTCAATATTGGCTAGCTGAGTGTTATTATACAATGAAAAATTATAAACGAGCAGTTATTGAATTTGAAAAAGTTTTCACTTTTGCTGGTACAGATAAAGATGACGATGCTCAGTTGAAATTAGGACATTGTCACCGAAGTATGGGTAATTTTCAAAAGGCTCGCGAAGAGTATCAAAGATTAACTGACTATTTTCCTGGTTCAGAGTTTTACGATAAGGCCAGAGAATCTCTTAAGCAACTTAAAGTACAGTAAGTACAGAAAAACAAACTATGTCTCTAAAATTATTTTATCTCACAACTGAGATTGATCCATTCGCAAATACATCTCATCTAGGTAAATATTCCGTTCACATACCTTACGCTCTTCAAAACTTAGAACATGATATAAGAATAATGATTCCAAAATATGGTTTTGTAAGTGAACGAAAGTATATATTAAGAGAAGTAATTCGTTTACGTGAAATTCTATTTGAGTTCAATGGTGAAGAAGTTATGACCTCAGCGAAAAGCGCATTTATTCCTAAAACTAGAGTGCAAGTTTATTTTTTAGAGAATATTGACCTTTTTAAAAACCTAACAACTTTACTTTATAAAGCTAAAAATGGACGTGTACTTTCTGATAATGATGAGCGTTACAACTACTTTTCTAAAGCCGCTATTGCAACTTTACCTCATCTATATTGGAAACCTGATGTAATAATTTGCAACGATTGGCAAAGTTCGACTGTTCCTCTTATATATCAGCAGATTTATGATAAAAAAGAATTTTATGGAAAAATAAAGACTGTTTTAACTGTACATTCAGTTGATGAACATTCAATATTTAGTCGCAAGTCTTATGAGAGTGCTGGCGTTGAACTTCCTAAAAACTTGAAGGGTGATTCTGTAAATTGTTACGAAGCAGCAGCTCCGTATGCAGATCTAATTATTGCAGTGGATACACCATCAAATAACATTACAAAAAAACTCTTGGAACTTCCATTAATAAAATCAAATAAAAAGAAACTTGTTTCTATTAATATTGATGATGAAGAAAATCCTGATTTTAGCATTACGGCTTCTTCTTTAAATGATCTTTTAACGAAACATTTCGCTTAATTTTTCGTATTATCATTTAAATTAGATTTTCTACTTTATGAATAAAAGGTTTAAAAATTATTTCATATACACCTTATTATGTTTTATCATTTCCTCTGGCTGTGAAGAAGCTGCTATTCCTATTGATGATAATATTACGACTACTCCTTTAACTATAGACACAGTTTCTTTCCCAGTGATAAATACTATATCCTATCAGGTACCACCTGATATAGGATTGCATGAATATCTTTATTTTGGTAAAAAAGATGAATTTAGTTTTTTATATAACCTTATTCGTTTTAGTAGTATAGACAGTACAAATCTTTACACTTTTGATTATTATAATGATTCTTTAATTATTGCTGATAGTATGAAATTAATTATGAGTTTTGCTTCTGATAGTGTTGAGGAAAATGTAGAATTTCAACTTCGATATTTCCCTGTTAATGGTGACTCTGTATTTAATGAATTAACTACAAATTATACCAATTTTGATCAATCAATTGCTTCTTCTGTTATCTCATCTTCAATCATGGCTAGTGATTCTATTGATTCTGTGACTACTCAATTAAGATTGAACTTTTTAATGGATACAACAATTATCAATGTATTTAAAGATACATCTATAACAAGCTTTAACTCATCTTTCTTAGTTGAATTAAAGAACGAAAACTCATCTGAATTTAAATTATTTAGTGCTAATAGTTTGTTAAATCCACCCAAATTGAGAGTCTACTATAGAGAATTTTTATCTGATTCTATTGTTTTAGATACATCTTTCCATACTTACTATTCATCTCAAGATGTTTCTGTTATTGATAAGTCAGATATTGTAAGTACTAATTCAGATAATCTTTCAGTTGGTCTCGCTAAGGGACTGCGTTCTTTGATAATGGTGGATATGGAAGGTTGGGAATTGCCAAAAAGATCTATTATTAGTTCAGCAGATCTAGTTTATAATAGAATAGATAGTGATACTTTAATTGGCTATTCTGTTTCATCCTACCCAATCATGAGTCCAGCTGATTTTGCAAAATTTAATTCTTTTGATACTGACCCATATGATATTGATCAAAATTATTCTTCGTCAGCATCTATCCTTAATAATCAATTAAAAATTAATTACAGAAAAATAATAACAGAATTTGGAAAAGGTACCAAAATTAATTATGGTTTTAAACTGCAATCTAGTTCTAGTAGTGACCCCTTTAAGACAATACAATTTCATAATTTAAATAGTAATACTCTATATCCTGCTTTAAGAATTATTTATGTTAAATAAATTCATAAAAATATATTTGCTCCTATCATCTTTTGCTATTACTCAGTCTATTTTTAATGGCTTTGGATTAGGTTTAAGCCGAACTTCTTTTCATTCATCTGCGAATGGTGCAGGAAGTATTGGATTAATTCCTTCTTTTCACCCTGGAGTTTCAATGGATAATTCGGCTACATGGCCTGGTCTTAATTTTACTTATGTGAGTGGTTCATATTCAAATCAAGCAAATGGTATCAAAAATTCTAATATTAAAAATCAAGCATCTCGCTTTAATAAATTACAATTTGTTATTCCAATACGAGAAAGATATGCTTTGGGTTTAACTGTTAAGCCTTTAAATAACCATAACTCTTTTATTACGACTGATACAAATTCTTTTAATTTTGTCGGAACAGATATTTTTTCTAGAAAAGAATTTCGTTCGGGTGGTGGTATTATGGAGGCCTCTCTTGGTTTAGCTTTTCCTTTAAACAGTAAAATGGGTTTGGGTATCACTGTTAATCATTTATTTGGTTCATCTAGAGATGAGCAAGCTGCAATTATTAATGATATTTATTATAGAATGTTTAATCTTCGTACATATAGTGGCTCAACTTTTGATTTTGACTTTGCTGGATTGCTCTTCAGTGACAATTCAATATCTATATCTACTTATGCTAGAGTTGGTCTAACAAATAAATCAATTTCAGGTAAATTATATAAATTTGATTTTTATGAAGATAGAAATAATAGTTATTCTTTTGATGCAGATGATTATCCAAGTGATTTAGTTGTAGATACAACATCAATTTCTAATATATATTCACCAAATAGTTTTAGCTTTGGTGTCAATTTAGCATTTAAAAATGATTTGAATTTTTTTAGTGAACTCCAAATGTGGAATGATGAAGCAACTAATACTAATTATGCTTCAATTTTTAATGATAAGATAGCAAGTAAGTTTCATATAGGTGGGGGGCTAATAAGATTTGGTAATATAAATGCAAGATCTTGGCAGGACAAGGTCACTTTTAGACTTGGAGCTTATCAAGATCAATACACGTTAGTATATACAGGTAATTCGTTAATTGAGAATGGTATATCTGTTGGGTTTGGTTTTAAATTTGGTACTTCAGGTAACCAAATAGATTTTTCATATCGTAATGGTAGACGATCATTAACTGAAGGTCAAAGAGAATTATTTAAAGAAATTACTATAGGAGTGAGTCTAGGGGATATGTGGTTCCTTAGAAGGAGGGCAAAACAATGAGAAAA
>MDTG01046414.1_pt1 | contig 10304 bp, 11 predicted proteins | sample 811421 | NCBI WGS metagenome assembly MDTG01 (sample SAMN05326645, study PRJNA326480) | marine metagenome | isolation source: seawater | place: Pacific Ocean: South East | collected 2011
CATTTAAGCTTTTTTAGTTTTTACTGGTCTCTTTCTGTTTGGATAACAGCTTTTACAAATTTTACAAGTAATTCCATAGCACTCTCTGGCTTTACAATACTCTCTTCCATACCAAATTATTTGAAGATGAAGCTTATTCCAATATTTTTTTGAAAAAATTGCTTTTAAATCTTTTTCAGTTTGAACAACATTTTTTCCGTTAGTTAAACCCCATCTTTGAGCTAATCTATGAATATGGGTGTCTACTGGAAAAGCAGGAAATCCAAAACCTTGAGACATAACAACACTTGCAGTTTTGTGACCAACTCCAGGAAGTTGTTCTAGTTCTTCATAAGTTTTTGGCACTTTGCCGTTATATTTTTCAACCAACGTTTTAGATAAGAAATAAATACTTTTGGCTTTTATTCTAAAAATACCTATTTTTCTTATCAATCTTTCAATATTTTTTCTCCCCAGTTTAACGAAATGTTTGGGATGATTATATTTAGGATATATATTTTTAGTTACATTGTTAACATTAACATCAGTGCATTGAGCAGAAAGTAAAACAGATATAAGTAAGGTGAATGTATTTCTATAATTTAAAGGGATTGGTACTTTCGGATAAGTTTTATTCAGTGCTCTTAAAATAATCTTTGATTTTTCTTTTTTATCCATTTTAACTGACTATTATTCTCAAAAAATGAGCCATAAAATTATTAAAAGTAATAAAAATTAAAAATACATTTATATAAAGAAGAAATATTAAGTTATTTCTAGATCTTTTTCTTTTTCTTAATTCAATTTCTTCAGGCACAAAATCCTTTTTTTTATTCGATTTAAAATCATAAGACATCATCCAATAATTTTTATTATTTTCATTTGGATCGCCAGTTCTTATTTTTTTTATATAATTAGAGAGGGAATTCCATGTAATTGTCAAAACAATTAGTAGCAGTAATGCTGTAAACATTAAATTATTCTATTTAAAATTTATTTGAAATTCAAAACGTTTCTCATTGAATATAAGCCAGGTTTTTTGCTTATTATCCATTTAGCAGCGGTTAAGGCTCCCTCAGAAAAAAGTGCTCTGTCAAAAGCTTCATGATTTAAAGTAACAACTTCTTTGCCACTTGAGAACGAAACTTCATGTTTGCCAACCACAGATCCTTTCCTAAGAGAATTAAAATTAATTTTCTTTCCGTAGGGAAAAGATTTTTTATTAATATATTTTTTTCCTATTAGTTTGTAGAAGTCTTTATTTTTTCCAACAGCTATTCCCTTTCCTAGCATTAAAGCTGTGCCTGATGGATGGTCTTTTTTATGTTTGTGGTGAATTTCAAAAACTTTACTTAAATAGTTATTATCAAGAGATTTTGCTGTTATTTCAGTTAAATACATTAATAAATTTACTCCTAGGCTCATATTTCCGGCTTTAAGAATTGGGATTTTTTTTGAGTACTTTTTAATTAAGTTTTCTTCTTTTTTTGTGAAACCCGTCGTCCCAATTACGACTCTTTTTTTTTGTTTAACTGCAATTTTTAAAACTTCCAAAGTACATTTGGGCACAGTGAAATCAACAATAACATTAGCTTTCTTAAAAGTAGCAGCAGTGTTTAAATCAAGCTTAATACCAAGAACTTTTCTGCCTAATATTCTATTTTCTGTAAGTGAAACTATTTTAAAACTTTTATTTTTTTTTGCAGATTTTATGAGTTGTTGCCCCATTCTGCCCATACATCCAGTTATTGCTAATTTGATTTTTTTCATTATTTAATCAAGTAAATAATTACAATAATAACGAGGACAATTATAGTCCAAATAGACAAATTATTTAAAATTCTTTTAACATTGTTATTTGAAGATAAAAACCCAGGTAAGATAAGAACAAGCACTGCAATCAAAAAAATTACAGACATTATTTGATCAGTTTGCATCTAAATTATGAATTTTTCCAAAATTTCTTAGCTTTTTCAAAAAAACTTTTAATGACAGGGTTAGGTTTATCATCTTCTAAACGTTTAAATTCCTCTAAAAGTTCTTTCTGCTTTTTAGTGAGAGAGGAAGGTACTTCTGTAATTATTCTAATATAGAGATCTCCAAGTATTGATCTTCTTAAAACTGGCATTCCTTTGCCCTTTAAACGAAATTGTTTTCCATGTTGAGTTCCTGGTGGTATTTTAATCTTTGATTTTCCACCATCAATCGAAGGAACTTCTACAGTGGTACCCAAAGCTGCATCTGAAAAAGTTATAGGGAGCTCGTAATAAATATTTTCTTCTGATCTTTTAAAAATAGGATGATTATCTATTGAAATAAAAAGATATAAGTCTCCACTCGCGCCTCCTTTTGTTCCAGCTTCTCCTTTTCCTGATAGTCTTATTCTCGTACCATCATCAACACCTTTAGGAATTTTGACAGTCACATTCTCATTGCTTTGAACTTTTCCGTTTCCACTACAATCATTACAAGGCTTACTAATTACTTCTCCATAACCGCTACATTGAGGGCAAGTTTGTTGAATAGTAAAAAATCCTTGATTGGTTCTTACTTTCCCCTTTCCATTACAGTATTTACAATTTATGGGTTTTGAACCTTTAGCTGCACCGCTTCCTTGACATCCAGAACATTTTTTATAAGTAGTGTATTTAATATTTTTTTCAACGCCTACATAAGCATCTTCTAAGTTTATGTTAATGTCATATCTTAAATCATTTCCTCTATTATTTGTTCTTCTTGAGGAACTAGTTCCTCCAAAATCTCCAAAAAAATCTTCAAATATATCTGAGAAAGACGAGGTGTCGAAACCACTAAATCCTTGCCCACCGCCGGAGCCTTCAAAAGCTGCATGGCCAAACTGGTCATAGTTAGCTTTTCTTTTTTCATCAGAAAGAATGTGATATGCTTCACTAGCTTCTTTGAATTTTTCCTCTGAAGATTTATCGCCTTTAGTTTTATCAGGATGATATTTTAATGCTAATTTTCTGTAAGCTTTTTTTATTTCATCTTTTGAAGCTGACTTAGTAACACCTAAGACATCATAACAATCTCTTTTAGCCACAGGACGTCTCCTTTATTTATAATATCTTAGGCGCTTTTTTCTTTATCTTCTTTTACGTCTTCAAAATCTGCATCAACTACATTTTCTTTGTCTTGATCTTTAGGTTTTGCGTTCTTATCATTATCACCAGGTTTTGCTTGATCTTTCTGCTGGCTTTTGTAAACAGCTTCACCTAATTTCATTGAAGCTTGAATTAAATTTTGTGTTTTCTTTTTTATATCTTCTGAGTCTGTCCCTTCAAGAGATTTTTTAAGTTCAGAAATTCCAGTTTCAATAGCCTTTTTTTCTTCATCACTTATCTTATCTCCATGTTCTTTAAGACTTTTTTCAGTAGAAAATATTAAACTATCAGCTTGATTTCTTGTATCTACAGCTTCCCTTTTTTTCTTGTCAGCTTCTTTATTAGCTTCTGCGTCTTTAACCATTTTTTGGATTTCTTCGTCTGACAAACCTCCAGAAGCTTGAATTTGAATTTTTTGTTCTTTGCCAGTTCCTTTATCTTTGGCAGAAACGTTGACAATACCATTAGCGTCTATATCAAAAGTAACTTCAATCTGCGGCGTACCTCTTGGTGCTGGAGGAATACCGACTAATTCAAAGTTTCCTAATATTTTATTATCTGACGCCATTTCCCTTTCTCCTTGAAGAACTCTAATCGATACGGCAGGTTGATTATCTTCAGCAGTTGAGAAAACTTGACTTTTCTTAGTTGGAATAGTTGTGTTTTTATCAATAAGTTTTGTTGAAACACCCCCCAAGGTTTCTATACCTAAAGAAAGAGGAGTCACATCTAACAAAAGAACGTCTTTCACATCACCTTGTAAGACTCCTGCTTGTATAGCAGCACCCATCGCTACAACTTCATCTGGGTTTACACTTTTGTTTGGTTCTTTTCCAAAGAAGTTTTTAACAGTTTCAATTATTTTTGGCATCCTAGTCATTCCACCTACTAAAACTACTTCATTAATTTCAGCAGCTGAAAAACCAGAGTCTTTCAATGCAGTTTTACAAGGTTCAAGAGTTCTTTCTACTAGACTAGAAACTAAAGCTTCAAGTTTGGCTCTAGTAAACTTAAGATTTACATGTTTAGGACCAGTTTTATCGGCAGTGATAAATGGAAGATTTATTTCCGTCTGCGTTGCTGAGGAAAGCTCAATTTTTGCTTTTTCAGCCGCTTCTTTTAATCTTTGTAATGCAAGCTTATCATTTTTTAAGTCAATACCATTATCCTTTTTAAATTCATCTGCTAAATAATTAACAATCTCATCATCAAAATCTTCACCACCTAAAAAAGTATCTCCGTTAGTTGATTTTACCTCAAAAACGCCATCACCAATTTCAAGTATTGAAACATCAAAAGTTCCTCCACCTAAATCGTAAACCGCAATTTTTTGACCATTTTTTTTGTCTAATCCATATGCCAAAGCTGCAGCAGTTGGTTCGTTGATAATTCTTAAAACTTCTAAGCCCGCAATTTTTCCTGCATCTTTTGTTGCTTGTCTCTGAGCATCGTTAAAATATGCTGGAACAGTAATCACAGCTTTTGTAACAGCTTGACCTAAATATTTTTCGGCAGTTTCTTTCATTTTCTGTAATACAAAAGCAGAGATTTGCGATGGAGAATATTTTTTCCCCTTACCCTCAATCCATGCTTCTCCATTTTCAGATTTAACAATTTTAAAAGGAACTTTTCCTATATCTTTTTTAACCGTTTCATCTTCAAAACTTCTTCCAATTAATCTTTTAGCTGCAAAAATGGTGTCGACAGCATTTGTTACTGCCTGTCTTTTCGCTGATTGACCAACTAATTTTTCTTCTTTTTCTAAAAAAGCAACAACTGAAGGAGTAGTTCTTGTTCCCTCTGAATTTTCTAATACTTTAGCTTGCGAACCATCCATTATAGCTACGCATGAATTTGTAGTCCCAAGATCTATACCAATTACTCTGCTCATATTTTTTATCCTTATAATTTGTTAATTCCTATATGGGGTTTTTTTCTATTTCTACAAGTCTTTTAACCCTCTTTTTTTTCTTTTTTTTCTGGTTTTTTATCACTTTTTTTCTTTGAAACGCCAACGAATGATGGCCTTAGCAATCTTTCACCAAACATATAACCTGGTTGAATTTCTTGTATAATAACCCCAGGTTCGACAGAATCATCTTCGATTTCAAGCATCGCTTGATGTAAATTTGGGTCAAACTTTTCCTTCACAGAATTAATTTTTTTAATTTTATTTTTTTCAAATATAGAGATTAAATCTTTCTCTATTATTTCAAAATTATTTAAAAATTTGTCAAGATCTTTACTTTCCTTCAAATCTTGATCATTCTTAATTGATATTTTTGCTCTTTGAATATTGTCTAACAAAGCCAGACTTTCTTTGGCTAAATGAAAACCACCATACTCAAAAGCATCTTTAAGTTCTTTTTCAAATCTTCTTCTTTGATTTTCAATTTCAGCTAATGATCGAAGTAATTTTTCATCAGATTCTTTTAGCTTATCTTTTATCGAAAGTTCTTGTGTTTTTTTTTCTGAATTTACTTTTTTTTCGTCAATATTATTTTCATCACCCTCGTTTTGGTGAGTATTATTTTGTATATTTTTATCTTCCATAATTGACATATAGTGTTTAAAATTTTAATTACTAGGTATAAATGCCAAAAATTAAAAAAATATTAATAGGAACACATAATAAAGGAAAATTTAAAGAATTAAGTTACTTATTACCCAAGCAAATCAGGAAGATTTCACCAACCTCAATCAGAATTCAAAGCCCAAGAGAAACAGGTAAAACTTTTAAAGCAAATTCAAAACTTAAAGTAAATTATTTTTATAACAAATCAAAAATGGTTTCTCTTTCGGATGACTCTGGTTTGTCTATAAGTTGTCTAAAAGGAAGGCCCGGGATTAGTTCAGCTAGATGGGCCATCAAAAATGGTGGATTTAAAAAAGCCATGAAAAAAATTTTGTCAATGGTTTATAAAAAGAATATTTACAAAAAAAAGGAGAATAGAAATGCTACTTTCGTTTGCAGCTTATCTTTAAGACTTAATGGTTCCAAATTATTTACAGCTGAGGGAAAAATTAATGGTAAAATCTCAAAAAAAATAATTGGAAAAAATGGTTTCGGCTATGATCCTATTTTTATTCCAAACAATTACAAAATAACCTACGGGCAAATGCTAAAAAAAAAGAAAATGTTAATGGATCATAGATTTATAGCATTTAAAAATTTGAAAAAAAAAATTAATATTTCTTAAATGAATTTCCATGAGTTTTGTAAATACTTAATTCCTGCATTACTTTTTTTCCATCAAATTTAAAATTTCCAATTTTACCTTTAATTTTTTCCTTAATAAAGAAATCATTAATTGAGTTAATTCCATTATTTTTTTTCCAAATATAATAAATTAATCCCATTGCATCGTAAGCCAAAAGAGTAATTTCATTTGGTCGAGTTTTAAAGTTAGAAAAATACTTTTCATTGTATTTATTAAAATTTTTAAGATTTACTGACGGGTAATATAAGTTCTTTACCGAATTTTCATAAAATATGCTTTTATCGAACCACTGGTTTACGGTTGTATAAAGTACTTTATTTTCATCTACATCTGAAAAAACTAAAGATGCAAGTACACTCTTTAAACTATTTCCAAAATCAATAATAATTAAAGAGTCAAAGTTTACTTTTCCCAATGTATAAATTTGTTCTAATTTTGCCAATTCTCTTTTCGATGCTTCATCGTCCTTTTCCTCAAGTAATTTTTTTCTAAATTCTAAATTTCTTTTTCTTTGAGAGTAATTCGTAAGTTTTTCAATTTCACCAGTCAATACTTTTGGGTCAGGATTATATTTAAAAATTTTAAAATTCTTAAGGCCTATTGTTTTAATTTTTTCATCAATAAATTTTGTATACTCATTTTTTGGATACATAATTAATGTTTTAGTTTTTTTTTGTTTTTTTATGAAATTTTCAATGGCTATCAGTTGTGAGTCTAAACTAACACCGATGCTTATAATATTGTTATTAGTTATTGGATTCATATTTGAGAGAGAAATAAATATTGTGTCTTTGTATTTATTCAATTGATCAAAATCTTCTGAATCGGTAGGACCAATAATGACATTTACACCCTGATCAATTATTTCATTAATTGCTGAGTGCAGTTTCTCTTTATCATTTGATCCCGAGTCTCTAGGAATAATTTTAATTTTATTATTATTTATTTCATCTAATGCAAGTTGTGTGGAAAGAATTAATGAGTTTCCTAGATTTTTATATTCTCCAGAAAATGGGGCCAATAGTCCAATCTTAAGTTCATCATTTTTTTCAGAGGAAAATAAATTAGTATTAAAAAATAATATTATGTAAGATAAGAGTGTAATAATTATTTTTATCATTTAATGAATACTTTTAAACCAGGTTTATATGTTGTGGCAACCCCAATCGGTAATCTTGATGATATAACATTAAGATCATTAGATATATTAAAAAAATCTGATATCATTTTATGCGAAGATACGCGTCGAACATTAAAATTATTGAACCATTTTAAAATTAAAAAAAAACTTATCCCTTATCATAAATTTAATGAAAAAAAGGAGCTCAATTCCATTATAAAATATTTAAATGAGGGCAAAATTTTGTCATTAGTTTCTGATGCTGGAACTCCAACATTGTCCGATCCAGGCCTTATTTTGATTAAAGAATGTATTGAAAAAAAAATAGACATATATCCAGTACCTGGCCCATCTTCAATTACTGCATCTTACAGTGTATCTGGGTTTGAAGATCAATTCATTTTCTATGGTTTTTTACCAAAAAAAGAAAAAGAGCTTCATAAAGCTCTTTCGAGTCTTCAAGATAATGACTTTGCCATCATATTTTTTATCCCAGCTATAAAAATAAATTATTATATTGAAAGTTTTAAAAAGTATTTTATTGATAGAAAAATATTAATTGCTAGGGAAATATCTAAAATACATGAGACTTACTATAGATATAAAATTAAAGATCTTAAATTTTTTAAGTCTAAGTTGAAGGGTGAATTAACAGTTGTAATTTCTAAAAAATATAATATCAATAAAAAAGTGCTTACTGTAGATGTTAAAAAAGAAGCTTTAAAGTATTTAAAAAAATATTCTCTCAAAGATGTTGTGGAATTAATATCTAAAAGAGAAAATATTTCAAAAAAAGAAGTTTATAATATTTGTTTAGAATTGAAAAAAAATGAAAAAAACCATTAATTTTTTAATTATTTTATTATTTTTAAGCTCGTGTGGTTTTAAAAATATTGGCTCTTTTGGCAAAGGTGTTACGGTTTCGTTTGACCCAAGAACAGTTGGGATGCAAATAGATGATACTATTATGCAAAAAAATTTAGTTGCAAGACTTGCTTTAACAGAAAAAAGATATTTTTTGTCAATTCAAGTTGAAGTATTAGATGGTAGAATATTTGTTACTGGTAAAGTTGATGAGCCAGAAGAAAAAATAAAAATTACAAAATTAGCCTGGGAAACAAAAGGAGTCAGATCAGTAAAGAATGCTGTTGAGATTAAAGGCCAAAGTAATTTTAAAAGTTCAGCCAATGATATACTAATCACGTCTCAGCTAAGAACAGCTATGATACTTAAAAAAAATATTAAATCATCCAACTATTCTCTGGAAACTATTAATAAGAAAATTTATATTTTTGGAATTGCTTTAAGTCAGGATGAAAAATCTGATGTGGTGAATGAAGCTAACAAAATATATGGAGTGAAAAAAGTTATACCAACTATTTATTTAGTTTCTGATTTAAGCAGAAATAAAAATTAATTGTTTTCATAATCAATAACATCCGAAGAGTAAGCTGCTACTGATGCTAGATTTAAAATATCAGATGTGCTTGATCTAAGAGGAGCAACCTCAATTGGCAAACCTAGTCCGATCAGTAGAGGCCCGATTAATTTAGCTCCTCCGTAGACTTTCATGAGTTTTGTAGAAATAGCAGCACTATGTAATGCAGGCATGATCAATATATTTGCTTTTCCAACAATTTTAGAGAAGGGATAAATTTCTTGATAAATTGGATTTAAAGCTACATCTGGTTGCATTTCGCCATCGAAATCAAAATCGACTTTCTCTTTTTTTAAAATTTCAATTGCATCTCTCACATGTTTAGTATTTTTTGAAACAGGTTTTCCGAAAGTAGAATGTGAGAGAAAGGCAACTTTTGGATCGAAGCCAAATAATCTCGCTACACGAACGCAAGATTTTGCAACATTAACTAATCGTTGTGAAGAAGGAAAATCTTGAACATTTGTGTCAGCTACCAAGATTGTTCTACCTTTAGAGTTAATCATTGTCATACCAAAAATTTCTTCTCCGGGCCTTGAGTCAACTACCTTTTTTAATTTTTCAATTGATGCTGCGTAATGTCTAATATTTCCTGTAACCATTGCATCAGCATCTTTACATGCTATCATAGAAGATCCCCATGCAATTCGATCATTTCTAACCAGTCTATCAACATCTCTCTCTAACTGACCTTCACGCTGTAGCCTTTTGTACAAATGTTTAGCGTATTTTTCTCTTTTTTCCTTATCTGTAGAGTTAACTATTTCAATTTTGTGATTTTCATCTAAACCAATTTTTTTCAATTGTTCTTTAATTCTTTTTTCTGTCCCTATGAGTACCGGCGTACCAAGTTTATTTTTTCCAAATTCAATTGCAGCCTTAAGCATATTTTCATCCTCTCCTTCTGCAAAAATTACTCTTTTAGGATTTTTTCTCACTTTAGCATTTATACCTTGCATTAATGACATTGAGGGATCTAAACGATTTGTAAGTTGATCTTTATATAAATCTAAGTCTAAAATTTTTTTTCTCGCTACACCGCTTGTCATTGCAGCTTTAGCAACAGCTATTGGAATAACGCTTATTAGTCTAGGATCAAAAGTTGATGGTATTATGTATTCATTTCCATACTTTGGTCTATCCCCTCCATAAGCAGACACAACCTCATCAGGAACATCATCTCTGGCCAATAAAGCAATAGCTTTAGCTGCAGCAATTTTCATTTCCTCATTTATTTCTTTAGCTCTTACATCTAAAGCTCCTCTAAATATGTAAGGAAAACCAATTAAATTATTAACTTGGTTTGGATAATCTGATCTACCTGTTGCAACTATTGCATCAGACCTGCCCTCTTTTATAAGTTCTGGTTTTATTTCAGGATCTGGATTTGCACAAGCAAATATAATTGGATTTTTAGCCATAGA
>MDTG01194560.1_pt1 | contig 10304 bp, 9 predicted proteins | sample 811421 | NCBI WGS metagenome assembly MDTG01 (sample SAMN05326645, study PRJNA326480) | marine metagenome | isolation source: seawater | place: Pacific Ocean: South East | collected 2011
CAAATCAATAGAATTGTAATAAAAACAGTTAATGCAAAAGGGACTTTCCATGCATCAAAAACAGCAAACTGTAACACCGAAGCTATAAGATATAGCCTAAAAGAAGCCCCAATAGTTCTAGATAACAAGAAAAAAGAAGATCCTGTTTTATAACTACTCTTACCAAATCTTTGCTGTAAATATGTATAAATAGAAGTTATCTCTAATTTATAATAAAGAGGTAGTAATATTCTAGCAATAATAAAATAACCAACAAAAAAACCAAACACCATTTGCATATATGAAAACTGGCTTGAAGCCACCCAGCCAGGAACAGAAATAAATGTAATACCAGATAAAGTAGTTCCAATCATTCCATAGGCTATAACAAACCATGGAGACTTCCTATTACCTAAAAAAAAAGTACTATTACTATCGTCCTTTCCTGTTAAATATGATATTACAAATAGGACTGAGAAATACAGACATATACATAAAAGTATAATAAGGGGATTCATAAAAATTATTTTTCTACAAAGCTAAAAGTATTCTCCATTAATAGTACATTTGTATAATGAATTTTCCATCTAAACTTGTTGAAAATGCAGTTCATCAGCTCTCTCGTCTTCCAGGAATTGGGAAACGATCAGCATTACGGCTAGTACTACATATGCTGAAACAAGAGAAGAATTCAGTAGAAAAATTTGGCAATTCTTTCATTCAATTAATCAACAGAATTAATTACTGTTCAGTATGTTATACAATATCTGATTCTGAGGTTTGTGAGATCTGTGCAAGTGAAAAAAGAAATAAGTCTATAATCTGTGTAGTAGAAGATATTCGAGTAATGATGGCTATTGAAAATACTATGCAGTTCAAAGGAGTTTACCATGTATTAGGAGGATTAATCTCTCCAATGGATGGAATAGGACCTAATGATTTGCGTATTGAAGAATTAATTGAGAAGATAGATAATAATACTGTAAAGGAAGTAATCTTTGCACTCAGCACTACTATGGAAGGTGATACAACCAATTATTACCTTTTCAGAAGATTGAAAGATAGTGGTATAAAAATTTCTTCAATTGCCAGAGGAATCTCTATTGGTGATGAATTAGAATATACTGATGAACTTACTTTAAGCACAGCTATTGCTAGTAGAATGCCTTACGAAAACTCCTTAGCAAAATAGTACCAATTTCTTTTCTTTTGTTAATTTTGCAAAAAATTTAAAAGATTATGGCTAGAGTAGAATTGATAATGCCCAAAATGGGTGAGAGTGTTTCGGAAGCAACTATAATTTCATGGACTAAGGAAGTTGGTGAAATGGTTGAGATGGATGAGACTATTGTTGAAATCGCAACTGACAAAGTTGATTCTGAAGTACCATCGACACATGAAGGAAAATTAATTGAAAAACTTTTTGAAGGAGATGATGTAGTGAAAGTAGGACAGCCATTCGCAATATTAGAAATAGAAGGTGGAGACAGTACTCCACCAGAAGTTACAGAAACAAAAACTGCTCCTATTGTAGCTCCTGTAGAAGCAGAAGTGCCTACTAAAACCAAAACAACAGTAACGCCCACTACAATCACAAATTCCGATAACAGGTTCTACTCTCCATTAGTAAAAAATATGGCCTCTAAAGAAGGAATTGAGATGAGTGAAATGGAATCTATTCCAGGTACTGGAAAAAACGAAAGGGTAACTAAATCAGATATGATTTCTTATTTGAAGACTAGAGGCGCTACTCCCTCTTCAGTAAATACAGAAAAAGTTGAGATTCCTAAAGCAGCTACACAAACACCTGATCCCACCCCTATTGCAAATACAGGAGATACAGAAATTATTGAAATGGACAGAATGAGAAAACTTATTTCTTCTCATATGACAATGTCCAAGCAAACATCTGCGCATATCACTTCTTTTGTAGAAGCAGATATGACTAATATTGTTAAGTGGAGAAATAAAGTTAAAGCTGAATTTAAACAAAGAGAAGGCCAAAACATCACCTTTACTCCTATTATTATTGAAGCAATGGCAAAAGCGGTGAAGGATTTCCCTATGATTAATGTTTCTGTAAGTGGTACTGATATTCATATACATAAAAATGTAAATATAGGAATGGCTGCTGCTTTACCTGATGGAAATTTAATTGTGCCTGTAATTAAGCAGTGTCAAGAAAAAAATCTAGTAGGGATTACAAAATCAGTTAACGACTTAGCTTCAAGAGCAAGAGCAGGTAAATTAAACCCAGATGATATTCAAGGAGGAACTATAACAATGACAAATGTTGGTACTTTCGGAAACCTTATGGGAACTCCAATTATAAACCAGCCTCAAGTTGCTATTATGGCATGTGGCGTTATTAAGAAGAAACCTGTTGTATTAGAAACAGAAGTAGGTGATGTAATTGCTATCCGACATATGATGTTCCTTTCTTTATCTTATGACCACAGAGTTGTTGATGGAGCTTTAGGAGGGCAATTTGTTAGAAAAGTTGCAGATTACTTAGAAAAATTTGATAAAAATACAGTTGTTTAATTTTAATTAATAAAATAATAGCCTCAAGGAAACTTGGGGCTTTTTTATATTTTTACAATATGAATTTAAAACTAGATAAACCAATTGTATTTTTTGATCTAGAAACAACTGGAGTGCAAGTAGCAAAAGATAGAATTGTAGAAATATCTATTCTAAAAGTATTTCCCAACGGAAATAAAGAAAGTAAAACTTGGCTAGTAAATCCAACTATTCCTATTCCAGCAGAAACAACAGATATACATGGAATATCAGATGAAAAAATAGCTAATGAACCAACATTTGCACAGCTTGCTGCTGAAATTTCAGAACTTATACAAAATTGTGATTTAGCAGGATTTAACTCAAATACATTTGATATTCCATTATTAGCAGAAGAGTTTTTAAGGGTAGGTATTGATTTTGATATGGAAAACAGAAAAGCAGTTGATATTCAGAATATATTCCATAAACTAGAACAAAGAACTCTAGTTGCTGCTTATAAATTTTATTGTGATAAAGATTTAACGAATGCTCATTCAGCAGAAGCTGATACTACTGCTACTTATGAGGTATTATTGGCTCAATTAGATAAATATGAAGAGCTAGAAAATAATATCAGTTTTCTTTCAGAATTCTCGCAAAGAGGAGGGAAATTTGCAGACATGGCAGGCTTTATAAGGTTTAATGAAAAAGGAGAAGAAGTATTAAGCTTTGGAAAGTATCGTGATGTAACTTTAGCACAAATATGGAATGATAATCCAGGCTATTTTTCTTGGATTAATCAGGCAGACTTCCCCTTGTATACTAAAAATGTAATGAAGAATTTTGCAACAAAAATGAAATTACAAAATTTATTTAAGTCTTAAAATGAAGATTATTTGTATTGGTAGAAATTATGTAAATCATGTCGCTGAATTAGGCAATGATATCCCTACTGAACCGTTATTCTTTTTAAAACCTGAAACAGCCATTCAGCCCAAGGGGCATCCATTCTTCATTCCTTATTTTTCTAATGAAATCCACTATGAAGTAGAATTAGTTATAAAAATAAATAAAAATGGGAAACATATTGAAGAACAGTTTGCACACACATACTACTCTCAAATTGGCTTAGGAATTGATTTTACAGCTAGAGACATACAAGAAGAGTGCAAATCAAAAGGTTTACCCTGGGAAAAAGCAAAAGGATTTGATGGCTCTGCACAAATAAGCCGTACATTTATTAATAAATCTGAACTTGATTTAAATGATATTTCTTTCCAATTGGAAAAAAATGGAGTAACTGTACAGAATGGAAATAGTTTTGATATGGTATTTAATTTTGATAAAATAATTGCTTACCTCTCAACATTCTATACCTTAAAGACTGGAGACCTAATTTATACTGGAACTCCTGCAGGTGTTGGTAAAGTTATTGCAGGAGATACACTAAAGGGGTTTATTACAGATAAAGAAATGCTAAAGGTAGTAGTGAAGTAAACATACTATATAATGCATATTAAGAGATGTTTTTTGTCTTATTTAGGAAATCGCATCTTATATGAAGCGTCTACCTTTCCTTTACTAATATCCATCAACTTACCTTTTATCATTCTTTTACGCAAAGCAGAAAGTTTATCTGTAAATAGAATTCCATCTATATGATCGTATTCATGCTGAATAACACGAGCCACTAATCCATCATAAGTATCTATATGTTTCTTAAAATTTTCATCCAGATATTCAATAGTAATTGAAGGCTTTCTACTTATATCTTCTCTTATTTCAGGAATAGATAAACATCCTTCATTAAATTCCCATTCCTTTCCTGATTCTTCTAATATTCTAGCATTAATAAATGTTTGTTTCAATATGATTTCTTCAGTATCCCTTTCATCCTCAACAAAAGGAGTAGTGTCAATTAAAAATAAACGAATTCCTTTATTAATTTGTGGGGCAGCTAACCCTACTCCATGAGCCTTATACATAGTTTCCCACATGTTAGCAAGCAAATTATCCAAATCAGGATAGTCTGGAGAAATATCGACACACCTATTTCTTAAAACTGGAGATCCATAAGCTACAATTGGCAAAACCATTATAGAAGCGACTCTATAATCTGATCTACACTTATCCCTTCTGCTTCTGCTTTATAATTCTTTACAATTCTGTGTCGTAGGATAGGTTTTGCTACTGCCTTTACATCTTCAATATCAGGAGCATATTTTCCATTAATTGCAGCATGACATTTTGCTGCCTTCAACATAAATTGAGAAGCTCTGGGTCCTGCCCCCCACTCTATATATTGTTTTACTACATCAGCAGCTTTATCTGAATCTGGTCTAGTTTTAGCTACCAAACTAACCGCATATTGTAATACATTATCAGTAACTGGCAATTTAGTAATCACCTCTTGATATTGAATAATTTCATCAGCTGACATAATAGTACTTAAACTTACATTATTTTTTACAGTAGTTTGTTTTACAATTTTTAATTCCTCTTCATAGCTAGGATAATCTAACATTACATTAAACATAAATCTATCTAATTGCGCTTCAGGTAAAGGGTAAGTTCCCTCCTGTTCAATTGGATTTTGAGTAGCCAAAACAAAGAAAGGTTTATCTAATTCGTAACGTTTACCAGCATTAGTTACTGATCGCTCTTGCATAGCTTCTAGTAAAGCCGATTGTGTTTTAGGAGGTGTACGGTTAATTTCATCCGCCAATATGATATTAGCAAACAATGGTCCTTTTACAAATTTAAAGTTTCTATTTTCATCAAGTATTTCAGCGCCAACAATATCTGAAGGCATTAAATCAGGAGTAAACTGAATCCGATTAAAATTAAGCCCTAAGGAATCAGAAATAGTTTGTACTAATAAGGTTTTAGCCAATCCTGGCACACCAACTAATAAACAATGTCCATTACAAAAAATAGAAATTAATACCTGCTGAACAACATCATTTTGTCCTACTATTACTTTTGCTATCTCATTTTTGAATTCATTATATTGATCTACAAATCCATCAATAGCTTCTACATTATTACTCATATTATTTTATCCATTTATTCTTAAATTCACATTTACTAAAACTATCATTTATCTTAATATAAGTGTTATCAATTGATTTTTCAATCCAATTATATAGCCTGTCTTGCTGTTTAATCTTAATTGCAAAATCCTTTATCATAGCAAAATCCTCAACTAAATTAGCTTGATGAGAGACAATCTTCTTATTTAACCTTAAGATCCTATAAGCTTTTGTTTCATCAGCTAGTTGAATTACTGTAGGTTTTGATATATTGCCTACCGAAAGCTTATCAACCACTAATTTTAATGCTGGGCTCATATCATCAAAGGTATGCATTGTTGACATAGTGCTAGGATTTAACAGTAAACCATTATTATTTTTACTCTCATCATCACTATATTTCTCTATTGCCTGATCAAAAGAGATTGTTCCGTCTTTAATTTCTTGTTCAATCTCCTCAATCTTAAGTTTTGTATTATGCAGAGCAGTTGAGCTAACTTTTGTTTTTAATAAAATATGACGTACATTAATTTGTTCTCCTCTCCTTTCAATTAATTGTACAATATGAAAGCCAAATTGTGATTCAACCACTTCAGATATCTCACCTGCTTTTAATTTAAAAGCAGCTCTCTCAAATTCAGGAACTAGATCTCCTCTACTTACAAAGCCAAGCTCTCCGCCTTTAGTAGCAGAACCAGGATCATCAGAATATAAAGTCGCCAGCATTTTAAAATCTTCACCTTTATATACTCTATCTCTAAAGCTATTTAGTTTTGTTCTAATCTTATCTTTTTGCTCATTAGTGATTTCTGGCTTAATAACAATATGTGAAATTTCTACCTTTGTTGGAACAAGAGGGATGTCAGATTTATTCTGATTATTAAAAAAATCTCTTACCTCAGCAGGAGTTACCTTTACATCATTAGATATTGTGCTCTGCACTTTCTGAGCAAGAAACTGATCCTGAATCACTTTTCCTAATTCTAACTCAATCTCAGCTATTGATTTTCCAAAATACTCTTCAACCCTGGCAGTAGAGCCCAACTGGGTCTCAAAATAATTTAATCTTTTTATTATCTCAGATTCAACTTCTTCTTCACTTAACTCTATACTGTCTAACTTTGCTTGGTTAATAAGTAGCTTTTGAAATAAAATATCTTCAATTATTTCACATTTTATAGATTCAGATTTAATATTTCCTTGTGATAAATACTGAAAATATTGTGATTCAATATCAGATGTAAGTACAATCTCATCTCCAATAATTGCCTCTACCTTATCAATTGATTGTGCGTTAAGAGTAAATGCAATAAAACTAAATACTATTATCTTGAAAATATTATTCATTAGTAAATCTTAATTTTTTTTAAACTTAAAGCATTCTGATATAACTCATCTTCAAGTTGCTTTAAATATTGTATTTTTTTTCTATTTAATAGTACATTACGTATCTTTTCTCGTTCCATAGATAGTGGACTTACACTACCTTTTATTTGATAATCTTTAATATAAATATAATATCTATACATTTGATCTTCAAACCATACTCCTTTAGTATTTTGTAAAAAGTATTCTTCTTCAGAAATAAGGTTAGGAAGCCTATTGTTAATAGCACTAAAATATTGCCAGCTACTATCAGTAATATAATATTCCTTAGAAAACTGCTGGCAATAATCAACTAGCCTCTCTATTGATTCTGTATTATCTGATTTGTACCATTTAGACACATCCTTTAAATTAGGAGCTAATTTGTCTACAACAATATATCTTCCTTTAAATATATTCTTTAGCAACTTAAACTGATCACGATACAAATTATAGTATTCTAAAAGCTCCTGACTAGTAATAGTTGTATCAAAATTCTGATTAATTAACTCTTGCTGATACGCATAAACTAAAAGAGACTCTCGGTATTCTTGAATTTGTTTTTCATAATCTATCAAATCACTACTCATATTTATTTCTGCATGATAAATCATAAGTTGTTTTCTAATCCAAGTATTTATATAACGATCAACAAAGAAAGTACTATCCTCAGTAGATTCTGGCATCTCCTTTATTACTTCAGAAAGTAACAGGTCTTTTTTATTTACAGATGCAATAACCTGTTGATCATTACCATTTAAGCAAGCAACGGTAAGCATTAGAAATATTAGATAAATAAGAATTTTCTTTTCTTTCATCTACTATTTTATAAGTGAATATAGTACTTCTTGATTAATATTTACGCTATATTTTTCTTGTAATAATCTAATCCACTCCTTTTCTAACATATTTTGATAATCAGAAATTACCTTGCCTCTAGTGTCATCTAACTCCTTCTCTCCTGCTGGCAATAATTCATGAATATCAACAATAATATAGCTTCCATCCTTAGTTTTAATATCCCTTGCGATTCCTTTCTTCCAATCTACTGCATCCACATACTCATCATCCCCTTTAAGGAACTTTGCAGAATTAATTTGCAAACTCAAAGGAGCATCATTATTTGCAGCTTCTAAGATAGCTGCATCATTAATCTTACCTCTATGTTTTTTATAAATACCTCTTTTTACTTTTCTAGCAGTTGTTAAATCAATACATGTATAAACAGTTGCATCAACTCTATCTTTCCAAAGATAATTAGATCTATTATTATCAAAATATTTTTTCAAACCAATAGTGTCTTCAACAGCTTTTAACCAAACTTTCTTGTTAGTTAAGTCAAACAATAAAATACCTTCTCTGTATTCCTTTAATAAAGTTTTATACTCAGGATACTTTTTATCAAGATTCTTTTCTTCATATGCTAGTAGTTGTTCATTTACAAAATCAACATACATAGCATCAATATCACTCCCAACTAATTGGTTTCTTAAGATATAATCAGCAAAAGTATTTACTGTAACAACGCTTCCATTTACAGTAAATAATGTTGAATGATCTTTAGATAACACCTTAAAAGTACCATCAGCAACTTTCAAAGCAGCGCCTTTTCTAAATGCAGCATAAACAGATGGTTTATTAACAACCTTATAAGTATTTCGCAGCTTTTCATAAAGTGCTTTTTGGCTCAATTCACCTCTACTGTCTTTCTCAATCATTCTTTTCAAATCAGATTCAACTTCAGAAAATTTAGAAATAGGAGTCTTTTCTAGTAGTTTAATAATATGCCAACCATACTCAGTTTTGAAAGGAATAGAAATATCTCCAGTATTCTTAAGAGAAAATGCTACACTCTCAAAATCTGGTACCATTTTTCCTACCCCAAAAGCTGGCAAAACACCTCCTTTAACAGCAGTTGATCTATCTTCAGAAAAGCGCTCAGCCACATCAGAAAAATCTTCTCCTTTATTCAAGAGTTCAGCAACTTTATTTATGTTTTCTTTTGCTTCTTTTATTTGCTTTTTATCAGCACCTTGACCAGTCTTAAACATAATATGAGAAACTTTAACTTTGCCTACAGCTTCTCTTCTATCATTAACCTTAATAAGATGATATCCATACTTTGTTCTTACGGGAATAGATATTTCACCAACAGTAGTCTCATAAGCAGCAGTTTCAAAATCATAAACCATCATAAAAGCAGTAAAGTATCCAAGATTACCACCATTATAAATAGCTGATTTATCATCAGAATTATTTTCTGCAGCCTCTCTAAAAGTGATCTTTCCATCTATAATAGAGTCTCTGATTTCTAATGTTTTCTTATATGCTATCTTATCATCCTTAGCTAGCGCCTTCTCACCAACAGAAATTAAAATATGACTAGCATTTACATCTTGTTTCATTCTATCATAAGCTTCAGCAAGCATACTTTCAGAGAACTCCTTGTCTTTTAAATACGGTTTTGCTAATTGCTTTCTATAACCATCAAGTTCTGTAATAAAAGATGAAATAGTATCAAATCCTAATTCCTCTGCTTCTTTAACTTTTAACTTAAAATTAACAAATAAGTTCATATATTCGTCTAGATACTCTTTTGTAATCTCTACATTATGATTATTCTTTTCAAAAATATTTTTAAACTCTACTAGAGAAATATCTTCTTCTGCGATTGTTAATACAGTTTGTGCACTTGATATCAAAATACATGTTCCTAATAAAATACTTAACCCTATTCTTTTCATAATTTTAATTTAATTTATTATCTACTATAATTTGGGGCCTCCCTAGTGATAGTAACATCATGCGGATGACTCTCTGCAACACCTGCAGCAGTTATCTTTAAAAATTCTGAATTAGCTAAATCACTAATAGTTTCTGAACCTGTATATCCCATTCCCGCTCTTAAACCTCCAATAATTTGATGTATAACCTCACTAAGAGTGCCTTTATAAGCAACTCTACCTACTATACCTTCAGGGACTAATTTTTTAGCATCTAACTCAGTACCTTGGAAATATCTGTCTTTTGACCCTTTTTCCATAGCATCAATAGACCCCATTCCTCTATAAGATTTAAATTTTCTTCCTTCAAATATAATAGTTTGCCCTGGCGCCTCTTCAACACCTGCAATAATCGATCCAAGCATTACTGTACTAGCGCCACCTACCAAAGCTTTAACAATATCACCAGAATATCTTATACCACCATCAGCAATTAAAGGAATATTATTTTTCAGCGTAACCACTGCAACATCCATTACTGCTGTAAGTTGAGGAACTCCAATACCTGCAATAATTCTTGTTGTGCAAATAGAACCAGGTCCAATACCAACTTTTACTGCATCAGCACCCGCATCAATCAGTGCTTTAGCTGCCGCTGCTGTAGCAATATTACCAACTACAATATCAATATCAGAATAAG
>MDTG01352053.1_pt1 | contig 10304 bp, 9 predicted proteins | sample 811421 | NCBI WGS metagenome assembly MDTG01 (sample SAMN05326645, study PRJNA326480) | marine metagenome | isolation source: seawater | place: Pacific Ocean: South East | collected 2011
CGCTAGCCCGGAGAGTTCGCCAGCCTCGTTCCTCGGCCGGCAAACTCCCCGGGCTACGCCCTTGTTTCCTTAGACAGAGTGTCATTCGCCTCGCTGCGCTCGGCGTGACACTCTGTCCCCGCGCCTTCGCTCGCCGAAACAAGTTTCGGACTCGCTCAAGCCCAGTCCCCAGGCTTCGCCTGGGCTAGCCCGACCCCGCCCGATCCTCGCAGGCTCGGACTCGTGCAGGATTCGGGCTAAGCTGGCGGGACCGGGGGAGAGGGAACCCATGCGCCACTCGTCGTTCTTCGTGCCCGCCGTCGTCCTCGCGCTCGGCGGGGCCGCCTTCGCCCAGGACGCCCGCCCCGCGCCGCTCCAGCGCCAGGTCGAGCAGCTCTACCGCAGCCAGCAGCGAGCCCAGGCCGAGCGCCTCCTGGCGAGCGCCCCCCGCGCCGCGACCTGGCAGGCTCACCGCGGGGTCGAGGTCCGGGCGGTGTTCCACTCGCGCGCCAAGGGCCTCACGATCGAGGCCGTGCGCAAGCCCAAGCACGAGGGCGAGCTGCTGGTGGCCGTCCCGCCCGGGACCTGGGCCAAGCCCTGCACCGACAAGCGCTACGAGGACTGGCCCTGCCCCCAGGACCTGCTCCTGATCCGGGCCCGCGTCCTGCGCCTCGCGCCGGGGCAGCAGCGCGCGAGCGTCACCCTGCCCGTGGCCTGCGCGGCCTTCCGCCGCCAGGGCCCGCGCCCCACGCGCGCCTACACGCTCCAGCTGGCGCAGCCGGGGAGCAAGCTCGATCGCCTGGCGCAGCTCCTCTGCGCCAAGGAGCTCGGCCACGAGCGGGACCCCGAGCTGGCGCTCGCGGTGTGGATCGCGCACGAGGGCCTGGGCTACGAGCGGCTGAAGCAGTCGGCGGGCTTCCACACCTTCCGCACCCCGCGCAAGAAGGTCAGCGTCGAGCACGGCCGCGCCGCGGCGCGCTTGCTGCGCGAGGCCGGGCTCGAGCCGGCGCACTTCGAGTTCTTCAAGGTGCAGGGCTATCGCCCCGCGCCCAAGGCGAAGGCGAAGCGGGCGCAGCCCGCGAGGAAGGAGTCGAAGCCGGCGCCGAAGCGGCCGGCCGACCTCTCCTAGGCGATCCCCTTCAACGACGAATGGGCGAGGAGCTGTCGCGTCTGCGACAGCTCCTTCGCGTTCCGGAGATCGAACCGCCAAGGAGGCCGAGGACGCCAAGGTGACCAACCCCTTGGCGGTTCATCCTGCTCGTCGGAGGCGCCTCCGAGCCAGCGTCGGCCTAGCTCGCGCGCCAGGTGAAGAACTGGACGGCCAGCGCGAAGAGCACGATCCCGCCGCCCATCAGGCCCAGCAGGCGCCCCGTGGCTTGCCACAGGCGCTCGTCCTCGTCCTCCTTGATCGCGGTCGTGACGAAGGCGGTCGCCACGCACACCACGACGAACTCGATCAGGCCAGCGAAGAGGCTCACGCGTCCTCCTTGCTCGCGGCCTCAGCGGGCTCCTCGGATTCGCCTGCGGGCTCCTCGGATTCGCCTGCGGGCTCCTCGGATTCGCTCTCGCCCTCGCTCGCGGCCGCCTCGGGCTTGGCTCCTTCGTCGGCCTCGGGCTCGCCCGCGGCCTTGGCTTCCTCGGCCAGCAGCTCTTCCTTGAGCTTCTCGATCTTGCGCCGCTTGCGCTCCTCGGCGATCCGCCGGTTGATCGCGCCGGGGACGCCGCTGAGGGCGTCGTGCACCAGGAGCAGGTTCAAGAGCCCCGCGATCATGGTGAAGAGCAGGCCCGTGTCGTTGTTGGGCAGGTGGCTGGCGTAGGCCTCGCCGGTGTGCCCGCCCGACTCCTCGAGCAGGTCCACGTAGCCCGGGCGCAGGCCGGGCAGCTTCTGGTGGTTGTAGGCCAGCGAGAGGAAGGTCGGCAGGCCGGCGCCGATCTGGCCCATGAACGCGAACTTGTGCCCGTCGGGCTCGCGCAGCGAGACGCACTCGCCCTTGGAGATCCCGACGCCCGCGACGAACAGGCCCAGGATCAGGACCGCCGAGACGATCCCCTTCAGCTTGTGGCCGGCGTAGTAGTGCCCGGCGCCTGGGATCAGCCAGGCCAAGAGGCCCGCGATCTCGGGCGACTTGCCCGCCTCGCGCATCGCGATCAGCGGATCGGGGACGATCAGCTCCGGCGGCGGCTTGTCCTTCTCGCTCACGCTTCCCCCTCGGCGAGCGCAGCCTCGGCTTCGGTCGGAGTCGGCTCGCCGGCGCGCGCGCCCTGGGGCACGTGGTCGCTCAGGTCGAGCTTGAAGTTGTCGCCGAGGTAGACCCGGCGGGCGAGCTCGGAGTCGAGGATCGCCTGGGGCGGACCCTTCACCACCACCCGGCCTTCGTTCATCAGGTAGACCCGGTCCGAGGTCGAGAGGATCTGGCGCGCGTCGTGGTCGGTGATGAACACCGCGATCCCCTTCTCGCGCAGGCCGTAGACGATCCCCTGAATGTCGCCGACCGCGATCGGGTCCACGCCCGCGAAGGGCTCGTCGAAGAGCATCAGCTTGGGCTGCGTGATCAGGGCGCGCGCGATCTCGAGCCGGCGCTTCTGACCGCCCGAGAGCGTGCGCGCCGGCTGCTTGCGGGTGTGGGTCAGCCCGTATTCCTCGAGCAGCGCGCCGCTGCGGCTGCGGCGCTCGCGCCCGCGGAAGCCGAGGCGATCGAGCACCACCCGCAGGTTGTCCTCGACGCTCAGGTCGCGGAACACCGAGTGCTCCTGGGGCAGGTAGCCCATGCCGAGGCGCGCGCGGCGGAAGAGCGGCCAGTGGGTGACCTCCTCGCCGAGGAAGCGCACGCTGCCCTCGTCGGGGCGGATCATGCCCATGGTCATGCGGAAGGTGGTCGTCTTGCCCGCGCCGTTGGGGCCGAGCAAGCCCACGATCTCGCCGGGGCGGACCTCGAGGTCGACCCCCTGCACGACGGGGTTCTTGAAGCTCTTCTTGAGTCCGGCGACGGTGAGCACTAGCGGATCAGCCTCAGGTGCTCGGGGGTCGGCGGCCAGAACACGAGGAAGGCCCGCCCGATCATGTGGCCTTCGCGCACGAAGCCCCAGCTGCGCCCGTCCTCCGAGTTGGGGCTGTTGTCGCCCATCACGAAGTAGCTGCGCTGGGGGATCTCGATCGCCTGGATCGAGGGGTCGTACTGGGCGTTGCTGCGGCTGGGGACGTAGTAGACGTCGCGGTCGATTCGCAGCTGCTCGAACACCGCCGGCGCCTTGGCCGCGCCGAGGCGGACCTGGACGTCGTAGGTCTGCTCGACCGGACCGAAGGGGTCGTCCCAGGCGAGGAGGGTCTCTCCGTCCAGCTGCAGGCGCGCCCGGTCGTCGGCGTAGGCCAGGGTCAGCTCGTGCGGCAGGCCAGGCGTCAGCGCGGGGCCCTTGACCTGGGCCACGACCTCGCCGTTGGCCTCGATCGCGTAGGTCGCCTCGCCCTGACCCGCCTCGAAGCGGGCCGCGACCAGGCGCTCCTCGTCGCGCTGGGAGTTGTTCTCCTCGTCGTAGAGGCGGGTCGTCTCGAGGATCCCCAGCCGGACCACGGCGCCGGCCTCGGGGGTGACGCGGGCGCGCACGCGCAGGTCGCCGGTGATCGGGCCGCGCGCGCTGTCCTCGCGGTTGTAGGCGTAGGCCGCGTGCATTTTGCGGTGCTGGTAGCCGACCCAGGCCGTCTCCTGGCCCGCCGGCAGCTTGGCCTGGGCGGGGTCGCAGCGCATCCAGGCCCCGTCGAGGTCCTCGGCCCCGTCCTTGCCGAACTGCCAGGCCGGGCGGAGGTCCTCGGCCACGACGTCCCAGCGGGGCTCGCCGCCGGTCCGCCGCCAGGCCGCGTCGTGGACGGGGATCCAGATCGAGTCGATCACGTGGTCGGGCTTGCGGGCCCGCTCGCCGTTGGCGAACACGTCGCCGTTGCGGACGGTGATCGTCTCGCCCGGGAGCCCGACCAGTCGCTTGATGTAGTTGCGCCAGGGCGTGTTGGGGAACTTGAACACGACCACTTCGTAGCGCCGCGGCGGGCGGAAGCGGTAAATGAACTTGTTGACGAGGATCTTGTGCCCGCTGCGCATGTCGGCGCGGGTCAGGTCGCGCTCGAAGGTGTAGTCGCACACCGGACAGGTCGCCGTGGCGTGGGTCTCGGTCTCGCCCTGGGTCAGCTCGTATTCCCGCTTGGCGATCGGGAAGGGGTGCTTGCAGCGCTCGCACTCGAGGTCGAAGTGATCGCCGAGGAGCGTGGGGGCCATGGACCCCGTCGGGATCACGAAGGCCTCCATCACGAAGTGGCGAATGATCAGCGCCAGGATGATCGCGACGACGACCGCCTCGAGGTTTTCGCCCAGGAGGCTGGTCGTGTCCGGGGCCGCGACCCCGGCCTGCTCGTCCTCCCAGGCGCGGCGGTACTTGAGGATCCGCTGCCGGCGCTGCTTGGGGTTGGCGGCGCCCATGCCGGAGTACCACACGAAGAGCCCGACCCCGAACAAGGCGAAGCCCTGCACGAAGGTCATCATCTGGCCGCGCTCTTCGGTCAGGCGCTGCGCGGTGAAGATCAGCTGCATGCCGGCGTAGAGGAAGCCGCCGGCGGTCAGCGGCACGAGCAGATACTTGCCCAGGGCGTTGGGCGGCGGGCCGCTGGTGAACTCGCAGGTGTCGCACACCAGCGTGTCGCGCGCGACGAAGGGGCGCAGGGCGGCGTGGACGGACTTCTTGTCGAGGGCCTTGTTGCCGCACACCGGGCAGGCCGAGTCGGGGCCGAGCGACTTGGCGAGCTCGAGGACGTCCTTGCCCTCCTGCTCGGCCCGCGCGGCGAGGATCTGCTCGAGCTCCTCTTCGCTCAGCTCGGCGACGGGCTTGCGCGCGCCCTCGCTGCTCACTACTTCTTGCCCTTCTTCTTCCCGTCGTCCCCGCCGAGGACCGCGAGGAAGGCCTTCTGCGGGATCTCGACGTTGCCGACGTGCTTCATCCGCTTCTTGCCCTCCTTCTGCTTCTCGAGCAGCTTGCGCTTCCGGGTGATATCGCCGCCGTAGCACTTGGCCGTCACGTCCTTGCGCAGGGCCTTGACGGTCTCGCGCGCGACCACGCGGTTGCCGATCGCGGCCTGGATCGGCACGTCGAACATGTGGCGGGGGATCTCGCGCCGCAGGCGCTGGCAGAGCTCGCGCCCGCGCTTCTCGGCCTCGCTGCGGTGGCAGATCGCCGAGAGCGCGTCGACGGGGGTCGCGTTGACGAGGATGTTGAGCCGGATCAGGTCGCTCTTGACGTTGCCCAGCACGTCGTAGCTGAGCGTGGCGTAGCCCTTGGTGCCCGACTTGAGCTTGTCGTAGTAGTCGAACACGATCTCGGCCAGGGGCAGGTCGTAGACGAGGATCACGCGCTGCGGGCTGATGTGCTCCTGGCGCACGTAGGTGCCCCGCTTCTCCTCGTTGAACTTCATGACCAGGCCCAGGTATTCGGGCGGGGTCACGACCGAGGCCCGCACGATCGGCTCGCGGATCTCGTCGATATGGTTCGGCTCGGGCAGCTGGCTGGGTGAGTTGATCACCAGCGTCTCGCCGTCGGTGGTCAGCACCTCGTACTTCACGCTCGGCGCGGTCTGCACGATCTGGACGTTGGACTCGCGCTCGAGGCGCTCCTGCACGACGTCCATGTGGAGCATGCCGAGGAAGCCGCAGCGGAAGCCGAAGCCGAGCGCCTCGGACTTCTCGGGCTCGAAGGTGAAGCTGGCGTCGTTGAGCTTCAGCTTGTCGAGGGCCTTGCGCAGGATCGGCAGGTCGGCGTTGTAGCTCGGGTAGATACCCGCATAGACCATCGGCTGCGGCTCTTCGTAGCCCGGCAAGGGCTCGCTGGCCGGCGTGCCCGTGTCCTTGGAGTGCGTGACCGTCTCGCCGATCTTGATGTCCTCGAGCGTCTTGATCGCGCCCCAGAAGTAGCCCACCTCGCCCGCGCTCAGGCTGCCGGTCTTCTTCTCGGTCGGCTGGAAGATCCCCACCTCGTTGACGTCGTAGGTCTTGCCCGAGGACATCAGCGTGACCTTGCTCTTCTCGGTCAGCTCGCCGTCCACGATCCGCACGTAGACCACGATCCCCCGGTAGTCGTCGTAGATCGCGTCGATCACGAGCGCGCGCAGGGGCGCGTCGCGGTCGCCCTGGGGCGGGGGGACCCGGTCGACGATCACGTCGAGCAGCTCCTTGACGCCCTCACCGGTCTTGGCCGAGACGCAGGGCGGGTCGCCGGCGTCGAGGCCGAGGCTGACCTCGATCTCCTCCGCGATCCGCGCCGGCTCGGCGGTGGGCAGGTCGATCTTGTTGAGGACCGGAATGATCTCGAGGTCGCCCTCGACCGCCAGGTAGCAGTTGGCGACGGTCTGGGCCTCGACGCCCTGGGTGGCGTCGACGAGCAGGAGCGCGCCCTCGCAGGCGGCCAGGCTGCGGCTGACCTCGTAGTTGAAGTCGACGTGGCCCGGCGTGTCGATCAGGTTCAGCTGGTACTCGACCCCGTCCTTGGTCCAGGGCAGGGTGACGTTGACGGCCTTGATCGTGATCCCGCGCTCGCGCTCGAGCTCCATGCCGTCGAGCAGCTGGTCCTTGGCCTCGCGCTGGCTGACCACGCCGGTGATCTCGAGCATTCGATCGGCCAGGGTCGACTTGCCGTGGTCGATGTGCGCGATGATCGAGAAGTTACGAATCCGCTCCAGGTCCACGCTACAGCAGCTCCAGCAGCCGGGGCTCGAGCGCCCGCAGCGCAGCGCCGCGGTGACTGAGCCGGTTCTTGTCGTCGGCGCTGATCTCGGCCAGGGTCTTGGTCTCGCCCAGGGGCCGGAAGATCGGGTCGTAGCCGAAGCCACCTTCGCCCGCTGCGCTCGTGGTGATCTCGCCCTCGAGCGTCCCCTCAGCGGTGGCGAGCACCTCGCCCGCGGGGTTGGCCAGGGCCATCACGCAGCGGAAGCGAGCCGTCCGCACGGCCTGGCCCTCGAGGGCGGCCAGGAGCTTGTCGCGGTTGTCCGCGTAGGTGGCGTCCGGTCCCGCATAGAGCGCGGCGTCCACGCCGGGCGCGCCGTCGAGGGCGTCCACCTCGAGGCCCGTGTCGTCGGCCAGGCACCAGGTGCCGACGTGCTCCGCGTAGTTGACGGCTTTCTGGACCGCGTTGCCCTCGATCGTGCCCGTCTCCTCCGGTGAGGTGGGCGTGCCCTCGGGGAGGGGCTCCAAACGGAGGGGGACGTCCAGCAAGATCTCGCGGATCTCGCGGAGCTTGTCGCGGTTCTTCGTGCCCAAGATCAGCGTCTTCATAGGGTAAGGCGCGGGATCCTAGCACGGGAATCCCGGCTCCGATCCCCTGATCGAGCGCTTTGGAGCCTGACGCTACTGGACGCGCGCCAACCCAGGAGCCGGCGCCAAGCCCGGCGAGGGCAGGGTGACCGGCGGCGCCACGGGGAGGGGCAGCGGGACCGGCTCCGGCATCGGCTCCAGCGCGCCGATCTGGTAGACGAAGATCCAGTGGCAGGCGGCGCCGCCGACGACCGCGAGGTGCCACAGCTCGTGGTAGCCGAAGCCAGGCACGATCTCGCCAGGGAGTCGGAGCGCGAAGAAGAACACCGCGCCGATCCCGTAGATCGCGCCGCAGGCGAGGAGCACCCGGGCCACGGCCAGGCCGTAGCGCTGCATCAGCTTGATCCCCGAGACGGCGCCGAAGCCCCCCAGGGCGAAGTACATCGAGAAGCTGAGCGGCTTGGGGATCGCATCGATCGGGAGGAAGAGCTTGAGGCTCATGCCGATCAAGGCGCCGGTCCACACGATCACGAGCGGCAGCCAGCGCCAGCGGCCGCGGAACAGGATCACGTGGGGTGGGGTGAAGGAGCCCGCGATCAGCAGCCAGATCCCCGCGTGGTCGAAGTGCTGGAAGGTCGTGCGCCCCACGTTGCCGTGATACTGCGTGTGATAGATCCCGCTCATGGCGAGCAGGAACACGAGCGAGAACGAGTAGATCCCGACCGCGGCCTGGTGACTGGCGTGCCCGCGGTGGCGCCGCAGCAGGAGGGGGGTCAGCGCGATGGCCACCAGGGCGGCCACCAGGTGGCTGAGGGCGCTGACAGGCTCGCAGGGATCGAAGAGGTGGTTCACAGCGTTGACCTGTCAGGAGAGTAACGCCGTGTGAGTTGAATTCCAACCGCTTCGTTCGAGAGTTGACGGGACGTTTTTAAAGCTTGCTTTGCAGGTGGCTTAGCCGGCGTCAGGGAGTGGACGGCGCAGAGCGTCATCTCCCCAGGGGCGGCTCTGACGCGCTGCGTGGTGAAGTTTCAACGGCCCTGCGACGCAGTGGCAGAGCAGGGGCGCTTGGGGTAACTTGTGGCGCCGGAGGATCTCATGGCTCGACCCCGTCTTCGTTCTGCTCTCGGCGCCCTCGGCGTGGCCGCGCTGCTCTGCATGCCGGCGTGCGCGACCATGAACCAGGCCGACGCGCAGGAGGAGGGCCCGGCGGCCCTCGGCGGGTGCCGCTACGCGATCGGTCAGTTCGGCGAGGATCACGCCTCGGCGGGCGACCTGCTCATGGTCGCGCTCGACCTCCCCTTCAGCTTCGGCCTCGACCTGATCGTGCTGCCCTTCACGGTCGCCAACGAGGTCTATCACGGCGGGATCTACGTCGACCCGATCCGCCCCGCGATCGAGCGTCGCGACGACGAGAAGAAGCCCCGCAGCTACTAGCGCGGCGGGCGCGGCCTAAGGCTAGCGTCGCCAGTTCCTTCTGCTCCTTTCCCACTGGTTTCCCAGCCAACTCTCCCCACCAGGGAGGGCGCTCTCCACATGCCCTCCCCATCGCAGGAGAGGGCGGCGATGGGGAGCGTGGGCGGGGGACGGTAGAGTGGGCGCCCCCGTGGAGGGTTCATGAGCCATCTCGCGTTCGCTCGCAAATACCGACCGCGCACCTTCGCCGAGGTCGTCGGTCAGGAGGCGATCGCCGACGCCCTCAAGGGCGCGGTGTCTCGCGGTCAGACCGCGCCGGTCTACCTGTTCAGCGGCTCGCACGGCGTCGGCAAGACCTCGATGGCGCGGATCTTCGCCAAGGCCCTCGACTGCCCCAACCAGCAGGGCGGCGAGCCCTGCCTGGTGTGCGAGACCTGCAAGAGCATCGACCTGGGCGAAGCCCTCGACGTGATCGAGATCGACGCCGCCAGCAACCGCAAGATCGAGGACGCGCGGCGGATCCGTGAGAACGTCCTCTATCGCCCCCAGGCGGCCCCCTTCAAGGTCTACATCCTGGACGAGGTCCACCAGCTGACCCGCGAGGCCTTCGACGCGCTGCTGAAGACCTTCGAGGAGGCCCCCAGCCACGTCCGCTTCGTGCTGGCCACGACCGAGCTGCACAAGGTCCCGACCACGATCCGCTCCCGCTCTCAGGTGTTCCACTTCCGGCGCGCCACCCGCGAGGACGTCGAGCGCCGCCTGGGCCAGATAGCCGGCGACGAGCACGTCGAGATCGACGCGGCCGCGCTCTCGCTGATCACGAGGCGGGCCCGCGGCTCCATGCGCGACGCTCAGAAGATGCTCGACCAGGTGGTGACCCTGGGGGCCGGCGAGGGGCGCGCGATCGGGACCGCCGACGTGGCGCGCCTGCTCGGCGCGTTCACCTCCGAGCGGATCGAGCGCTTGCTCGGCGCGATCGCGGCGGGCAAGGCCGACGTCCTCCTGGCGGAGGTCGCGGGGCACATCTCGGAGGGGGGCCAGGTCGCGACCTTCCTCGACGAGCTAATGGACGCCCTGCGGGCGGCCCTCTACCTGCAGACCTGCGGGGCCGACTCGCCCGTCCTCGACGACTTCGCCTACGAGCGCGCGCCCCTGATCCAGCTGGCGGAGGCCCTCAGCCCGGAGGCGCTCTTGCTGGGGCTCTCGCTCCTGGCCGACGCCGAGCAGAAGCTGCGCCTCGCGCGCGAGCCGCGCGTCCTGCTCGAGGTGTGCCTGGTTCGCCTGGCGCGCGCCGGGGAGCTGCGGCCCCTGGGCGAAGTGCTGGCAAGGCTCGAGCGCCTCGAGCAGGCGCTCAGCGGAGCGCCGCTCGAAGCCGTCGGCCCGCCAGGGCCTCGCGGGCGGGGAGCGAGGAGCTCTCCGCCGGAGGTGAGCGGGGCGCGCACCTCCGGCGGTCCCTCCCCCACCAGCGCCCACTCGACTCGCCAAGGCTCTGCTCCCCGCGGATACGACCAGGGTCCGCCCCGCGGATACGACCAGGGTCCGCCTCCTGGCTACGAGCAGGGTCCGCCTCCTGGCTACGAGCAGGGTCCGCCCCGCGGCTACGAGCAGGGTCCGCCTCCTGGCTACGAG